>Ga0272440_1000842_pt1 | contig 25836 bp, 26 predicted proteins | sample SSMMMBAug17_FD_192440 | JGI IMG/M metagenome (GOLD analysis project Ga0272440, IMG submission 192440) | Marine sediment archaeal communities from Little Sippewissett salt marsh, Falmouth, MA, United States - SSM-MMB-Aug17 | ecosystem: Environmental > Aquatic > Marine > Wetlands > Sediment ...
GGACAACAGAAATCCGCCTGAATATATTTCAGAAACACATATATCCACAAATTATGAATCTACAGTCATGCTCCAGCCTGTGGGAAACAACTTTATTGAAGGCAACATAAAAGACAGCAGTGGGAATCCTATAGAGGATGTCACAGTGACAGCATTTCTACCTATTGAAGAAACCTCTCAAGCTTATAAAAACACCTTGCCACGATTATATGAGGCCATAACAGAAAATAATGGACAGTATAAGATCTATTTACCAAAATCAACTGATATCGGTGGATGGACAGTGATTGCCGGAAAAGAAGGTTATGTATCAAAAGTTCAAACAGATCAACAGGCAGATTCAGAGGTTTCATTTGATGGCGTTCATGCACTTCAATTACAAACACAAATAACAAGCGTCTGGATAGAAAAGGATAAGATAAATATTGAGGCCAGTCCTCCTTTCAGCAGGTATGGAGAAATTGATATTCTTAAAATTACAAAAGAAGGTTCCAGTTATGATTCTGATAATGAGTTAAACACTGAAACGATCAGCATTGCAAAGCCTGATGCTGATGAATACACGCTGATTATTAAAGCTGATACAACCGATAATCATGATCCACAAACAGGAAATTATGTTAGCCATGCCTATCGAAAAGAATCGTCCGAAAATGTACTTGCACGCACTGACAAAACAATGGATATTTTTGGCGGAACATTATCGCTGAACAATAACAAACAAGAGGCAAAGGTTGAAATACCTGTCAATGGTCTTTCTGAGACTGCAACCATTACAATTGAACAAATAGAAAAAGCATTCGAATGTAATGCAACAACAGGGACACAATATATTTATGCGGTTCATGCAACCAGTGTGACTTCTGGTCACTCGTTGACTGATGACCAGATTAACCAGGTTGCTGTAACACTTCCTTTTGATCTGAGAACAATACATCCTGGCGCAATTGAAAATGGTACTTACAATGTTTATCGTGCGGATTCTCTCGAACAAATGAAAAATCATGAAACAGAATTGATATACGATATCAGACAAAGCGATTACATGGGCACTGGCAAAGTGGGTTCTGTGACAGTTCTGGTTGGTGAATTATCATATTTTGCTATTGGCGTACCGCCTGAATCGGTTGGTCAGTCGTTATTTAACGAAGAAGGTGGGGGAGATTGCTTTATTGGCATTTTACAGTAAGGAGTGCTCTGACAATATCATGCTCCTTTTTCTTGATCGTACAAAAAAATCTGGTCGTGTAGAGACTTAGGAATGCTCGAAAAATAATTTCCCCTTTTATCTTTAACATATAATCCTTTGGCACGTAGAGACGTAGCATGCTACGTCTCTACAGAACAAAAACCCCGATGAACATTTTTTCAAATGGGGAACTTATTTTTCGAGCATTCCTTAGCATGCTAGGTCTCTACAATACAAAATCCACAATACGAACAATTTTGAAATAGGGTAGTTATTTTTTTCGCATTCCTAAGAAAACTTCGGAAAAGAGGCCGTATGATGAAACTTAATGATATCAAAAAAGATACAAAACTGATCAATGAGATTGATTGGGATATGACCCCTGAAGAAGCTGTCAGGCTATACCTTGAATGGGGAAACAATTGGGCGAGTGGCAATTATGTCATTCGCTCGAAAAATGATGTAACACATTATTTTGTGATTAACAATTGGGGAGATAAACCTCAAATATATTTGTTACGCAGAAATTCTGAAACAGTTGAAGAAATAGCTAAATTTGACTTGCCAGATACACTTTTAAATGATTTTTATGATTCAGTTGGAACACACAAAGGCGTTTATGCCATTGAGGGTAAAATCAAGGAGTGGTTGAAACAAGAGTTGATGCATCAATAAACTGAATTACAACTTTGAAAAGTATAAGGGTTTTGGCCAATGTTGTTTTTCCCAAACAGCCATTATTATTATCGAAATATGTTCAGTAATCGGTCATAAGTTTTCGGGTAGAAAAAGTTCGTCCAACAGCAGATGTTCGACCGCCTGGGGTTGAAATCCAGGCGATTATCTGTCGTCCCTAAAGTCTCTACAGTACATTTACCTCAAAACGAACAATATCAATAATGGGGAAGCTATTTTCAGAGAATTCCTTCTCATTCTTTAGTTAAACAAAGTGAGTGCTTTTTTTAGTTTGTCATTAATTGCCAGACTCATCTCTGCAACTTCAGTCAGCAAGTCAGAAACTTCTGAAAGGCTTTCCTGGCTGGCTTTCTCAGACCAATCTTTATAGTTTTGGATATGGTCATCATTGTGTTTAATCCAATGGCTAATAATTTTTTCAATTCTCTCGCTCATTGAATGGGTATGATTATGTTCATGATTATGCATAATATTCTCCTTTTTTTATTGATAATATACCAGCCTTGGATTCCATAACTACGATTTAAGCCCTGTAAGGAATAAACAAAAGAACGCATTGCCTTCTAAGCATTTTAGGGCTGATATAGTTTGTATAAACCAAAACTTGTAACCGGTCAAGAAAAGAAAAATGGACAACCTTCATTTTCACTGGCAAACTGGTTGGTTCAAAAAGGGCGTTTGTTGGTTCCATAACGCTATGGATGCTTTTATGTTCAAATGATCCACTTTACCGCGTCAAGCAGACAATTTGCAATAAAATGAACAGTCAATTTGTCATCAATAAGAGACTCTGTTGTTCGACCTTTACCGGTTCTAACCAATATGGTGCGTGCGCATCCCGCATTATTCGCACATTGTAAATCTTTTATATGATCCCCAATCATAATCGTTTCTGATAAATCAATAGAATATACAGATGCCGCTTTTTCTAAAAGTCCTGTTTTCGGCTTTCGGCATTTACAGCCAGAATCGGGGCCATGCGGACAAAAGAATATATCCTGAATATGACCGCCATTGGCCGCAACCTGGGATATCATCCATTGATTCATATCCATTAAATTTGACAGGGTTGATATCTTTCGATGAATCATGGATTGATTTGAAATGACAATACAGGCAAAGCCATTTTGCGTTAATTGCTTAACTGCTTCAATGCTGCCCGGAATAAAGCGGAAATCATCACGTGTTTTAATATATGCTGATGAGTCTTCATTGATAACACCATCACGATCTAAAAACACGACTGGTTTTGTTATCCGAGCAACATTCGGTTTACCATTGGATACAATATACGAATGGTAATTATTCGTAAATTTCATTATTCCCTGGTCTTAATAATTTATACTATATTCTTTTGGTAAATCGTTATCAATGACGTATATACACACTTCTTTTGCGCCTTGATCGGTATAGCCAAATTTATTGCACAAATTTTTAATCAAAAACGAAATATCATGTTGAATTCGTTTGTCATACGCTTTAAAATCTTCAGTTTCATAATCTTTAATGGCCCGTCTAAAATTCTGATTTTCAAGAAAAGGATCCAAAACCTTTTCTTTTAGATTATGCACATATCTTTCATGAAGAGAAGCATACAAAATGGTATCCACAATATCTTTTTGATCTATTATCATTTCCTGGGTCAATGTTTTTGATGTATACTCTTTTTGAATATCATTACGAAAAGTCAGTCGCTCTGTTATCGTTTTGGGTGTCTGGAAAATTCGAGCTTCAAAGTTGTCAAAAAAGTCATCGTTAATGTCAATGTTTTCGCCAGTAAAATGGCATGTCTGGCGAGTTCCGGGTTCATAGTTACATGCAAAAATATACTGCTTGATATGTCTGGAAATTTCTTCTTCATTATAATAATATAACGATTCCTTAACTTCCTGAAGAACTGTATAATTATACATTTGAACCAATGACACAAGAAATGGTTCTGAAATCTGATTGTTTTCTTTTTCTTTATTGTATTTGGAAAAAAATTTAAACAACATGGACATATTGATTAATTGATTGTCTTTGGAGTAACTTGAATAGAAATCATTGAATATTTTGATAGAGTCCCGCCCTGAAAAACCTGTAATCCCTTCATTATCTGATTCTGCCAGTATTTTACGCCGGCGTTTTGCGGTAAAACGTTTGCGGTCTTCTTCTGTCAGCCATGGCGGAATGATACCTGCATATATTTCCATACGAAGTAATTGAAGGTTATCATCACAATACTGGCTGTATTTATCTGGATTATCGATCCATTCAATGGTGGCCGGAGAATTCATGTTCATGCGAGTTGATATGATGACACGTGCAAAATTATTCAGTACTCTGGGCAAAAAGTCGTTATAAATATGTTTGCCAAAAATGTTGTGATAGATTTCTACCTCAGTATGCCAGTCCAGAATATAAGGAATATTGACAATCTCAATCCGATCTGAAAATGATGGAAAATCCGAAATATTTTTATTGTCCTCGGGGTTCATCAAGGCAATGAATAACGAGTTCACATTTTCCTCAAGGTCTTCGACTTTGTGAAGTCCTTCACTGACAATATTATGTAATTCTGTCAGTCGATCCTTGTTGTGAGATTTAATATCCATGAGTGCATATATGCCATTGTTTGTTTTGGCATATGTAGAGAAAATATATTTGACCCGATTGCTATCCATGAGAACACGATTAATCTGCTTTTGAACCATTGGATTATCCAGAACCTGCTTTCTCATGGGTTTATCCCCTGGATTATAAACAGTGATGCCCTCTCCCAATCTTCGGTTATACCGATAGGGTCGTGCATAAATCATTTGATAAACCTTGCGGGGGTTTTGCAGGCGATCCAAAAGAGCTTCAAATATTGAACTGCAAATGGTACAGGGTGTTTCACGAAACACCCATTCATATTCTTTTTCGGTAAAAAGTTTCCATTTAATTTCATTATTGTGGAAAAGGTCATCCAGAAATGCGCGTCGATGTGCTTTTGGAATCATCAGAATGGGATGATCATGACTTGGGCAGGGGATTTCAATTATACCATCACGAAATGCGAGATCAGGTTCTTCTTCAGTTATTTCCTGACTCGCGCCAGGATCATCCTGGGATAACAATTGGAGTAGTTTTTTTGCCACTGGATTGGACTGTCTTTTGTAATGGCCGCCGAGTAATTGTTGGTCAATATGCCAGACAGTTTCAAATCGCATCCCCTGTTCAGTGGCAGTGTATTCTTCAAATTTCATCAAAAGAATATTTAAAAAGGTACTTTTGCCGCTGCCAGGCGGTCCTTCAAAAACATATATTTTGTTTTGCTGGGCGCTCCTTTTAAACGATTCGCATAAGGCAATGAGGCGATTGGCAAATAATCTATCTGCAAAGAAAGGGTGATCAGAATCTTTTACAAAGAGCCGATTACAATCATACGATGCATAACCAATGGATTCTGGATCATCGGGATATTCATTAATGCCTTCGCCAATATAATTTTTGACCATATCATGAAAAACTTGAAAAACATTGCGAAGTACCTGTGTGGGGTTCTTTCGGGTTTGTTCGAGAATGTCTTCAAAGGTACATAAGGTTGATTGTTCAGTATCAACCATGTTTCTATGTAAATTTTCGATAGCCTGTTTGATCTGTTTCATGAATGGTCCTATCGGTATTAATAACCTTTGAGGGTTTTAATCAATACATGCATATAAAAACGAATACGATTGATAGGTTGGTCAATATTTGCCCGATGATTGGCAAATATACTGCTCAAATCGCCTTCAGTAACAAGCCAGGGATGGATATTGGTTGCCACATCACAGGCCTCAATTGCTTCATCTAATATTTGAGTACCATGTACAGATTCCAGCGTCACATAAAAATCTTTTCGTACGCCTCTGAATATTGACCCCAGCGCTTTAGCAACACCCTGTGCATAAAAAAAATAATTGTCTGCTTTTGATGACGTAATCGGACCATCATCATCTTCTTTGATCGTTAAGCTTTGGTCACATCCTCCCAGTAAATCTTCATAACTTTCCAGTAATGGAATGAGATTATCGGTTCTGATATAAAACAGCGCACGCCCTCTCTCCAAACGATCAATATATTGTCTGAGTTCATCAATGGCTTGACTGTATTTTGACTCAGGTGATGGAAACCAGTATTGGTTTGCTTTTATCATTAACCAGTTCATTGCATTTTCAAGGTTTTCATCAAGTGTGTCATTGCTTCCTGTTCGTGAAATACGATTCGCAAGAACAATTACAGTTCGTCGGATGACTTCCAGTATGCCCCGTTGTAAATTATTGACATTATCTGTAACGTTAATAATGTCATTTGGACGCCAGCCCCAAAAACGCTCATTTAGTTCATAATCAAGCGGTTGGATTACTGCCTCAACAAAGGCATACCCTCTGACTCTAGGCACTTCAGGAGGGATTGTGACCGGTTTATTTTCAATTTTATTCGCTTGTTTGGATTTTTTGTTATCTTCTTGTTTTTCAGGTGGTTTTTTGCAAGGCATTTTTTTGTCTGGTTTGTTATTACCATTGGATTGATCAACCTGTGTGCTTGCTTGACTATCAGATACATTTGTTTCTTCTTTTGGGAAGGGCATTTGTATATTGGATGCATTATCTGTTTGTTGCGCGGGAGGTTTAATTAACAAATCAACTGATGATTTATTGATAAGCTCGATTTGCTCGTTTTTTGTAATTGATACAGGCTGGTTTACTTTCGAAGTTGTTGCAAGACAATTAATTGTTTTAAAGAAAAAGGCCTCAATCAATAGGATTGATATTATACAAATTTTTTTTCTAAATGGGAATCTCTTGAATTGATACATAATTTCTCCTTATTATTTGAAAAGTTAGATATGCAAACGTTCTTCGCTTTTATAAGAATTATCTATATCTTAAACCGATTATTGAAAAAATGCAAGTACCATCTTATCAAATAAAGAGATATCCCAGATTTGGACTGCAATCGAGGGGGAACTTATTTTTCTTTTCGAGCATTCCTAACCAGCATGCCTAGAAACGAGCAAGAAGGGTACCATATTTTATTTATATTAATTAAGGAATTCTCTGAAAATAAGTTCCTCTTTTTAAAAAATGTTCATCGGGGTTTTTGTTCTGTAGAGACGTAGCATGCTACGTCTCTACGTGCCAAACTATTATACGTTCAAGATAAATGGGGAACTAGTTTTTCGAGTATTCCTAACTATATTAAAGCGCCCAAAACAACAGCAAGATCTGAAACGCCTTCACCGGTAGCTGCGGATATTTTATAAATATTTAGATTTTTTGCGTGATTTTCAAAAAGTATTGCATTTTTTTTTGCATCCGGTAAATCCATTTTATTCAAAACGACAATTTGTTTTTTTTGCGAGAGATCCTGTGAGTAGGATGATAGCTCATCCACAATGGTTTGGTAATTTGTAAGGGGATTTTCTTGATCAATCGCAGCCGCATCAATCAAATGAACGATTACGCACGTTCGTTCAATATGCTTTAAAAATTGTATACCCAGTCCGACACCTCTATGCGCACCTTCGATAATGCCTGGAATATCAGCAATGGCATAAGGTTCTACCGAATCAGTATTTACAATACCAATGGATGGGGTTAATGTTGTAAATGGATAGTCTGCCACTTTTGGGCGCGCGGCTGTCATCACACTGATTAATGTGGATTTGCCAGCATTGGGTAATCCAACAAGGCCAACATCTGCCAAAAGCTTTAGTTCTAAATGTATGGTTCGATTTTGTCCGGCTTCTCCCGGTTGGGAAAAACGAGGGGTTCGATGCGTTGATGTTGCAAAATGCTTATTTCCTTTACCGCCACGGCCACCTTTTGCAACAATACATGTTTGATTATGCGTGTTGAAATCAGCAATCAATTCCTGTGTTTCATTATCTACAACGATTGTTCCGACAGGAACATTAATAATCAGATCCTGGGCGTTTGCACCTGTTTTTTGGCTTCCCAGGCCATTTTTTCCTTTATCAGCCTTAAATTGATGCTGAAATCGAAATTGATATAAGGTGCGCTTTTCAGGAACACTTTTTAAAATAACATGCCCACCGCGTCCGCCATCACCGCCATTGGGGCCCCCTTTTGGAACCCCACGTTCGCGGCGAAAACTGACACATCCATTTCCACCATCACCCGATTGCACCTTGATAAATGCTTCATCAATAAATTTCACGCGGCATACACACTGACACGTTTTCTGGATCGACCCATGCGCTCATAAGATACAGTGCCATTTATTTTGGAAAATAAGGTATAATCTTTGCCCATTCCGACGTTTACCCCCGGATAAATCTTTGTTCCCAATTGACGTACCAAAATATTTCCTGCCAAAACATTTTCACCGCCATATCGTTTTATTCCTCTGCGTTGGGCATTACTGTCTCGTCCATTTCTGGAACTTCCACCCGCTTTTTTATGTGCCATTGTTTACTCCTTTTGATCTTGTGATGTTTCTGTGCCATCAATTTGATCTTGAGATGTTTCTGTGCCATCAATTTGATCTTGAGATGTTTCTGTGCCATCAATTTGATCTTGAGATGTTTCTATGCCATCAATTTGATCTTGAGATGTTTCTATGCCATCAATTCTAATTGCTGTATATAATTGGCGGTGGCCTTGTTTTCGTCGATAACGTTTCCGCCGTTTCATTTTAAACACAATTATTTTCTTGGCCTTCCCCTGCTCAACAATATGTCCTCTCACTGATATATCGGACAAATTTGGCTGACCAACTTTGATATCCTCGTTATTGGCATACAATAATACAGAATCCAGTAAAACATCTGCGCCAACATCTCCCTGCAACTTATCTACGCGCACTGTCTGACCGGGACTGACGCGATATTGTTTTCCACCCGATTGAATCACAGCGTACATTGATTATCCTCCTTATTGAATTAATAAATCTGTTATTTTAACTCAGATTTTATGATTCGTCAATACATATTATTGATACGAGATGCATTTACGTATAAACTGATTTTTAAATTGTCAGCATAAATTCAAATGCATTCCTGATCAATTGAATATCAGTCCCTGCGTACTGATTTTTTTGTATGGCGACAACATCAAATCGCGCACGATGATTTACTATCTTACGCTGATGCAAATAGGTTAACGCAGTTTTGGAAAGACGCTTTTGCTGCTGTCGTGTAAGGCTTTGAATGGCATGTCCATAACGTGTGGTTGTTCGGGATTTCACTTCAATAAATACCAGCGTGTTCTTTTCTTTCGCAATGATATCAATTTCCCCTCCCCTGATGCGATAGTTTCGTTGAATGATTGTGTATCCATTTTTTTGAAGGTAATCAACTGCAAGCTGTTCACTATCCTTACCCAGTTGATGACGTTTATCTTTTTCAGGCATATTCCAGACAACCCTTGAACGTTTTTCGATGAATCGGACAGACCCCATATTTTTTTATGGCATCCCGATGTTTTTTCGTTCCATAGCCCTTGTGCTGTTCAAATCCATATTGAGGATATTCAGTTGCGTAATTCGTCATCATTCTGTCACGTGTCACTTTGGCAATAATTGATGCCGCTGCAATGGATATACTTCGCTGATCCCCTTTCTTTATCGTTTCCTGTGGAATAGGGGATTGAATTTTATAAATTCCATCAATCAGCAAATAATCCGGTGGATGTCGTAATTTTTCCACGGCATATAACATTGAAAGGCGTGCTGCCTGAAGAATGTTGATCTGATCAATGATATTATTTTCGACCATTCCCAAGCTGATGTCTCGCGCATGTTGGTATATTTGATGATATAAACTATCCCTTTTTCCAGGGGACAACAGCTTTGAGTCTGTAATACCAGAAACAGGAAAATCATCCTCTATAACAACAGCAGCCGACACTACTGGACCTGCAAGGGGGCCGCGGCCAACCTCATCAATGCCAGCAATAACAGCATAACCTTTTTTTTTCGCATTTTGCTCAAATGTCCACACGTGATTTTCACCACATTAAAATGGGCATTTTGCCCACATAAAAAAATCAGATTCGCCGGGTTTTAATTCGAGCGGCTTTTCCACGAAGTTTACGCAAATAATAAATTTTTGAGCGTCTTACTTTTCCCCGAGTGACGACTTCGATACGGTCAATACTTGGAGAATACAATGGAAAAATTCGCTCAACACCAATTCCACCGGATACCTTACGAACAGTAAACGTAGATTTTATGGATGCATTATGCTTTCCAATAACAACGCCTTGAAAAGCCTGGAGCCGTTCCTTTTCGCCCTCTTTAATTCTTACTAATACCTTAACCGTATCACCGGCAATAAAATCCGGTAAGTCCATACGGATCATTTCTTGTTCGATTTCTCTGATCACATTCATGACAATGTTTCCTTTAATCAGGGATATATTTGAAAATTTGATACAGAATCACATCCATTCATTTTTGTTATGGAATATTTGAAAAATGTGTTCTCCATTTTGAACAGCTGGAGTCCACATCTTTAGATGTGGGACGCCCAAATCTAAAGATTTGAACTCCAGTCGTTTAAAACAAACAATAGTTAAAAATGGGGAACGTATTTTCAGAGCTTTCCTAAGGCGATAATCTGAATAAACCAGCCTTTTTCAAATTTCCCTATTTATATTTGAGATTCAACTGTCGTTGCTACAAAAGCACGGTCAGTTACATAAACTTATATTTAATATATAAAATTGTCTCAAAAATCAAGCTTTTTTATTATGAAAATCTCCCAATAAGCGATCCAGAATAATTGAAACTGCAGATCGTACTGAAAGATGATTATATTCTCGGTGTGCTTCAATGGGGTCAAGTACATGGTCACATTGTTTAATGAAGTCCTTTGAAAGCCCCCATGCAGTCCCAAATATTAACAAAAGAGGTGTTTCGGAATGGACCAGTTGACGGCATTTTTCAAATGAAAGACAGCCATCAATCTTTTGCGCAGTCGTTGCAATCAAATGAGGAGCGCAACCTGTAGATTGCATAATATGTTGTTTCGCTGCTTCTAAGTCCGATATTATATTGACGCGTTCAAATGATTTCTTTCGATCTGGATTGGATCGACTGCCATGACCGGTTGTCCAGTGCTGACAAATATCTTCCGCAATCCGGCGTTGATCATCAAGGGGGATGACCACCTGATATGATTGAACGTCATAGGTTGTGGATGCCCTTGCAATATCATGCAAATCTAGATTGGTAATTGCCGATGCAATTATTTCACCGGTTTTACCCATTACCGGATAATGAAGCAGTGCTATGTGCAGATTGTTTTTGAATGATTGTTTCAATGATAGTCGTCCATTTTTTTAGTGTAGCCAAATCTTCTTTGGTTAGCATTCTTTCATTCAATAGTTCAGGTCGTTTAAGGATTGTTCGAATTAAAGCAGATTCCTGTCGCCATTGAGAAATATTTTGATGATGCCCGGAAAGCAGGATATCAGGAACAAGCTGCCCCTTAAAATTTTCAGGTCGCGTATAATGGGCATGTTCAAGAAATCCGTCAGCAAATGAATCACACAGTGCAGCATCTTCAGCGCCCAGCACACCTGGGATTAATCGTGCAACAGCATCCATGATAATCATTGAAGCTGTTTCACCTCCTGTCAGAACAAAATTGCCAATCGAAATTTCTAAGTCTGTATAATTTAAAGCAATACGCTCGTCAATACCTTCATAACGCCCACATATTAGAATCAATGCCGACTCTTGACTCAATTCCCATGCCATTTTTTGATTAAATGTCCGCCCCTGGGGTGTCAACAAAATTGTCAATGCTGAAGGGTTGTCATGTTTCGCACATCGAAGCGCACGCGCCAGCGGATCGGGCTTGAGTACCATTCCACTGCCACCACCATAGGGTTTGTCATCGGTAACATGATGTTTCCCCCTGGCAAAATCTCGTATTTGATACACATTTGTTGTTATCAAGTGGTTGGTCAGTGCACGTTTGAATATACTGTGGTTAAACAGGGCATCAAACATCTCTGGAAATAAGGTGAGGATTGAAAAATTCAATATATTATATAATAAGGATACACCGATGATTGAATAACTTATCCATGTGAAATGGACAAGCTATAAAATCATCGTTGCTAATAATCAATCATTTGTTCATGGTCTACAACCATTTGTTTTTTCAGAAGGTCAATTTCTTTTACCGCTGATTCAATTGCCGGAATCAAGAACTCATCACCATTATTTTCAATCACATATACATCGTTGCTACCAGTTTCAATAATGGATCGGATAAATCCGTGATGGTTACCTGAAATATCAATAACTTCAAGCCCCTGTATTTCAAACCAGTAGTATGTATCAGAATCAAGTTCAGGCAATGCGTTTCGTTCAATATACAATTGTGTACCGATGAAAGCAGTTGCCTGAGATCGATCTGTTATTCCTTCAAACGTAACCAGGAAGTTACGCTGATATGGTTTTATGGATATAACTGATATGCGGTGAATGTTACGATCCGAAGCGCGGTAAAACAAAGGGTTGAATGGTTTCAGCAGATTCACATCAACAAAAGACTTAAATCTGAGCGCACCATGTATGCCATGAACCCCAATTACTTTTCCCGCCATCAGGAATTGTTCATCAAAATCATTCAATGATTTCAAGAACAGTTCGTTTTTTCACCTTGGCGGAAGCCGCACTTAATAGTGTTCGCATAGCGCGAGCCGTTCGTCCCTGTTTGCCAATGACCTTTCCAAGATCCTCTTTGGACACTTTCAGTTCCAGAACAGAAGTCTGATTTCCTTCAACTTCTGATACACGAACTTCATCTGGGTGATCGACAAGTGCTTCTGCAATATGCCTGATTAGATCAATCATTACGTCATCTCCTCTTCATGATTTCATTGTTAATAAAGAATTAAAAATTGACAGGTGGTGATTGTGAAATCCATTACATGAAATTATTCGATAATTTCAAGTACGGTTCGCTTTTTCACCTTGGCTGAAGCAGCACTTAAAAGGGTTCGCATAGCGCGAGCCGTTCGCCCCTGTTTGCCAATGACCTTTCCAAGATCTTCTTTTGACACTTTCAGTTCCAGTACAGAAGTCTGGTTACCTTCAACTTCTGAAACGCGAACCTCATCAGGGTTGTCGACAAGTGCCTCTGCAATGTACTTAATCAGATCCTTCATTAGTTCATCTCCTCTTCTTTCATAATTTCAAAAATGCTATGGATGCGAAATTGCATATCCATAGACCAGGAATCTAGAAATCGGTAGAACGGGAATTATCGAGATTTCAAACAGCTATGCTGCATTTTATGCGGTATTATGTTTCTTTAAAATGCTTTTGACAGTGTCTGTTGGGATTGCTCCCTGTCCCATCCAGTATGCAACTCTTTCTGTATTCAATGAAACAGCTACAGGATCGGTGAGAGGATTATATGTTCCAACTTTCTCGATAAACCGGCCATCTCTTCGGCTTTGACTATCAGCCACAACAATTCTGTAAAATGGGCGTTTTTTTGCGCCATGTCGGGCCAATCTAATTTTTACGGGCATTGTATTTGTTCTCCTTAAAATGGCATCAATCCGCGTAAGCTACGCATGCCACCCTTATTGAATTTTTTGACCATTTTCATCACCTGGCCATAATTTTTCAACAGACGGTTTACATCCTGAACTTTTGTTCCGCTTCCGCGCGCAATACGTTTTCTGCGGCTACCATTGATAATATTGGGTTGAAATCTTTCCTGCCGGGTCATTGAATTGATAATCGCCTCAATACGAACCAATTCATAATCATCCACCTGCATATTTTTCATTTGCTTGAGGTTTCCCAGGCCAGGAATCATCCCAATAATATCAGACAAAGAGCCCATTTTTCGTATCTGAACCATCTGATCACGAAAATCTTCAAGTGTAAACTGGCTCTTCCGAAGTTTTTCTTCAAGCTCTCGCGCCTTTGTTTCATCAACCGCATCCTGCGCTTTTTCTATGAGTGTGAGTACATCGCCCATACCCAATATTCTGGATGCCATCCGCTCTGGATGAAAGGCCTCAATATCGCCAAGTTTTTCACCAATTCCCAGAAATTTGATCGGTTTTCCAGTAATGGATTTTATAGATAAAGCCGCACCACCACGTGCATCACCATCCATTTTGGTCAACAGGATACCACCTAGATCAAGCGCATTATTAAATGACTTCGCAATATTGACAGCATCCTGACCGGTCATGGCATCAGCCACCAACAAAATATCTGATGGTGAAATCGCTTTTTTGATACGTTTCAGCTCATCCATCAGGGTTTCATCCAGATGAAGTCTTCCAGCCGTATCAATTATAAGTGTATCACAATTTTCTTGTGATGCACGATCCCGAGCCTGCTTACAAATATCAACCGGATCCATTTTGGGACGCGAGGGAAAAACTTTGATACTTAATTCATTGCCAATTTTTTGAAGCTGATCTATTGCTGCAGGTCTGTAAACATCAGCCGGTACCAGATAGGGGGTTCGCCCCTTTGCGCGAATCATTTTCGCCAGCTTGCCTGCTGATGTTGTTTTCCCAGAGCCTTGCAGACCAATCAACATGATTGGTATCGGCGTTGGACCAGTTAAGCTGAGATCTTCATTCTCTTTCCCCATCAGGGTCGTCAGTTCTTCATTGACAATCTTAATCACCTGCTGTCCAGGTGTAAGACTCTCCAGAACTTCCTGACCAAGTGCCCGATCTTTGACCCCGGCAATGAATGTTTTAACAACTTTATAATGAACATCCGCCTCAAGTAATGCCATTCGGACTTCCTTGAGACCCTCTTCGATATTTTTTTCTGTTAATTTGCCGTGCCCTTTGAGCTTTTTAAATATATTGTTAAGTCGATCATTTAAATTTTCAAACATACGTTACTCTCAAAAGGTTTAAAATCTAATTACATAATATTTTATATATGATTTGTCAAGCTAAAAGAAAAATAATCCGCTTATGTTCATTATAAAGATATGAGCCATTTTTGAACCCGATGCCCATAATGCCAAAGAACAACTGAGGGATTCCCTCAAAATAATTCGTATTATCGTCAATCATAAAAATTAATAAAATGAATTGTCATATGATATGTCTTTTAAATTTATCATAATCAATATCTTAAAAGTCAAAAACGAAAATAAGCTTTCAATTATACAATATTTGTGCCATTATATTAATTATGTATAATTTAGAAGAAAGATATTTTATGAATCGACCCAACATTAGAGCATTCACTCTCAAATCACTTGAGCAATGGCTTATTAACAGAGAAATCAAGCCTTATCGCGCAACTCAAATATTCAAATGGCTCTTTAAATATGACGCACAAAATTTTGATAAGATGACAGATCTTTCCATTGCATTGCGCCAACAGCTCGCTGAAAATTTTTGTATTGTATCTCCAACCATCGCGAAAGTACAGTCATCGGTTGATGGTTCAAAAAAGTATGCATTTTGCTTGCATGATGGGAATTTTGTTGAGAGTGTCTTAATTCCTGAAAAAAAACATTATACCCTGTGTATTTCATCACAAGTGGGGTGTGCCCAGGGATGCCGGTTTTGCCTGACATCAAAACAGGGATTGATTCGCAATCTTGGACATGATGAAATTGTCGCGCAGGTTCAACTGGTGTTGCGTGATATTCATCAGAATCAGTCCATGCCGCTGACCAATATTGTCTTTATGGGGATGGGAGAACCGCTTGCCAATTATGACAATGTAAAAGCGGCCATTGAAATTTTAATCAGTTCTAAGTATGGTAAACAATTTTCCACGCGAAAAATTACTCTTTCCACATGTGGTATTGTACCCAATATGATGAAGTTCAGACAGGAATTACCCGTTTTGCTGGCAATTTCACTGAATGCGACAGACAATACAACGCGTAATATGTTAATGCCGATAAATCGTAAATATCCTATAGAAAAACTATTAGATGTTTGCAGGAACTATCCCTTACGATCGGGTCGTATGCTTACAATTGAATATGTGTTAATTAAAAATATCAATGATGATATCAATAATGCGAACAGGCTTTGTCAGTTGTTAGGTGGTATACGTTCCAAAATTAATTTAATTCCTTATAATCCGCATCCTCAGAGTGATTTTGAACGTCCGGATAACGCCACTATTGAGGCATTTCAAAAAACATTGATAGAAAATAATTATACTGTAATTATCCGTCAAAGTAAGGGATCGGATATCTCAGCAGCATGTGGTCAGTTATTGTATGAAGAATAATGGCAAATGGAATAAACCTAAAAAATTATGATGTGCGAATTCAGATCCCTTGCTGACAGATACTTTTTTTGCAATTGTTTGTAAGAGAGTGTAACCAAAATTGCCGGTGAATAAAATACGCTTCTCATAAAGTCGGATATTGTTTTTCTTAGCCCTGAAAGGGCAGCAACATACCAGCCCAGGGCAGCGCCCTGGGTAAAAATCAAGCAAGTTTTTTAGCCCTGAAAGGGCGTTACATGTTTTATCTGACTTTTTATGTAGCGCCCTTTCAGGGCTAAAAACAAGCCTACCATTTACCCAGGGCGTTGCCCTGGGCTTGTATGTTGCCGCCCTTTCAGGGCTAAGAAAAATAAAGTCTTTTTGGGAACTGGCAATTTTGGTTACACTCTTGGAAGACATCTTCAACCATCAAATAATCATTATTTTTTGGGTATAATTGTCAATTTTGTTTAATCCAATTGTTACATCATGATGATGATCGTAACAATTCGAAATGTTTTGAAAATCAGTTTCTTCCTTTTGGCTGGAGTCCAAAATCTTGAAATTTGGACGTTACACGCTTTTCCTTTCAATGGGGAACTTATATTTCGAGCATTCCTTAGGAATACTCGAAAAATAATTTCCCCTTTTATCTTTAACATATAATCGTTTGGCACGTAGAGACGTAGCATGCTACGTCTCTACAGTACAAAAACCCCGATAAACATTGTTTTGAAATGGGGAACTTATATTTCGAGCATTCCTTAGCGAAATAACTCCATCAGAAATGTTTGGCGTGTATTTTCTGTACGCATTATGGCTGTCTGAACCTTCGAAAGTATCTGATTTTGTTTGTTTTCTGAAATATCAGCGGCAAAATCGGTATCCATCACAGCAGATTTGGATCGAGTATGGGCAATGGCTGAATTTTGAAGTTCATTCATGGCGTTTTCAAAACGATTTTTGGTTGCGCCCAAATCACTGCGTGTGCTGTTGATTGTTTCAAGGGCGTTATCAATATTCTGTATGGCATCACTGGCACCGCTTTCAGTTGTCACATCAATATCTTCAATTACGTTTCGTAAATCCCCCAATTGAATTTTTACGCCATTATTGGCATTATCGCCCACCTGAACAGTCCCGGAATAACTTCCATCAAACAATGTCTGACCATTGAATTGTGTATTCTCAGCAATATCATCAAATTCATCTTTTAATTGGTCAATTTCTTTTTGAATATTGGCCCGATCGTTATTGCTTAAAATGCCATTATTGGCCTGTACTGACAATTCACGAATATGTTGAAGAATATCACTACCAGAATCCAGGGCAGCATCCGCAGTTTCTGTAAGTGAAATACCATCCCCCAGATTTCTGGCAGCTTGATACAATCCATTTACTGTTGCTGTTTGACGTTGTCCAATGGCAAAACCTGCCAGATCATCAGATGCCCTGTTAATTCGGGACCCACTTGATAACCGGCTGATGATATCCTGTGTTTTTTGAAATGTCGCGTTAATTGCGTTTGTATGTATTGTCATTGCTATCCTCTCATTTTTTAATTGAAAGAAAGTTTTCTAATAATTCATTCATCAGATATTAATTCGGTCTATCATTCAATAAACTTGATCTTTTGAAAAAACTTGACTTTTAAGATACAAAACTATAAAAAAATTGGACGTGATCATCTTTTCGGCCACATGGTATTCTTGCGCTTGCTCTATTTATTTTGGAGTCAGAGCAAAAACAATGGCCGAAACAAATCATCGAAGAAAGGAATATCAAATGATTAAGTTAAACATGGCTTACAAACGATTGGACCCTGCATATCTTTTTTCAGATATTGCACAGCGTCTTAAGCAGTACAAAGCATATCATCCTGATGTTAAAATAATCAAATTGGGCATTGGTGATGTGACTGAGCCTTTACCTGATGCCTGTATTAAGGCCTTGCATAAGGCGATTGATGAAATGGCATCAAAAGAAACCTTTAAAGGATATGGTCCTGAACAGGGATACGATTTTTTACGCGAAATTATTGCAGAAAAAGACTTTCAAAGCCGGGGCGCCAATATTACTGCCAATGATATATTCGTAAGCGATGGCACAAAGTGTGATATTGCAAATTTTCAGGAATTGTTCAGTAATGAAATCAAAGTTGCAGTGATGGATCCTGTTTATCCGGTGTATGTGGATTCAAACGTGATGGCCGGTCGAACAGGTGTTTCATACAAAAAACGATATCACGAAATCACTTATCTGGAATGTACACCTGAAAATAATTACATGCCTGATTTGCCCTCATCGCCAGTTGATTTAATCTATCTGTGCTATCCAAACAACCCAACCGGTCAAACCATTACCAGAAAGGAACTTGAAAGATGGGTACAATACGCAATAGATAATCAATCATTGATACTATATGATGCGGCATACGAATCATTTATTAAAGATCCTGAACTTCCTCGCAGTATATACGAAATTCCAGGCGCCACAAAGGTAGCAGTGGAGTTTCGAAGTTTTTCCAAAAGTGCAGGTTTTACCGGATTGAGATGTGCATACACAGTTGTGCCTGAAGACTGTCTGGTTTATTCACATAATGAAGCCGCATATACCCTTAGAGGGTTTTGGAACCGACGGCAAACAACAAAGTTCAATGGCGTATCATACCCTGTACAATGTGCAGCTCATGCTGTTTATTCAGATGAAGGTCAGGTTCAGGTAAACGCGTTAACCGATTATTATCTAAAAAATGCGGCTGTTGTTCGTAAAGCGTTTTTGGATATGGGGTATCAATGCACTGGTGGTGATAATTCGCCCTATATCTGGATTAATGTAAAATCAGATTCATGGATATTCTTTGATGCGCTTCTGAAAGTCACCGGTGTTGTTTGTACGCCGGGTCTTGGTTTTGGAGAATGCGGAAAAACATTCATTCGAATCAGCGCGTTTAATGATTATAATGCTGTGCTTGAAGCAGTGGAGCGTATTCAAAAAAATCATGACGAGGTGCTTGCTGTAAATGAAAGAGATCTAAAGTCAGTCTAATTTTTAGAATCAGAATTTTCAGAATAATGCATTTCCAGAATTAATAAAGAATTAGAGGTTATATATATGTCACACTATTCACTAAGTTCTTAAAGTTTTGTAAATTCTGATTCTAATTAAAAGGAATAACTGTTTTATGAGACTCCCCCTGACTACATAGTACATACGCCCTCTATAAGCGAGTCTTTCATTTCTTATTCGGAATGCTCAGAAACTTCGTTCCCAATTTAGGATGGCCCCCCCAAATCTTTCGATTTTGATCTTACACGCTTTGCCAAATCTAAAGATTTGGGACGTCAATAAATGGGGAACTTATTTTTCGAGCATTTCTTTAAATTAAAATATGGCATATGTTTTGCGATTTGCACTTAACTGATTAAATAAGATTCGGGCAAAATCAAATCGCGTATTTGTGTGAACATCCTCAAACCTTTTGCCATTCAATGATTAATCCACAGTTCTCACAATTTTGATTGCCCATGATGATCAAACAATTATGTACTGAAACCAGATGGAGATACAATTATGTGTCGATTATTTGCATTGACAAGTGAAACCCCGCAATCGCCTATTGTTGCTTTAGAGGCCCTGGACATTATGAAGGAAGGCCATGATGGTTCGGGTGTCGGATTATTTTTGACTGGGCTGGGGGGGCCGTTTGAGCAGATGAAAGATTGCCCTGTTTTATCGGGTATTTTTACAGAAAATGGTCTCAGACGTCTTGATACTTTTATGCTTGGCACTGGATTTATGACCAAGTATAAACTTTCTATTCGTGTGGCCAAACAACAACCGCCATCAGGGGTTCCCAATCGTGATATTTATTTGATTCGAGCGTATGAGTATCCCGAAGATTGGGATGATTATTCCGAACAACAAAAGCACGATCAATTGTTGTCCATTCAATTAAAACTGCGTGAAATGGGCCAGGAAAATAACGATATGATTATTTTCAGCTTTTGGCCTGATGTTGTGATGATTAAAGAAATTGGTGATCCCATGACTGTTGCCCATTATCTCAAGCTTGACCGCGATGAATTAAAGGCCCGAGTTATCATGGCCCAAGGACGTCAAAACACCAATTATGCTATCAATCTCTATGCCTGCCATCCCTTTTTTATACAAGGCATATCCACAATGACCAATGGCGAAAATACAGCCTTTATCCCCATACGTGAATACCTGCAATCGCGCGGCTTTTTAGGATACCTGGGGTATCAGTCAGACTCTGAGGTATATACGCATATTTTGCATTACACGATAAAAAAACTGGGGCTTCCCTTAGAAGTATACAAGCATGTGATTACGCCTCTACAGGATGATGGCATAAAGAATCATCCGGATGGTGCCTTTTTGATGCATCTCAAAAATACCTGTCGCTCCCTGATAATCGATGGCCCAAACTGTGTGATTGGCTGTTTGCCAGATTATTCTTTGTTCATGGTTCAGGATCGAAAAAAATTGCGTCCCGGTGTTGTTGGTGGTCATCCAGGGTATTATTGTTTTTCTTCGGAAATTTGTGGCCTGGATGCTGCAGTTCCCAATCGAGATAAATCTTTGGATTTTCAACCGATGCATATGGATACAGCAGTTGTCTATGCAGATCGTAAGGAGGTAACGTTATGCAGTCAAACCGACCCATTACCCCAAGTACGTTAAGTCTTAAAGATCTTTACTGGCAAGTTAACTGGGATCAAAATCGGTGTACCATGTGCGGTTCCTGTACAGCAATTTGCCCTGTACATGCAATTGAGTTGGGCGTATTTCGTCAAAGGAATCTTCGAGCAGCAGTGGGGGTAAAAGATGGCGCCATGTCTGATCTTTCCATCTTTTATGGCATTCGTCAGAAAACTGACCCAGCTTATGCATGTGTGGGGTGTGGGATGTGCAGCATGGTATGTCCAAATGATGCTATCATGCCCAAACGCTCAGATGAATCAGATAAATCCTGTTTTCACATCAATCAAGGCGGCCAACCCAGACGTCGCGGTGGTCGTCGAAACGCGCAGTCGTCATTTCTGGATCGCATTAAATTCATGCGTATTTCTATGTTGACTGATCCGGCGCTGGATGCCGGACGACATGAATTTGAACTTCGCACACTTCTGGGACGTGTGCTTCAGCCGGAAGATAATATGAATCGGTTTTTCAATAAAGAATGGATTCCACCGGTACGCGAAATTTATCCCTTAATGATTGGTGCCATGTCTTTTGGTGCGCTGTCTCCCACCATGTGGGAAGGCCTTCAGATGGGTGTTGCTTATCTGAATGAAGAAATGGGCATGCCAGTGAGAATATGCACAGGCGAAGGCGGATGTCCGCCACGACTTTTGAGGTCACGTTTTTTAAAATATGTAATTCTTCAGGTTGCCAGCGGATATTTTGGGTGGGATGAAATCATACATGCTCTGCCCCATATGAAAGAAGATCCTTGTGCCATAGAAATCAAATATGGCCAGGGCGCAAAACCTGGTGATGGCGGCTTGCTCATGTGGTACAAGGTCAACAAACTGATTGCTGCGATTCGCGGTGTACCTGAACGTGTGAGTTTGCCAAGTCCCCCCACGCACCAAACCATGTATTCCATTGAAGAATCGGTTGCAAAAATGATTCAATCCATGTCAATGGCCTGGGGATTTCGTGTGCCAGTTTATCCCAAAATATCGGCCAGCTCAACATCACTGGCTGTGCTCAACAATTTGACACGCAATCCATATGCCGCCGGCCTGTCCATTGATGGCGAGGATGGCGGTACTGGCGCTGCATATCATGTCTCCATGAATCATATGGGACATCCCATTGCAAGCAATATTCGTGAATGCTATTTAAATCTGGTTAAAGTCGGGCAGCAAAATGAAATTCCATTAATTGCTGCCGGTGGTGTAGGAAAAAGTGGTAATCTGGCCGCAAATGCCGCAGCCCTTATTATGCTGGGCGCAAGTGTTGTCAGTATTGGAAAATATATCATGCAGGCTGCTGCTGGTTGTCTGGGATCTGAGTCTGATCGATGCAATATTTGTAATATTGGTCAGTGCCCAAAAGGTATCACCAGTCAGGACCCTCGCCTGTATAGACGTCTTGATGCTGAAAAAGTGGCGGAACGTGTAGTCGATGTTTATTTGAGCTTTGATACAGAGCTGAAAAAAATCGTGGCACCTTTGGGGCGGTCAACCTCATTGCCCATTGGTATGTCTGATGCCCTGGGTATTGATGATTATCACGCTGCACAGGCATTACAAATTAAATATGTTATATAGCCAGAAATAGGGTGATACTATGAAAAACGAGCATTCGTTCAATTTATTTGGTTTTTTAATCTGGGGCAAACAAAAGAATCAGCGAATAGAATCCCGGGTTTTGGAAGAGCGCATTCAAAGAAATATTCAGGAGGGCCACCGCCGAATTGAGGTACGTGCTTTTGGTCAACATGGCATTGGCGGACGTTTATGGGTTGCTGGTGATGAGTCTTTGCAAATAAGAATTACAGGCTCACCTGGCCAGCGAGTTGGATCAATGGGGTTTCCTAACACCACCATTGAAGTTATGGGGCCTGTTTCTGATGATGTTGGCTGGTTAAATGCTGGTGCAACAGTGATTGTACATGGCAATGCGGGTAATGGTGCGTGTAATGCCATGGCGCAAGGGAAAGTTTATATTGGTGGCAATATTGGCTCACGCGGCATGACCATGACAAAGTTCAATCCGCGCTTTGATCAACCTGAAATGTGGGTGTTGGGTTCATGTGGTGACTACTTTGCAGAATTCATGGCGGGCGGTACAGCAGTTGTTTGTGGATTGAACCCGCAAAACTCTGAAAATATTCTGGGATATCGTCCCTGTGTTGGAATGGTCGGTGGCAAAATATTTTTTAGAGGGCCACAACAAGGTTACAGTCAGGTTGATGCCCAACTGGTGGCCATTTCTGATGATGACTGGGACTGGCTGCTTGATGGCCTAAAGACGTATTTAACCAATATCAAACGTGATGATCTTTTACCGCAATTGACCATACGCGAAGAATGGCAACTCCTGAAAGCGCGTTCACCTTTTGAACGTCAGTCACGCTCGCGTAAAACCATGAAAGACTTTCATTTACAGGTGTGGGATCATGAATTGGGTAAAGGCGGTATTGTTGGCGATTTGATGGATCTCGACACATCGCCAATTCCTCTTCTTCCAACAGGCGAACTCAGGCGATGGTTTCCTGTCTGGGAAAATCATAAATATGCCCCGCCATGTCAATCATCATGTCCAACAGGTATTCCGGTGCATGAGCGATGGCGATTAATTCGTGATGGTCGCATTGATGAAGCAATCGATATGGCATTAGCCTACACACCTTTTCCTTCAACAGTTTGTGGATATTTATGTCCCAATTTATGTATGCAGGGGTGTACACGAAACGATCATGGCATGCAACCGGTGAATATCAAAACCATTGGTAAAAAAAGTATTGATGCTCATCTGCCCGATTTGCCCGATCTTTCAGGAAAGCGAGTGGCTGTCATTGGTGGCGGTGTTGCAGGAATTTCCATTGCCTGGCAATTACGTCAAAATGGTCATGATGCTGTTATCTTTGATCGTAATAGGACACTGGGAGGGAAGCTGCAATCAGTGATTCCCAATACACGGATTCCTTCAGATATTCTGAATCATGAATTGGATCGCATTCGCAAAGTTCTTCCCCATGTTCATCTGCAACAGGAATTATCCAAAGAAGAAACTGAAAAATTGACACAGGACTATGATATGGTCGTGGTTGCATCCGGCGCACAAACGCCCAGAATCCCTCCTGTTCAAGGCAAAGAAAACCTTATTCCAGCGTTGGACTTTTTACGTCAGGCCAAACGCAATGACATTGATGTGGGGCAAAAAGTTGTGATTATTGGTGCAGGAAATGTAGGTTGTGATGTTGCAACAGAAGCCTATCGTTTGGGGGCACAAGACGTTTTATTAATTGACATTCAGGAACCGGCATCATTTGGCGAAGAGCGAAAAGCAGCTGAACAGGCGGGCGCGCGTTTTCAATGGCCTTGCTTTACAGAAAAAGTGACTTCTGAGGGCGTTTATTTAACAACAGGAGAATTATTACCTGCAGATCGTGTTGTTATCAGTATAGGAGATGTTCCTGAACTGAATTTTTTACCCGAATCCATTCAAACAGAAAGGGGGTTTATTGCTGTTGATGAAAACTATCAGACGACAGATGGCAATTTTTTTGCGATTGGCGATGTTGTTCGCCCCGGTCTCTTGACTGATGCCATTGGGGCAGGTCGCATTGCTGCCAAAGCCATCATGGATATTTTTTCTGGTAAACGGCCCAAATATAAGAAACTGGAATCTGTTGATCGTTCACGTGTAAAAATGGCCTACTATGACCCCCGGATGATTGATTTCAAAAATCCCAATGAATGTGCGGAAGCTTGTGCTTCATGCGGCACATGCAAGGATTGTCAAATTTGTGTCGAACTGTGTCCGCAGCATGCCATATCAAGACAGGATACAGATAATCCTGATGGCTTTGAAATGGCAGTTGATCCGGATCGATGTATTGGCTGTGGTTTTTGTGTGAATGGGTGTCCTTGTGGCATATGGTCTCTGGTTGAAGCAGAAATGAAAGGTTAGAATTATCTTTTCATCGGGCATGTCTGAATAGGGCGTATGTACAAGTTGTTGGAATATCATGAAAATAATGGGCGCATTCCCAAAAAGTAGGTTTGTCATGGGCTTAGGTACATACAAGTTAGGGTAAAATGTTTGCCTCGGAGCAAAACCGAATTCCAATCAATGTCCGAAACCAATGTAGAGGCGAACTTTATGTTCGCCCTCCGAACTACAACCATAAACGAACCAATGTCCGAAACCAATTCATTTGTTTCCGATAATAGGCTTGATTCAGGTTTATTTCGTTTTTTCTTATCCTTATTACCCTTTCAAAAAAAAATTAAGAATAAAAGACACGACTATTTTCCCCTTAAATTTACATTTACTTTCCATCGTTTCAAACAATTCAATTGCATAATTCAAAAATTCGAGAAAAAGAGGTTTGATAAAAAATAAAATTTATGTAATATAAAAAGGTTTAATTTGTTTCTATTCAAATTATAGTGTACAATAATGAATAGTGAAAGAAAAACAAATTTTACGTTTCAATATTAATCGTAAACCTAACTTTTAATCACTGAATCCCTAACAATTTTGGAGGACAAATGGAATTATCAGGCAATTCGTTTAAATCACTTAAATGTATGGCTTATGTATGGACATGGGCCGTGTTGGCTATCTTCATTTGCTGCGTACCGGTATCCAAAGCTGCGGAACTGTCTGTATGTGCAGATTGTTTATACACAAGTATTCAGGATGCTATCAAAAATGCAGGACAAAATGACACAGTTCACGTGGCAGCCGGTCAATATGAAGAACAAATTTTTATTGGCGATTATTGGATGATTCCGCCCGAAGGTGGCCCTTTGACAATCAATCCCAATCCCAGTAAGTTAACACTTGTGGTTCATCTAGTCGGTGCAAATGCAGATGTTTATTCAAAAAATGATCGGGGAAATGAATCGGTGATTGTGGGTCAGGTATTTATCAATACCCTTGGAAGTGGTGTAACGATCAATGGGTTTACCATAGATAGTTCCACTGTTACGCCATACACCAATGAAAGCAATCGCATCGGCAAATCC
>Ga0272440_1000843_pt1 | contig 25808 bp, 20 predicted proteins | sample SSMMMBAug17_FD_192440 | JGI IMG/M metagenome (GOLD analysis project Ga0272440, IMG submission 192440) | Marine sediment archaeal communities from Little Sippewissett salt marsh, Falmouth, MA, United States - SSM-MMB-Aug17 | ecosystem: Environmental > Aquatic > Marine > Wetlands > Sediment ...
TCTTTGAAGCACTTGATCTGTTAGAATATTCAGAACAATTTATAAAAATTATATTACGAGAACATCCTCGCAGAAATTCCAACTATTTAATTCCTGAAAAGTATAAGCAAAAAGTCCTCATATCTAGAGAAGGTAGTGGGTGGGAATTTGTTGAAAAGTGTGATTTAGTTGTTGGAATGAGCAGTACGCTTCTTTTACATTCTTTTCTTGCAACTATACCTACAATAATTAGCCAACCAGGTATCAGTAATGAATCTGATCAAAATATTTTAACTAAGAATGGAGTTTTGACAAATACCACAACACCAGAAAGTCTGGCTATTGAAATCCAAAAAGCGCTTACAGAAGAATCATTTCAGTTAGATAGAGTTTCAGAGCAATATAGAAAGAAATTCCCAACAAATGGAGATATTAGTAATCAGATTATTAGAATTATTAAAAAACTGAGCCAGTGAAGTAACACTTGGCTTGATTTCTAAAAAATTATAATTTAAGAAAGTAAAAGGAAAATGATAGAAAATAAAATAGTCATCCGCCCTGAAAAACTCATTACAAAATATTTGACTATGGCGCACAAAGAGGCTTCTCATTATATAGAACCAAAAACCTCAGGAATAAAGTCAAAAATGGGAAATGAAGCTATTACTTGCCAGGGATGTGAAGAATTACTTGACTGCTCTGAAATATCAGGATATAAAAGGTGTTCTTCATGCGGTTCGTTTAATAGCTCACCTCGCCTTAAACCAGAACTTATAAAAGATTTGTGGGATGAAGGAAAGTCTGCTGACTTTTTTCATAAGTTTATTTACCCGGCTTCCATTGAAAATCGTAAGATATTTCTACAAAAAAGATTCAAAAATATGATAAATCATATCAAAAAGGGAAAAATTCTTGAAGTAGGCTGTGCGAGAGGGCTTTATTTAGATATACTTAAACAAAATGGTTTTTGCGCTGAGGGTGTAGAAGTTCTTCAATATCCTGTTCAATGTTGTTTAGAAAAAGGTCACTTTATTTATAAAGACTCCATAGAAAATGTCCGATTAAAAAAAAACTATGACGCAGTTGTTGCTTGGGAAGTGCTCTCGCACATAGAAAACTTAACAGCTTTTTTTGATAATATTCATAGGTGCTTGAAAGGTGGTGGTTTTCTTTTTATAACTATTTCCAATGCAACCGCGCTTGAATATGACGATATTTGGGAAGATGGTATTAGGCATCACGACAATTTTCAGCCACATATTTTTTTGCAAATATTCAGTCTGAATGGGATTAAAAAGTTACTTAACAAAAACGGATTCAATATAATTGAGATGACTACCCCAGGAGAAATGGATGTACAAAATATCTATGAAACAGCAATGAGATTGAATAAAAAATTCAATTGCGATTTTTTTAATGATTTATTTTTAAATAAAAAAAAAAATAGTCAAGTCCATACTAATTTTCAATTATTCTTACAATCAAATGGCTATTCTGGGCATTGTTATGTTGTGGCTCAAAAACAAAACTGAAACATTGAATCATTTATATACGTAAATAGAAAAAATTTATGATTGTTCAAGCTTTGACCGATTATAAAAATGTTTATGATGCATACACAGATCATACTGTTGTTTTATATTGGACTGTGGTATGTTGCTATCAAAAATTAGGAAAGAAGGATGAGGCTGAAATTTACTTTAACAAGCAATAAAGAAAAACGAATTAAAAAACTATCTAAAAAAGAAAGGTATCATCATGTTGCATAAACCAAGCATTTACACTACACAAAAAACACAGGGGGTTTCATGAGGGTTACTTTTGTTTTTCCAGATTGGGTGGATCCTGAAGCCACTATTGAACACGATAAAAAAGGGCATGGAATTGGTCATTTCAATTTCGCGATTGCAACGCTTTCATCTATTCTAAAGCAACATGGACATGAAACGAATCTAATGCACATTTGTTATGAGCCACAAGAACAACAATTCAAAGAACTATTAAAAAGCTATAAACATTCAGATATATTTGCATTTTCATTTACAGAAGTTGAGAAATCTTGGGTAATTAAAATGAATCGTTGGATAAAGGAAGAACTGAGGGCTTTTACAATTGGTGGGGGTATTTACCCAACGCTATCTCCAGAAAAATCTCTGACTGAAATTGGCTTAGATGCAGTTTGTGTGGGAGAAGGAGACTTCTCTTTTCCAGAACTATGTAATAAAATGGAGAAGGATATAGACTATTTTAGGATAGCAAACCTTTGGTTTTACAAAAATGATAAAATATTAAAAAACGATTATGGAATAATAAATAACAATATTGATGAATTACCTGTCTATGATTTTGAATTATTTGACGTGAGCCGTCTAAAGAATCTTTCTTCTAACTTACCTAGAATGTATTATCTTTGCACCAGAAACTGTGTTTTTGGTTGTTCATTTTGTGCAAACCATGCAAAAAGAAATGTTTATAAAGCTGGAAAAAATTATGTTCGAAAGTTTAGTCCAGATAGAATTATTTCTGACATAAAAATATATTTATCTAAATATCCTGAAGTTCATCTTATTCATTTTGCCGATGAAGTAATTCATTATGATAGGGATTGGTTTAAAGAACTTATGTCAAAGTATAAAACTGAAATTGGTCTTCCATGGCGATCTTACGCAATGTTAAAACTTCTTGACGAAAATATTATCGATATTATGGCTTGGTCTGGTTGTTGTAGAGTTAACTGTGGGATAGAGGCTGGTTCACAGAGAATACGAAAAATTTATAATCGACCACCTATTCAAAATATAGAAATAATAAATAAAATAAACCTATTAAAAGAATATAACATAGATGTTCAAACATCAACTCTACTCAATGCACCAACAGAAACCATGGAAGATATGCTTTCAACGATTAAACTTGCAGCAAAAGCCAACACAGATATAGCAGTTACAGGAATTGTTGTTCCATATGAAGCAACCAGTCTCTTTACATTTGCAAAGCAAAAAGGAATTGTCGTTAATAATAGCTACGAAAATACCGGAGTAAGTATTGAACCATATGATTGTAGCAAAGAAAAAGTCCTTTTTTTTTATAATGCCTATAGATTGATGGTAGAGATATACAAAAAGATTTATAGCCAAAATATTTACTTTCAGAAAGTTTTGATTCCAATTGTAGATTTTATTTATAAGTTTAAATTACTTCCTCATAAATTTTTGATAAAAATTAGAAAGAAATTTTTTGAAGGTAAATTGTTAAATAGAGCTTACAAAAAAGTAGAAACAAAACTGGGCAGAACAGAGAGAAAAAGTTTGAATCTATTAATTATAATATGAATAATGAAATATGGGGGTATGACTACTATGAACTTTAAAGATCAATTCAGGAATAAAATAGATGTATTATTAAACAACGTAAACTTAAAAAGGAGTCAAAAAATTTTATTTAATAGAGTGACTCCAACTGGTTCTATAAATATTGAACTTATACTTTCAACAGCTTTGAGGTTAAGAGGTTATAATACAACATTTTTTGTTTGTAATGATGGCATTCAATCAGGGTGCAGTCTTCAAAGAGATTTTGAAAGCAAATCTTGTAGACTGTTTGACCAAAATGTTTGCAACAGTTGTATTAAAAAAGCTCAATCTTTTTTTTATTTATATAATGATAATTATCTTGCAATGAGCAATTATATATCCAAGGAAAAATTGCTTGAAATAAGAAATATTTCAGATTCACTTGAGTTAGATAATATTTTTCATTATTCGTTTGATGGCATTTTTATAGGAAAGTTTGTTGAATCTTCATTATTAAGATATTTTAAAGGTGCCCCATTTATTAAATACGAACGTGAAATCAGGGAGTTCTTGTATGGAACAATGATTACTATATACACAACTAACAAAATGTTAGAAACTTATAAGCCTGATGTTATTATTTCATCTCACGCAGGATACTACACAGATTATGGACCAATTGGACCTCTTGCCAAAAGATTTAACATCCGCCTTATATCCTATCAAGATGCATATCGAAAGAAATGTATATATATGACTGAAATTGAATATGGCAAAAGAATATGTGCAATTCATTTGCATGACAGTCAATGGAAAAAATATTCAAAACAGTCATTAACAGACCAGCAAGATAAAATGTTAAATAATTACTATAAAGGAAGATATGAACTAGGTCATGCATGGGATATGAAAGATTTAGCAAAAAGTTCAATTTCAGGTGTTGACCTATTAAAACATTTGAAAATTAAACATGATAAGCCTATATGGTGTTTTTTTTCACATATGAATTGGGATGCTGTTACTGATCAATTTGAGATGATTTTTAAAGATTTTAACGAACTAACAATAAAAACAGTGCAGACAATGATTACTATAAAAAATGTTACATGGTTAATAAAAATACATCCAATTGAAAAGGTATACCCGCAAAAATATGGAATTACACAGTTAATACAAAAGCATTTTTCTAGATTACCTGATCACATAAAGATAATACCAGCTGATGCACAGTTTAATTCTTTTGATTTATACCAATTGATAGACGGTGGTATTAGTGCACATGGAACAGTAGGGCTTGAATTAACCTCATTGGGAAAGCCTTTTATTTTAGCAGGTAGCTCACCATACAGTAATAAAGGGTTTACATTTCTCGCGAACACTGTTTCTGAATATGAAGTACTCTTAAAGAAATGCAGCACAATTAAAAAATTGACATATGAACAGTTCCAAAAAGCAAGGGTTTGTGCTTACTTACTTTTTAATAGGAAACAGATCCCTCTATCTGTTTTAAATGATGACAACGCATTCTGGAAAATACCTTCAAATGTCGATAAATTAGATTTTCTAATTCCCAGAAATGATCCTATTATTGATATGATTTGTGACCGAATTGTTAATGGTGGTGATTTTATCCTTGATGACAACTTTTATGAGCAAGCTAACCAATTAAACGAGCTTGGTTTGAAATCATTTTTGAATGGAGATAATAATAAAGCAATAGAGTTCTTTTCTAAAGCTCTTGACATAGACCCTATGCTTGCTATTACTTATAGCAATCTTGGTGCTGTCTATTGGAAAATGAATTCTTATAATAATGCTATGAAATACTTTTCAACAGCTTTTAGCATTGACAAACACAATAAAACAATAATTGTAAATTTAGGTAAGGCCCTGACAAAACTGAACAAATTAAAAGATGCAAAAGATCTTTATTTGTTCTACTTAAGCAAGCACCCTCATGACAATGAATTACAATGTCTTTTAGATAAGCTTTAGTAGTCGTCGGTACGAATGTGAATTTTATTTTTAGACAATCATATCTATAAAGAAAGGTTAAGTTAAAAAAATGCTAAATAATAATTATTCTTATAAAACTATTCTATAAGAAAAGATTTAAAATGAAAGTTTTAATGATATATTTTAATACAGCAGCAAGAGCATCTTTTCCTTTGGGATTAACTTCTTTAGTTAATTATATTAAAAATGAAGGTCATCATGTAGAAATATTTGATACAAGTTTTTACAAAGAGTTTTTCAAATATAAAAGAGAAAATGTTCGTGAAAAATTTGGCTTTTATAAAAAAATAGCCAATCCTATTGAAATAAAATATATTGAATCTACAATAAAAAAAGATTTAAAGCATAAAATTGATAATTTTAAGCCTGATATAATAGGACTATCTATTCTTTCCGCTCACTTTATGTTTTCCCTTACTATCTCCAAGTTTATTAAAGAACATTTCTCCTCTATTCCAATTATTGTAGGGGGCCTCCATCCAACAATAAAACCTGAAGAAACGATTAAGGAAGTTTCTATTGATATGATATGCATCGGAGAAGGAGAGTATCCTTTTTCTTATTTGCTTGAAAAAATGGATAGAGGAAAAAGCATTACAAACATAAAAGGTATTTGGGTGAAGCAGGGAAAGAAAATTTTCCGAAATGAATTAGGACTTTTAACAGATCCATCGGATTTTCCTAAAACAAATTGGGATTTATTTTCACCACAACATATTTATGCACCATTGGATGGGCGAATATATCGCATGGGATCAGTTGAATTTAGCAGAGGTTGTCCATATTCATGCTCATATTGTTCAATAAATTATTTAAGAGATGCTTATCGTCCCCAAAAATATTTACGCCGAAAGTCTGTTGAGAAATCTATTGAAGAGCTTATATACCTGAAAAATAAATATAATATTGAAATGTTTTATTTTCTAGATGAAACCTTTTTATCTAATGATATTAAAAGTTTGATTATTTTTGCTGAAGAATATAAACGGCAAGTTGCTATTCCATTTCATGGACTAACTCATCCTTTGTCTGTCAATGAACAAAAAGTAAAGCTTCTTAAAGAAATGGGATGTTATCTTATGACAATAGGAATTGAGTGTGGAAATGAAAATTTTAGAAAAAAATATTTAAATAGAAATGTTCCAACGCAAAAAATTATTGAGGCCTTTAAACTTTTTCATAAGTACGATATATTTCCTTCGGGATTTGGCATGATAGGACTTCCTTATGAAACAAGAGATCTTGTTTATGAAACCATTGAATTGTTTAGAACTTGCCAACCTCGAACATGCTCCATCTCTATTTATCAACCATTCCCTGGTGGTCGTTTGAGAGATATATGTATCAAAGAAGGATTCTTTGATCCTTCTGAAGACAATTATATTTATCCAGCTCAGGAATCTATTCTTAAAATGCCTCAATTTTCAAAAGAAGATATAAATAGCTTATATAGGTCTTTTATTCTTTATACAAAGGTACCAAAAAATAAATTTCCTCTTGTGCAAAAGGCTGAAAAGGACGATATTCTTTTTGAAAATTTGGTTCGTCAATATGTATAAAGCTTGAAAAAAGCACTTAAACAACAAAGAGATTGGAGTTCTTAATGCTTAATAAACAAATTGATATCGAAGAAAAAATCCGGCCTAAAAAAAACAGAATAAAATTTTTCAAATTGCTTGATGAGGATATTAAAAACTTGGTCAATCCTTACAAAAATGATCATATAAAAGTGAACTGCCCTGCATGTGGAAATAAGAATAGTAAAATAGCTTTTGAAAAAGATAATTTTTTTTTTTATTCCTGTCCAGGTTGTGAAACTCTCTATGTCAACCCTAGACCTTCAAAAAAAATTCTTGACCATTTTTATTTGCATTCAAAAGCCATGAGTTCTTTTATGCAAACATTAATAAAGAATGAAGAATGTAGAAAAAAAGATATATTTTCAGATCGTTGTAAACTGATTGTAGAAATATTGAAACAGTCTGGAAAAGTTAAAGGTAGACTTCTTGAAGTTGGATGTAGTATAGGATCTCTCCTTGAAATCTTAAAATCAGAAAGCTCTTTTGAAGTTGAAGGACTTGAGCCAACCCCTAAAGCAGTTAAAATTGCTAAGAAAAAAGATATAAAAGTACATCAATCTACTTTAGAGGACTTTCCTCCGGCAAAAAAAAAATATGATATTGTTCTAAATTTTGAAACAATTGAGCATATTTTTGATCCATTGTACTTTTTAATAAAAATAAATCAATTACTAAAAGATAATGGTTTCTTAATATTTTCAACACCTAACTATCATGGGTTTGATATGATGTTATTAGGGAAATATTATAAAAACATAAAAGCGCCAGTTCATTTAAATTATTTTAATGTGAATTCAATTGATACATTGTTAGAGAGGGCAAATTTTAAAGTCATAAAAAAAATGACACCAGGAATATTAGATGTCAGTTTAATAAGAAATCAAGTAGAAGATGGTATCGCACCTGAGTTACCTCTTGCTATTAAGTGTATAATATTCAACAAAAATATAGAAGTTCAAAAGAATTTCCAAAAATTTTTACAAAATAATAATCTAAGTGGTAATATGTTAATTTTCGCACAGAAAAAATATAGTTAACAAGGCATTTATATTTGAAGTACTCTACTTAACACATAGTAATTCTTTTTATTAAATTTTTTTGGAGCTCTCAATGGTTTAATAAAATAAAGGAAAAAAATGTTACAAAGTGATGATATCAAAACATTTTATAAAGGAAAAAAAATTCTTGTCACAGGAGCTGCAGGAACAGTTGGGGAAGAACTAATAAAACAGCTTCTCACTTTTGAACTTTCTGAATTGCGAGTTATGGATAATAATGAGACAAAGATTTTTTATCTGATGAATGAATATAAAACTAAAAAAGTTCGCTGTTTTTTAGGAGATGTTCGAGATAAAGATAAAATTATTAAATTATCGAATAATATTGATATAATAATTCATTCTGCTGCGTTGAAACATGTGACACTTTCTGAATATAACCCATTTGATGTTGTGCAGACAAATATAATAGGTGTTGAAAATATCATTAGAGCTTCCATTACAAATGACGTTAAAATTGTTCTTTTTACAAGCAGTGACAAAGCTGTCAATCCAACAAATGTAATGGGAACCTCTAAATTAATGGGAGAACGGTTAATAACCGCTGCAAATGCTGTGCAGGAAAGCTTTTCTACAATTTTTAGCAGTTCAAGGTTTGGTAACATTGTCGGATCGAGTGGTTCAGTTGTGCCTCTTTTTATGGAGCAAATAAAAAAAGGCGGCCCCGTTACTGTTACAGACAAGAGGATGACCAGGTTTATTATGACAAAAAAAGAAGCGACTTCACTCGTCTTAAAATCTGTTTTAATTGCTAAAGGGGGGGAAGTTTTTGTTACAAAAATGCCAGTGATTAAAATTATTGACCTTGCAGAAGTTATGGTTGATATCCTTGCCCCTAAATATGGATTTAAGCCTTGTGAGATTAAAATTGAAGAAATCGGTGCTAAACCTGGGGAAAAATTTTATGAAGAATTAATGAGCGATGAAGAAATACATCGTTCAATGGAATTGACAGATGTGTTTGTTGTTACACCAGCATTTAAATCCATATATAAGTCTATTAATTATGAATACAATGATGTTATATCTTACAATGTTCAAAAATCCTATGTGTCTGCATCTGAAAAACCTTTGACAAAAAGTAATCTAAAAAAGTATATGATAAATAATAATGTCCTAAATACAGTATAACAATTTTCTATATTGAATTTAATTTGTTATATAATAATTAGTGTCTTAAATTTTATGAAAGTATAATATATGAACGTATTAATTTTAGGAGCTGATGGATACTTAGGGTGGCCTACTTGTATGTATTTTTCCCAAAAAGGCCATAATGTTATTGGCGTAGATAACTATTTTCGCCGAAATGAAACAATTGCTCTTGATTGTGAACCACTTATTCCTGTTCCAAACCTTATTCAGAGATCAAGAATATGGAAAAAAAATACAGGAAATAAAATTCAAGTTAGGATTGGCGATATAACGAATTATTATTTTTTGAAAAGCATCTTTGAACAATTCAATCCCGATACTGTCATACATTATGCAGAACAACCTTCTGCACCATACTCAATGTTAGATTATGATAAAGCCGCTTTTACACTAAAAAACAATCTTATAACAACATTAAATGTTATTTATGCAGTAAAAGAAATCACCAATGAATGTCATATTATAAAGCTTGGGACGATGGGTGAATATGGTACGCCAAATATAGATATTGAGGAAGGTTTTCTTGAAATTAATCATAAAGGACGAAAAGATAATTTTCTTTTCCCCCGGCAGGCGAGTTCTTTGTACCATACAACTAAAATCCATGATACAGATTTACTATGGTTTTATATACGAACTTGGAATCTACGAGCAACAGATCTTATGCAAGGTCCAGTTTATGGCATTTCTACTTACGAATCAGATATTGATCCACGTCTTCTTTCTTTTTTCAATTATGATGAAATTTTTGGAACAGTTTTAAATAGATTTGTTATTCAAGCAGTTTCTGGTCATCCCCTAACAATTTATGGGAAAGGTAATCAAATTAGAGGTTATATAAATCTTAAAGACACAATGCAATGCGTTTATTTATCTGCAACGAATCCTGCAAAACATGGAGAATTGAGAATTTTTAATCAATTCACTGAAGCTTTTTCAGTTAATGATCTTGCTGACAAAGTTTTAACTACCGGGAAAAAATTGGGATATCAAATTAGAAAAAAACACTTCAATAATCCAAGAGTTGAAAAAGAAGAACACTATTATAATCCAAAACATACCGAACTAATTAACTTAGGATTAAAACCACACTATTTAACAGATAAAATACTTGCAGATTTTTTCAGGATAGCCGAAAGGTATAAGGATCGTATAATTCATGATAAATTTTTTAGAGGTGTTAAATGGAAATAAAGACCGAAAACTGGCTGATTACTGGTGGATGTGGATTTATAGGAAGAAGCCTTATTAACCATCTATTAAAAAAAAATATAATAAAAAAAAATATAAATATTAGAATTTTAGATAATCTTACAGTAAGTACAAAAGAAGAATTGCTAAAAATATCATCATTTGTGGAAAAAGATAGTCATTCTTTAAATAATTCACCTGAGGGAGTTGAGCTTATTGTTGGCGATATCAAAAATAATGAAACTTGTATTCAATGTTGTAAAGGTATTGATATTGTAATTCACCTTGCTGCTAACACCGGCGTTGAAATATCTGTTGCAAATCCAAGGCAAGATATGAATAATAACATTATAGGTACCTTTAATATGCTTGATGCAGCAAAACATAATAAAGCAAAGAAATTTATTTTTGCTTCCTCTAGTGCAACTGTAGGTGAGGTAGAACCTCCCATTCATGAAAAAAAATTGCCCAAGCCTATTTCTCCTTATGGTGCAAGTAAGCTATCTGGCGAAGCTTATTGTTCTGTTTACTACAAAACTTTTGCTTTAAATACAGTTGTTTTAAGATTTGGAAATGTTTATGGACCATTATCTGAGCACAAATATAGCGTTATAGCAAAATTTATCAAAAATGCACTTTCTGGAAAACCTATTGAAATATATGGGGATGGAAATCAAACAAGAGATTTTATTTTTATTGATGACTTAATTCAGGCTATTATTCTTGCTGTTCAATCAGATATAGGTGGAGAAGTTTTTCAGATAGCGACATGTACCGAAACAACTGTCAATGAAATAGCACGTATGATTAAAAAAATATTGAAAGATAAATATAATAATGAGTTAGATATTATTTATTCAAACCCCAGATTAGGAGATGTAAATCGAAATTATTCTGACATTTCGAAAGCTAAAAATATTCTTGGGTATAATCCAAAATTTAACATATATGATGGACTAAAAAAAGTGTTTGATTTTTTTAATGAAAAGATAGATAATAAACACGTTTTTTAACGAATTGGTTGTTATGCAAAATGAATAATATAAAAAAAGCGCTATCATCATTAAGTTATCTGATATATAGAATAAAATGGAATTTCTATCCAAAGTATAATATCATTTCTAAATTTCCTTTTCATGTAGACATTGAAACAACCGATGCGTGCAATTTAAAATGCATTATGTGTGTACATGGTACAACAGGTGTTTCAAACCCTGGTATGATTGACACAACCTTTGCTAAAGATTTAATCAACCAGGTAGCTTCAAATGGGGGATACTCAATTAAGTTTAATTGGAGAGGTGAACCAACATTGCATAAAGACTTGATTGAATTAGTCAGTTATGCTAAGAAAAAAGGCATCTTAGAAGTTCAAATTAATACTAATGGTATTCCTTTAAATAAAGAAAAAATTGAAAAACTTATTGAAGCTGGATTGGATAGAATTATATTCTCAGTTGATGGTGCTTCAAAAGAAATATATGAGAAAATAAGAGTAGGTGCTAAATATAAACAACTTGTTGACAATATTATAACATTATCAAAATATAAAAAAAAAATAAATGCAACAAAACCTCTGATAAGAGTTCAAATGATAAAAATGACTGTTAATGAAAATGAAGTTGAAGATTTGTTTAAATTATGGAGGCCTTATGTTAACGAAATAAAAATCAATGACATAACTGATCGAGGGCAAGGAAATTCTCTTTCGGTTGGTAATAAAGTACTTATTGGAAGGAAAAAATGCCCCCAACCATGGCAGCGAATGGTTGTTGCATATGATGGAAAAGTTTTACCGTGTTGTGCTGATTGGAATTTTAAATGGATTATAGGCGATGCTTCAAAATTATCTCTAAAAAAAATATGGAATAGTACAAAAATGAAAAATATAAGGTATTTAATCAATAAATATAAACTTGATGAATTTGAACCATGTAAAAGTTGTTTTTCAGGGATAAGTTATAATTATGAAAACAATACCAAAAATTAAAAAGGAACTGTTTGAAATTGCTGGAATACCTTTGAAGCAATATAGTAATATTATTGTAATTGCTGAAATAGCTTCAAGCCATGAAGGCAACAAAGATATTGCTTTAGATTTGCTAAAAGCAGCATATGAAGCAGGGGCAGATTTTATAAAATTTCAAGTCTTTTCTGCTAATGAATTACTTACCCCTAATTGTCAAAAGTTCAAAGATTTTCAAGAGATCGAATTGGATGAAAGAGAATGGAAAGAAATTTTTCAAGAATGCAAAGCCATGAACTATCCATTTATAGCAGAAATTTTTGATGATAGAAGCTTTAAGCTTGTTGATCAACATAACCCTGCTGCTTATAAAATTCACTCGACTGATTTAACCAATCCAGTAATTCTAGAAAAAGTTGCATTATCGGATAAACCAATTCTTCTTTCTTGTGGTGGGTCCACTATAGAAGAAATAAAATATGCTGTAGATTATATTGAGTTAAAAAATAATTATAAAATAATTCTTATGCATGGTTTTCAGGCTTTTCCTACAAACCTTAAAGATACTTTTTTGAATGAAATCAATACGCTTAAACAAAAATTTCTCTATCCAATTGGATACGCAGATCACATTGATGCTGAAACCAAAGACTCAATAACTTTACCCATAGCTGCTATTGGTTTGGGAGCTAGCGTCATTGAAAAACATATAACCTTAAACAGGAGTCTTAAAGGCCGAGATTATTACTCAGCAATGAATCCCGATGAATTTGCTGAATTAATAATTCGTATTAAGAATATATCAATATCAATTGGAGAGCCTCGTAATCGTTTTACACAAGCTGAAATAAAATATCGTAATTTGATGAAAAAGAGTATTGTTGCTTCTAAAAATGTTGGCAAAGGTGAAATAATTACTGAGTCAGACATATCTTTTAAAAGAACTCCAAATCCAGGAATACCTCCAGATGAGTATAAAAGAGTAGTCGGATATACAACAAAAAAAAGGATTAAAAAAAATACTTTAATAAACAAAGGGGATATTATAAATCTATGAAAATTCTTATTTTAATTGCAGTTCGATTACACTCAACTCGACTAAAACGTAAAGCTTTAATTAAAATCGGAAATAAAACAATACTGGAGCATTTAGTTGATAGAGTTAAACAAGCAAAATTTCCTGACGATTTAATTATTTGTACATCTGATCATCAAGGTGATAAAGAAATTATTGAGTTAGCTGATAATATAGGAATAAAATGGTTTGCTGGTAGCGAAAAAGATGTTCTTGATCGCTTCATTAAAGCAGCTGATACTTTAAATGGAGATATTGCTGTAAGAATTACTGGAGATAATCCGCTTTCAGATCCAGAAATGATGGATGATATGTTATTATACCACATGCAACATAAACTTGACTTTACATATACTGAAGACCTCCCACGAGGAACCAGGAGTGAAATAATAAATGTTTCTGCAATGAAAAAGGCACAAAGACTTGCTGAAGATTCATCTCAATCTGAATATATGAGCCTTTATTTTAGAGACAATCCTGATTTATTTAATGTTTTTAAATATTCAACTACAAAAGAACACCTCAAAAGACCAGAATATCGGCTTACAATAGATACTCCTAAAGATTTGGAGGTCATAAAAGTTTTGTATGAATCTTTAGCTAAAAGAGAAAAATTTCCACATTTAAAAACTATTATAGATTTTTTGGATGAAAACCCTGAAATAGTTTCTATAAATAAAAAAATCGTTCCAAAATGGGAAACAATTAGAGTTAACTCACGAATGAAAAAATCAAAAATATAATAGTATGCACTTCAAAGGAATATTATGATACATAAGAATTATTTGGTTAGTATAATCATTACAGCTCATAACTATGCTAAATATCTTTCTCAATGCATTGATAGTGCTTTAAATCAAAATTTTGAAAACTATGAAATAATAGTTGTAAATGATGGTAGTACAGATCACACAAAAGATGTGTTGAAAAATTATGAAAGTAACAATAAGATTAGAATATATCATTTGCAAGGAGTAGGATTAGCTTCAGCGAGCAATTTTGGCATCCAAAAGTCAAAAAGTAAATATATTATTCGTTTAGATGCCGATGACTATTTTGATGAAAATATTTTATTGCTGGAAAGTAACATTCTTGACAAACGAGCAGACACTGGAATGGTATATCCTGATTATTACTTAATTAATAAATATGGTAATATAATAGAACATATAAGGCTTCCTAAAGTTAATGATGAAATAAAATTGTTTGACCGTAGTCCTCTGGCAGCTGGGGCAATGTATAGAAGAAGCTGCTATGATGCAATTGGAGGATATAATGAAGACCTTCGCTATCAGGAAGACTATGATTTTTGGCTTCGATTTATAGAAAAATTCAATGTTTACAATATAAACCTGCCATTGATGTACTACAGAAGACATAACAACTCTATGTCAGGTAATGCAATTCCTAGAATAAAAACAAGACGATATGTAAAAAGTAAATTTGCAAAGCAAAAAAACAATAAAGTTAATGTTTTAGGAGTTATACCTGCAAGAGCTAATGACTGGCAGAGAAATAGTCTCGCCCTTCAAATGTTAAATGGTAAACCTGTAATTGCTTATTCAATTGAAGAAGCACTAAAAACAAAAGGACTTTCAAGAATTATCGTCTCAACAGATTGTGTAAAAATAGCAGAAGTGTCAAGACAATTTGGAGCAGAAACACCCTTCATCAGACCTAAAAATTTATCGTTAGATACCGTTTGGGTGGAAGATATTTTGAGACATACGACTAATTTTTTAGAAAATAACGAAAATTTTTTGCCAGATATGGTTGTGGCTTTGCCAATAACGTCCCCTTTAAGAAAAGCTCACCACATACAAGAAGCAATTGATACCATGATTCTTCATGATACAGACTCTGTCATAAGTGTTTTTCGCGATACATCTTTTCATTGGAAACCAGGTAAATACGGTTTAAAGCCAATTATTTACAAAAAACGTTTGCTTCGGCATGATAAAGAATCTTTTTATCGTGAAAATGGAGTGGTATATTTATATAAAATTCAGAATATAAAAAATAAATTAGATCTTGGCAAAAGCGTAGGTCACATTGAAATGCTACCCGAGGAATCTCTGAGAATTAGAACTTTATATGATTTTTGGGTTATTGAACAAATGATAAAACAAAACAAAGTAATTAAATAGAATATTAAAGATAATTAAGGAAATCATATGAAAAACAAATATGCGCTATTTACTTGTGATACTGAATTTACACCTCCATGGAATTCTGGTAGTTGGAAGAGTCAGGATCCATGGACATTTGAAGTTGGGATAGAGGTTATAACAAATATTTTGTCAAAACATCAAATCCGAGGGACTTTTTTTTGTGTCGCTACACTGGTAGAACAATATCCAAAAAAAGTTAAAGCTCTTAGCCTTAATCATCTGGTGGGTTGTCATAGCTACAATCACGAAAATTATGGAGGTCGTCCTGTAAAAGTTTGGACAGACTCTCAACCCATTTTAATCAAAGATGATGAAGAAAAACGACGTCTTTTGATAAAAGCAAAGAAAATAATTAGAAACGTTATTGGAAAAGAACCAGAAGTATTTGTAGCACCATTTGACTGCATTGATACACAATTATTAAAGATTTTAGAAAACTTGAATTTCAAGGTAGACTGTAGCTATCATAATTATTCACTTGGTCTTCAAACACATTTTTTTCAACCTATAGGTTTTAATATTCTAGAATTACCACTTTCCGTAGTTTATTGCGGGAATAAGTTGACATATAAAAATGTGCTTGAAGCATTCACATTTGATAAAAAAAATTTACAAGCAATTCTTCAACAAGATATTATAATGATAACATGTCACCCTTATGAATATACAAATATTACAATTCCTCATCCTCAAGAAGTTCTCATTGTTGGTGAAAAAAAGAAAAAAGCTCTTGAAGACTTAATTGTTTTATTAAAAAATAATAATTATGAGTTTATTGACATTCTTCAGCTGAAAGACAGAGTGTTATTATGATAGTAACGTCTGAAATTTCATGTGAATATTTTAGCAAATTAAATAAAGGTTATGACAAATGGTTTTCAACTCCATTTAGTGGATATGTCAGAAAGCAGCAATTTAAAAAATTTTTAGAATTTACAAAAAAATCAAAAAACTACCTTGAAATTGGCTGTGGAACAGGACAATTTATATCTAAAGTAAATTGTAAAAAAAAAGTTGGTGTTGATATATCAAAAAACATGATAGATACGTGTAAGGAAAAAGGCCTTAACGCTCAATTCCTGGTTGCTCCAAGTGAAAAATTACCTTTTTCTGATAATAGCTTTGAGTGTGTTGGAATGATGAATGTTTTTCAATATTTAGAAAATCCAGAATCTACAATTGAAGAACTGTATAGAGTTACAAGACCTGGGGGAAAAATTATGTTTTCTGTTTTTTCAAAAAACAGTATTTCTTTCAATCCATTAAGATTCTTTGTTAGAAAACTGTTTGGTGAGAACCTTCCAAATGTAAAATTCTATAACCCAGGTAAAATTAGTCAAATGTTAAAAGGGAAAAAGTTTTCTATTGAAGGATCTGGTATAAGACCACCTTTTGAGAGTAGGCTTTTATATAGATACTTTTGGAAACAAGTTGAAAAATATGAAAATGTTCATCACATTTCACCTTATTTGTCAGTAGAAATGTTTGTTTATATTTTCAAATAGATAATTTGTTAAGTGGAAACGTTGCCTTATGAATAATTTATTTTGCGAAAGTAGAAATTCTACGTACATTATTGCAGAAATTGGTGGTAATCACAATGGTGATTTTCAACTAGCAAAACAATTAATATATGAAGCTGCAAACTCTGGAGTAAATGCAGTTAAATTTCAAACATATAAAACTGAAAAACTGATTTGTAAAAAAATCCCTGTTTTTCCTCGGGCAAAAGTTCTTGGACATAAAACTCAGTTTGATCGTTTTAAAAGTCTTGAGCTAAATGATGGTCAATTACAAGATTTATGTTTCCATGCTAAAAAACATAACGTTGACTTTCTATCAACTCCTTTTGATAAAGAATCAGTTGATACCTTGAATTCAATGGTTTCAGCATTTAAGGTTGCTTCAAGTGATATCATAAATTTTCAATTATTAAGAGATATCTCTTCCAAAGGTAAACCAGTATTTTTGTCAACTGGGCAGGCAGACTTAAACGAAATAGATGCTGCAATAAGCATTTTGTCTAATAATCCATTATCCCTCTTACATTGTGTTTCATCTTATCCAACACCTGATGAAGAAGTAAATCTTTATTCTATACCATTTTTGATTGATAAATATAAGGTTCCAGTAGGCTATTCTGATCATACAATAGGTTTTCTTGCATGCATAGGAGCTGTAGTTGCTGGAGCAGTTGTTATTGAAAAACATTTTACTCTTGATAACTCCCAAAACTTTGGAGACCATATTTTATCTGCGACCCCAAAAGATATGAAATTAATGGTTTCTGAGATAAGACGAATTGAAAAAATGGTGGGAACAAAAAATAAAAAATGTCAACAATCTGAATTAATTTCTAAAACACAATTAAGAAGATCACTTCATATTAATACAGATATAAAAGAAGATACCATTCTAAAATCCAATATGATCACTCCTCTAATCTCAAATGATGGTATTCCTGCTAATAAAATTGATGAAATTCTTGGTAAAAAGATTATAAAAAAAATGAAAAAGTTTGATGCAATTAAGGAAAATTTTTTAATAGATTGTAAAAAAAACAGGTGATTAATGAGCAGAATATTAATTGTTGCCGCTCACCCCGATGATGATATTTTAGGGTGTGGTGCGACAATAGCAAAACATTCTGAAAAAGGAGATGACATATCTATTTTAATTTTGGGAAAAGGTATTGCTTCTCGGTATGAAAAAAATGACTCAAAAAAAGTATATTCTGAACAACAGGTTCTTTATTCAGAAGCAAAAAAAGCGGCTTGTATTGTTGGTGCAACAGATTTGAAAATTTTAGATTTCCCTGATAATAGTTTCGATACTGTATCTTTTCTCGATATTATTAAAGAAGTAGAGTCGTTTATTAAAGAATTTCAACCTGAAATTGTTTATACTCATCATGCTAGTGATTTGAATATCGATCACCAACTTACTTTTCGTGCAGTATTGACTGCCACAAGACCAACTCAAAATTTTGTGTTAAAGAATTGTATTCCTTTGAAATTCCATCTTCAACTGAATGGTCCTTTGGTCAATTATCAACTTCTTTTTCGCCAAATTATTTTGTTAATATTGATACTACTTTGGAAATAAAAATCAAAGCTATGCAAGCCTATAAAAATGAATTAAAAACTTTCCCGCATCCTCGTTCATTAATAGCAATAAAAGCAATTGCCCAAAAATGGGGAAGTACAGTAGGATTTAAAGCAGCTGAAGCTTTCGAAACTATAAGAATTTTAAAATATTGTTTATAGTTTTTTGATAGTCTACCTTTAAATATGTAAATAAGATATAATCACTATCTCATAAAAGGTATAATATTTTGAAAATATTCAATAAAAATATTAATCAGGGAAATGTTATTGTCTGGCGGACAGCAGGATCTGTTGAAGCTTCATTTAATATTGAACTTATTATTGCAAAAGCCTTAACACTAAGAGGAACAAAGGTTTTGGTCGTTATATGTGATGGATTATTATCAGGTTGCATAAACCGATGCATCCTGGACCATAAACCTATTGATAAATGGCCAGAAATGTGTTTGAAATGTTATCAAAAAGGTGTAAAAGCAATTAATTTCTTTGGACTACCACATCGCAAAATGAGTGATTGGATCAATAATGAAAAACGTGATAAGTTAAGTTCTATAGCTGATCAACTTAATTATGAAGACATCGTCTCTGAATATTTCAATGAAATTCCCATTGGACAACATGCTCTTTCTTCAACAATACGTTATTTTAAAGGATATTCTCCTCCAAAGGACTATTTTGATAGAATATTACGTGAATACTGCTATAGCAGTTTGATTACTTCAGAAGTAATCAAAGGAATTATTGAAAATATAAACCCTTCGCAGATATTGACGCAACATACAAGTTATGTTGATTGGGCTCCGGTTATCGATTACTGTCTTAATAGAAGAATTCCTATAACATGTTGGAAAAGAGGATTTCTGAAAAATAATATCTTTTTAAAGACGACATTTTACTTAAGTAATCAAAGAGATTTTTATGACCCTTCACATCCTGAAAAAGATGGGAGGCTAAACCAGCAACTTAGTATTGATGAAAATAAGCGATTGAATGCTTATATGAGCGATCGAGCCGAAGGATCTAGAAACAAAGAACGCCTTTTTACTAAGTCAATAGATGAAACAAACGATTTACGAAAAATTCTTAATCTTCCGGATGACAAACTTGTTTGGGGAGTTTTTACACATGTTAATTGGGATGCATTGTTTACAACAACAAAAGCCTCTGATAGCTTTTTTAATGATGCTACCCGGTGGGCAATAGAAACAATTAAACAAGGCAGTAAAATTCCTGAAATAATTTGGGTAATAAAAATACATCCGGGAGAAAAAATTTTTGGGTCGGCTTATGGTATAAAACAAGCTGTTCTAGACCAGTTTTCTACACTCCCTTCTAATATCAGGCTTATAACGCCAGAAAGTGATATCAATACATACGCTCTTTTATCAATAATGGATGGCGGTGTGACAATACATGGTACAGTAGGCCTTGAAATAGCAATGTGTGGTTTGCCAGTAATTATTAACGGACAGGCATTTTATAGCGGGCATGGGTTTACTTATGATAGTCAAAATAATGAACACTATTTTGAATTATTAAAACAAGCACCTTTTCTTAAACCTCTCACGGATAAACAAATTCAAAAAGCTCGAAGTTATTGTTATGATTATTTTATTGATAGGCAATTACCTTTTATTGAATTTGTTTTAAAGGAAGGTAAACAACTTAACTTTAAAACATTTTCGGATTTAGAAGAAGGAAAAAGTGAAATTCTTGACATGATTTGCGATAGCTTACTGAATGGAGGAGAGTTTATAGTAAAAGACAAGCTGAGAAAACGAAATGCAGAAAAAATTTGCGATCAAGGCAAGCAATATTTTATTAACAATGATATGCAACTTGCAAAAAAATATTTTGAAACAGCACTTGAGATAGATCCTCTTTATACAATTGCTTATAATAATCTTGGCAAGATTTGTTTGCAAAATAAAAAGATAAATAAAGCCATTGAATATTTCGAAAAAGCTTTTACTCTTTCTCCTTATGAAAAAGAGACGATATTGAATTTTGGCAGTTTAATGTCAGATATGAATAAAAAAGAAGATGCAATAAGGCTTTATTCGTTTTATTTAAAAAAATTTCCTGAAGATAAAAAAGTATGCTTTAGGCTTCAAAATCTTAAAAATTCTGGTATAGTACTTGTTCTTTTTAGAGACTCATTTGGAGAAGTAGATTGGATATTACCTGTTTTGCATAAATTGAAACAATTTAAACCTGAATGGCGTATTATTGCAGTTTTTTCTCCTTTGTGGCGAAAGTATCACAAAGTCATATTAACCAATAGGACATTAGAAAGTGAGCTGCAACGAGTAGCAGATAAGATCATTTTTTATAATAATAAAGAAAAGTTTTATTCAGAAATAAAAAATCCTGAACAAGTACATATAATTTTAAAAGATTATAGTCCAGATAGATTCCCATTTAGACCTGATATTGAAAAAATGTTTCCCCATGCTAAAGTTATTGCATTCCCTCATGGAATTACAATGTTCTATGTACAGAAACGTAATAATATAAGAAATTGTGATGGTTGGGGAAAAATGGATGTAAAAACTGAGCTTATCTTACTGAATAGTGAGCTTGAAGCGCGATCTTGTTATCAAAGATTTTCTGATGCAAAATACAGTATAGTTGGTATACCATTTCATGACGAATGGTGGATAAAAAAGTTAACTGAATGTAAAGATTTTTTAGAGAGTTCAGAAGCGAAGTTTGCATCTTCTGCATCAAGAGTCTTTACTTTTTTTCCAAATATGGCTTCAACAGTTGGTTCAGTTCCAGATGATACATTTAAATATATTTTTAGCTCAATTTCAGAAATTCTACTCAGTAATACAAATAATGTATTATTGATTAAACCTCATCCTCGCTTTCGTTTATCGGAAATGACTTCTTATTTAAAAGATTTTGATTCATCTAAATATATGATAACTTCACTACACGCTATACAGGTTTTGAGTCTAACGGATATTGTTATCAGTTTTCCATCATCTGTTATTTTGGATGCATTACGTATGAAGAAGCCTGTTATTGAATTCTTTCCTATAGTAACGAATCATGAAAGATTTCCAATAGACCAATCGTCAATACTTAAAACAAATACTACTTTAGCGGGGCTATCACTTTTGGTAAGAACAAAAGAAGATTTTGCAAACAATATAAAAAAAATATTATCTGATAATAGTAATTCAATATTGAATAGCCAGTTAAAGGCTTATAAAAAATATTCTAACCAGGGAGATGCATCCTCTCATGCTGCAAACATTATTTTAAGCCTTATTGAATTGGGTACGGCAAAGAATGTTAAGTTGCCATATATATTCTCCGAATGGTCACCAGTAACACATGAATCTAACGTATTTTCACATGATACTAATACAGTAAAAAAGAATTTATCTTTAAATTTAAAAAGGTTTAAGGCGTATAACATGCCTATTAGTTCATTGCTATTGAGGGAATTAGCACATTTTTTCAATTTAGATACTTTTATTGCAACTGGCACATTTTATGAAACAATGATGAGTCAAGCCTGTGAAATTTTTCGTGAAGTTCATAGTATTGAATCTGCTGTGGATTTGTACCAACCTCTTAAAATGCCTGAAATTACAAAACACAACAATATTCATATTTATCACTCAGCAAATATTTTAGAAATGGTTTTACAACGTATTAATGGACAAATGTTGTTATGGCTAAGTGTCCATGAAAGTGCTGCTATTACAAATAAAAGCCGCACAAACTCTTCCATTATTGAAGAGTTAAAAGTAGTAAAAAAAAGTAAGGTAAAAGATGCAATTCTATTGATAAATAACTTACGCTATTTTCAACCTCTTATCAAACAATGGCCTGATCATATTTCAAGTAGAAAAGAACGTCACTTTCCGTTTTTACAAGAAGCCGTTGATATAATTCTTGAAATTAATCCATCTTATCAGTTTGCTGTTTTGGGTGATATTGCTATTGCATATCCTGAAGTATTTTCAGTTGAAATTTCTCCGAGTATTCGGAGCTGTACTTTAAGCAGATTATTCAATGAAAATAATTTAGATATCATATCTGTAATTGAAGCTGAAATTTTTATTGCTTTCGGGCTTTCTAAATTGGAAAAGAAAGCAATTCGATCGATTTATAACGATTATTGTGATCCATACGAAGAAGCAGGTCTTGGTGCTCATTATCGATACTGGAATGGTTTGACTTATTTTGGTGAACAACGTTATGATGAATCTTGCGATGAATTCTATAAAACAATTCTATTGAACTTTAACCATTTTCGCGTTGGTTGGTTTTTAATTGCGTCTGCTCAAAGATCAGGAAATAACTATATGATTGAAAAAGCTCAAAAGATATCATTATTAAATCAACCTGCAGTAGCCAAATACTATCATTTTTTTAATGGATTGATACTTTTCAATGAAAACAAATATAAAGAGGCAAATCAAGAATTTAGTAATGCATTACGATTGAACTTTATACATAATCGAATTTATTGGTATATATCAGAATCAACAAATCGAGCTGAGTTTAATAAAAAATATATATAGCTTTAGGAGATAAATTTGCAAAAACTTAATATTAAAAACTTTCCTCTTAATGAATTACCTTCACTATTTATTATACTGTTAACAATTCCCCGTTCAGGAAGTACATGGCTAACTGACGCACTAAGATGTCATCCGGCTATAGAATTTCTGCCTTCTGGAAGTATTTTAAAAGCCTTAGATTTTAATAAAAAAATATGGGGGCGCTATCCCAGAGATTTATCAAATACACCAAATGCAACTCAATCTATAGAAATAACCGATGGGAAATGGGGACATATACCACAATTTGACGTCACAAATCAGCTTTGTGAATGCCCTGAAAAATTTTTCCGTGAAGCATTTTCAATTGAAAAAATTCATCCTGAATTTTTTGATTTTAATACTACAGCTTTTCTTGAAAATTTAAAAAAAATAGAGGCTAGAGGAATAAAAATTCGGTTAGTTTATTTAGTCAGGGATCCTGAAGCATCATTTACATCATTTATGAACTATCAAGAACGTAATTCAAGCTGGAATCCTAAAACCAGAAATGACTCACTCGCAACATACATGCTAAAAACTTATGATGTTATTTTGAAAACAGCTAATTCTAAAGAGGGACTGATTATTGATTATAGAGATGTTAAAACTAATTTCCCATATATTTTACAAAAAATTTATCATTATCTCTGGCCTGATGTAAACGAAAAAGAAATGGATTTTATTATTCAGGTAAGCCATGCTGCTAATTTGGCTACTGCAAGGGATAAGCGTTTAGCAATTTCTAACTCATCTTTTCTTGGTTCTACTATTGGTTCAATACAAGGAGGAGCTGATAAGCATAGAGATTTTTTCAATCTTTATAAAAATAAAGTTGAAATATGTTACAACAGCTATCATTCCTTATTAAACAAAAACTCAAAACAATATCAAATTGAAAATGAGTTAGATAATCAATTGCTTTTAGGTGAAAAACTCTTCAATGAAGGTAAACATAATGAGGCAGAGATAATTTTAAAAAACATTTTAAATGAAGAACCGAGCCATTCTATTGCACACAATAATTTAGGTTGTTTGTTGTGGCAAACCAATAGAAAGCTGGAAGCAATAACAGAATTTAAAAAAGCTTTTGAACTCACTCCAAATAATCCTGATGTTGTATGGAACATAGGGCAATCTTTTATTGAAATCGGATATTTAAATGAAGCTATAAATTTATATCAGACCTATTTAAACATAAATCCAAATGATAAAAGGATTCTTAAAGCCATCCAAAATTATAAGGAACAAGACTTAGAGGATAAAATTTGGTTAATTATAAATAAAAAAGATATAATAAAAAACATTATTGATGATATAAAAAAGCGCCTTGCCTTTTATGCCCCTCATATTCCTGCAAACAGGGTAGAAATTGTTTCTGAATTTCCACAAAAAGCTTTATCTGATAAAAATGCAATTCTACTTTTTGGTTCATCTGATCTTATTCCCAACGAAGTTACCAAAGTCAGAGTTTTTAATATTGACTATCGGCACAACCCAACAGACGGATGGGATTGGTGTAAGCTGGCAAATTATTGTTCAAACCATAAAGTAAACATAGAAGAGTCGAAGCTGCGTTTTACAAATTATATTAATAAGCTTAAAAAAGAACCTTTCAGTAAGGCTTATATTTTTGGAACAGGACCTTCCCTTGAAAAAGCTATAAAGCGGGATTGGTCTGATGGATATCGCATTGTTTGTAATACGATTGTTCGGGATCCAGTTCTTTGGAAGCATATAAACCCGCATTTTATTGTTGCAGGCGATGCTATTTATCACTTTGGGCATACTGAATTTGCACAGAGTTTCAGACAAGACTTGGCAAAAAGATTAAATGAAACAGAAACATATTTTTTGTATCCAGAGTTTTTTCATGAAATAGTTCGCCGAGAATTCAATGAATTCTTTGATCGACTCATTCCTGTTCCAAAGGAACGTAACCAACAAATCAATGTTGATCTTAGTCAATACTTTGCCCTGCCAGCTTTACATAATGTTTTAGCATTATTGCTACTCCCTTTGGCATGTACAATGAGCAAAAATATTTGCTTATGGGGATTTGATGGACGTGCACCTGATGACAAACTTTTTTGGAATAATTCTAAAAAGCATAGTTATCCTGAATTTATTCCAAAGTTACAAAAAGCACATCCATGTTTTTTCAATTATTTCGTTCCAAAAGCTGATACAGGTAAATATACCCAAATTGCTTTTGGAGACCAACTGGATAAATTCCTGAAACAGGCTGAGAGTGAAGGCTTTACTTTCGTTATGATGCACAAAAGTTGGACACCCAATCTTCAAAAGAGATATCAAAAAAAAATAGTTCTCTAATTTGCACAAGTTTGTCTGTTCCAAATGAATCCCAAAATACTTTTACTGACTTTTCAACTATTTTTAGTGAACAAAATATCTGTCCTAATCCTTTTTTATCATTGGTGATACATGGTAATGGAAATGTGTCAGTGTGCTGTACCGCTCGTTTGAAACGAGGCTATGAATTTGTCGGAAATATATTGCAGAGTTCACTTAATAGTATATGGAACAGTAGTCAAATTCAAAATCTTAGACAATTAATGTACGAAGGAAAATACGATAAATGTTGTAAACCATTTTGCCCACAACTTATTGCCTTAAAAAAAGGCAAAATTCCTC
>Ga0272440_1000844_pt1 | contig 25781 bp, 24 predicted proteins | sample SSMMMBAug17_FD_192440 | JGI IMG/M metagenome (GOLD analysis project Ga0272440, IMG submission 192440) | Marine sediment archaeal communities from Little Sippewissett salt marsh, Falmouth, MA, United States - SSM-MMB-Aug17 | ecosystem: Environmental > Aquatic > Marine > Wetlands > Sediment ...
GAAGAAGATGAATAAGATGAAATAAAACACTTTTAATTCATCTTATTCATCTTCTTCAGTGTAATCCTGGTTCAAAAACAAAATGAACAATTAATAAATGAGGAACTTATTTTCAGAGATTTCCTTACTTATCATGCTCATTTTTCTTGATCGGACAAAAAATAAGGTACATTGGTAGAAATGATTTTGTTTGATCGCAATAAATCAATCAATCAGATCTTATTCGACCCTCTCACATTGAACTTTGATCAACGCATTCGTAAACGTTCACGAGTACGTTTAGGAATTCTCGGAAAATAAGTTCCCCCATTTAATATATTGAATTCCTATTTTTGAACCTGGATTACGCTGAAGAAGAATAATAAGATGAATTAAAAGTGTTTGATTTCATCTTATTCATTTTCTTCAGCGTAATCCAGGTTCAAAATAAATAGAATTGACTCTTTCAGAAATGAGGAACTTATTTTCAGAGCATTCCTTAGATTCACAAATGCCTGAAACGTTGATCAATGCCTCTCATTGAAAAAAATTTGATTTTTTTTGGGAATACTCTGAAAAAAACGTCCCCATTTGTTGAGATGGTTCATTTTGAAGTGATTGTACTGAAGCGACGTAACATGGCTAAGCCTCTACAGTTCAATTACCTCAAAATGAATCAAAGTTGGACGATAACAGAAGTTCATATAAAAAAAATTTAAATAATTGTCGTAAAAATGTTCGCTTTCTAACAAATTTTTTCAATAAAGCCATTTGAAACAATAATCTAAGTATAATAAAAAAAAATTATTGCATCATGAAAATTTTTTAACGAAATGCTTGATTTGTTCTGAAAAGTATGCTACAAAATGTAACTAGAGTTCAACTTTGTAATTGAGTTGTAAATCAAAATTAGACGCATAAAAGGCATAAAAAATGGCAAAAAAATCAAAAAAAAGCAGAAAGTTACGCAAAAACAAGCAAAGTAAATTAATGAACATAAGCGATTCCCAGCGCATTGAAATGGCCCGTCAAAAGCTATTAAATAATAATGCGCGTGATGCAATTTCACTATTAAAAGCATTCAAAACTGAAGATAATAATGAAGTCAGGGAATTGCTCTTTCAGGCATATATGTTGAGAGAGTCTCAGCTAAAAAGTAAAAGTATGCATATTGAGGCGCAAGCAATTTTGGAGCAGGCCTTTGAATACTTACCAGACTTCTCAATGATTTCAGAAGATTGTTTATGTATGTATTTGAAAAAGACATCAATCAAAGCTGCAGTTGATGCCTACTATTCATATGTACAAAAACAGCAACACTCTAAATCTGCACAGTTAATACTGGTGGATCGGGTATTTTCGACCGGTCAATGGCAACTATTAGATATTTTTGATAAAAATGATTTAATAGTTCGGGATCTGAAACTGATACAAGAGGTCAGGCAATTGATGGTTGATGCGAAGTGGGAAGATGCATATCAGGCAATGAAGCCATTGCCCCGCGTATCTCCTTATGCTGAATTCAAATTATTTTGTCGCGGTATGGTCGCATTTTATGCAGGCGATGACTCAGGTATGCTTCAGGCATTTAATCGGATTTCTGAAAATTTTTCCCTTAATCCATTGATTCAGGATTTAAAAGTTATAGCTTCTCCCATGGAAAGTATGAAAAAAAAGGGGTATTCGATCAGCAGAACTGATTTTTTATGGGATGGACCGGTTTATCTGGATCGTCAAATTGGCCAGATGATTTCCGCGGCAGATAAATACAATAAAAAGGAATTACAATCCCTGGTCCTTTCTGTTGCAAAGTCTTTATATCCAGACAAACCCGATTGGGCTGCTTTTCACATACTGATGCTTGTATTGGGGCGACAAATTGTTCAGCAGGAAAGAACAGAATTCGTTTTTGATGTCGCATCAGGTCTTTTTAAAAAGGATCTGTTTCAATTATTTTCAACCAAGTTTAAATACCAATATGGAAAGAATCCTTTTTTAAATGCTGCCAGATACTTTGACTGTCTGTCAACTGAATACAAACGACCAGAATCCCAGGCACTTGCAAAATCCTTAATATTATTTCACACTGCCAGACGCTGGTTTAAAAGTAAAGATCATTTGTTTTCAAAGGGCCTTAAATATTTATCAAAGGAGCTGGATCTTAAATATACAAATAATGAGGAGCTTCTAATTTCGCTTGTTTGCAAAGGTCTTTCTTATGATCCTTTAAATAGAAAGGCATATGAATTTCTCACCGAGCTCCCACGCACTGGAAGGTTGTCAAAAAATCTCGTTGAAGAATATTTATTGATTATGCATGACAAAATGGAAAATGATCCATTCCCATGCCTGGAGCTTGCAGATCTTTATTATGAAAAAAATGCATTTCGTAAGGCTGAGACTGTTCTCAATGAAGCTATGAAACGTGCACCCCATGATAATCGCGTTATTGAACGTCATGTCATTTCTTTGTTGGTTTCTGCGGATAAGAATTTTTCGCGCGATAAAATGCATCTTGCAAAACCAGATATCCAGAAAGCACGTCAGATAGAATGTAAAGCACTTCTGCCTTACGTGCTTGAACGTGAAATTTTGTATGATCTATATAATACCCCTGATCAACTAAAAGAAGTTACACAAAAATATATTAAACCCCTGAATATTGCGGAAACGATTCGTTGCATGTCCTTGTTGTTTTTAGAACAGGAACGGATAATCAGACCTGTTGAAAGGGACTTCAAAGAAATGTTGGAAAGCATTCATGCTAAAATATTGACCCTGTCTGGTGCTGAAATTCTTTTTATAGTGAGGCCAATCCCAAAAAAATTGCAACCTGTTTTTAAGGTTCCGGCAATTATATCTTTATATGATAATTTAGTGCCGAAAATATTTAAATGTCTGGATGATACTGAAATAATTGCATTTTTCGATATCCTGCTTTCTCCATCAAAATCGAAAATTATCAATAAAGAAATCAAGCGTCGTTTTAACTCCGCTGCTCCTGACCGAAAATTGTTGTTTAGTTTTTATCAGGTGACTTTATGGCATCTGGATAATAAAAAAGATAATCCCAGCATGTTCATAGCTATCATTGATCAGGCAAAAGGCCCTGTTTTGGAAGAATTACGCGCATTATCCAAACGATTGGCACAACATGCTGCCGGTAATTTGAAACGTTCTCTTGACTCATTTGATTTTTCATTAATGGATATTCCATTTCCTAATTTTATGGATAAACATAATTCACCAAATGGATTTGATTTTGATTTCGACGATGGTAAGGATGATGAGGAAATCACAAAGAATAATCTGCATGACCCGGATCTTGATGATGATTACGACGATGATGATGATGATTTTGATCTGGATGATTTTTTTGATGAAAACGAAATGGATATGTTCGGTTTCGATGCCTCTATTGAAGACATGTTACTTGAAGCCATTGAAAATAGAATTGATCCTGTTCATGATGTAAAATATTTGAAAAAACAACTCGACAAAATCGAAAATACTGCCATGCCCAAAAAATCTTTAATAGCTAAAGCTGTTGAAATATTTGAAGATATACTTGATGTTATGGATTTTTTAGAGATGCCAAAAGAGTTAGTTCCCAAGGCTCATGGGGCCCTGATTTCATATCCGGGTATGAAAGAAAATATGAAACGACTGGCAATCATTGTTAAAAAACATCAATTTATAATTCATGATAATCAGACGCGGCGTTTTCTCGATCGCTCTAAATAATAAAGGAAGACATTATGCTTTTTAATTATCTTATTTTTGATTTGCCTCATGATTCCACTGAAGATGAAATCAGACAGGCATATCTGGATAATGTCAGAAAATATCCACCAGAAAAAGACCCACAACGATTTCGAAAGTTAACACAGGCTTATGAAAATATCAAAAATAATCGGGTTCGGATTTATAATCAATTACATCCATTTGAAAATATTAGTGATTGTGAAGATAAACTATTTGAATTGGCAAAAGTCAAGCCAATGAAAAGATGTCGTTTGGGATTAGTAGATTTGATTAAAGCACAAAAAAAAGCTTTTTAGTGCGTTAAACTTTTACTGTGTGGTTTGTATCAATAGATTATATCCACGCATATTTTATATCTGGAGATGAAAATTATAACATGAAAAAAAATTTTACGCCTGGCGTCTTCTCAAGTATTCGAGATCGCTTTACCAAGCGGGTGACACTGCCGGTGCTAAAAAAAATGGTAGAATTTCTTACACGAAGAGTTGAAAAACGCGTTCAGGGATATGTGTCTTCTGGATGGAAAGCCAAGTCGTTGTCAGATTTTCAAGACTGGCTCATTGATTTGCCAGAGGACTTAAGCCCAACCCAAAGCGCAACCCTGGATTCATGTGATCTGTACACAATTTTGTCCGAATTTTCTGCACTTCGTCAAGAAATCAAAATGCAAAACAGAGCGCAGAGCAGAGCCATTAATACGTTATCAGAAACACTTGATGAATATGAAAGAACATCGAACCTCTTCAAGGAGCGAACTGAAGGGATTGCTCTGTTGGAAGAACGTATTCGGACAACAAGCATTCAAGCCAGTGAAAAAAGAACTGTAATGCCTTTTTTAGATATGCGTGATGCGCTGGTTCGCGGATATGATTCTTGTAAACGAATAAGTGAAAACACAAGCCTGTTGAGACCATCACCGAAAGGAATTGAAAGTATTATTGAAGGCTATGAAATGGCTATCCGACGATTTGATCGCGCATTGGCATCTGTTGACATTAAACCCTTGGAATGCTTTGGAAAACCATTTGATCCGAAAACCATGCGTGCTGTTGGCACGAAATCTGTCAAGGATTATGCTGATGGTATTGTTGTTGAAGAAATGTTGACAGGCTTTATTCGAAAACAAGAAATAATTCGACTGGCAGAAGTGACTGTCAATAAAATTTGATGACATAATAAAGTTTTTTATTAATATTATTTGAGTGTTACCTGGTTATTATCATTAGGAAACACTCAAGGTACATAAACATTAACAGAATCATCCTGAATATCGGATGACGTAATACTATGGAGAAAAAGAATGGAACCAATAGTTGGTATAGATCTTGGCACAACAAACTCGGAGATTGCATATATTATTGATAACAATGCAGAAATCATCAAAGACAATGATGATGGCATTATGCCATCATGCGTGGGACTAAATGCCAATGGCCATATAATTGTTGGAATTGAAGCCAAAAATCAGGCGGTCATTTATCCTGAAAAGACAGTTTTATCAATTAAGCGGCTTATGGGTAAAGAAGAAAAAATTGTGCTGGGAGATCGTTCTTATCTGCCGCAAGAAATTTCAGCATTCATTTTAAAGGCGTTGAAAGAGCGGGCAGAAAAAAAGCTCAACCAGAAAATATCCAAAGCAGTAATCACTGTACCGGCATATTTTACTGATGCCCAACGTCAGGCCACACGTGAAGCTGGTGAAATTGCAGGCTTGAATGTCGTTAGAATTATCAATGAACCCACAGCTGCTGCCCTGGCCTATGAATCCAATCGGTCGGAAAGGCAAAACGTTCTTATTTACGACTTAGGCGGTGGTACATTTGATGTCTCCATTGTGAAAATTGAAAGTGATGTTGTTGAAGTGATGTCCAGCACTGGAGATAATCATCTGGGAGGTGATGATTTTGACAATGCAATCATTAACGTATTAATGGATCATATTCAAAATGAACTGAAAGTTAAAATTAAAGATGAAGCCATACTGATGGCACGACTCAAACGTGCTGCTGAAAACGCCAAGATTGAACTGTCATCAAAACCCTATGTCACCATTGAAGAAGATCATATTGGCAAAAAAACATTTCGAGATGTTCATCTGAGCTTTGAATTATCACGAAGTTTATTTGAAAGCATGATTGATGACGATATTTCTCGCACAATGGATGCAGTCAATACTGCGTTACAGGATGCCAACATTTTGCCGGCAGAAATACACAAGATTATTCTGGTAGGTGGTTCTACCCGAATACCAAAGATTTCAAGAATGCTTGAAGAAAAATTTAAACAATTACCCCATGGTGAAATTGATCCAGACCTTTGTGTTGCACTTGGTGCTGCAATTCAAGCGGGACGAGAAATGGGGATGGATCAATCGAGCATTCTATTAGACATTACACCTTACACGTTTGGGACCTCAGCCCTGGGCACAATCAATGGTGAACCCTCAACAACCATGTTCGTGCCATTGATCCGAAAGAATACCAAATTGCCGGCCAGCCGCAGTGAAGTTTTTTATACCATGTTTGATGATCAGGAAGCAGTTGAAATTAAGGTCTATCAAGGTGAGCAACCCAATGCTGTCGATAATGTGCTTATCAATAAATATATGTTCCGACTCTCAAATAATACACCCGCTGGAAGTCCAATCGTATTGCACTATGATCTGGATATCAATGGCATATTGAAACTTGAGGCGACTGAAAAGAAAAGTGGACGAAAAATTAATGCTGTTATTGAAAATGCATTTGCAACTTTCTCTGAAGAAGAAATTTCTAAATCCAAAAAGAAAATCAATGATGTTTGGGGCGCTAACAATGAAGATAGTGATGATTCGGACACTTTGAGTACTGTTTCAGAAGACTTGTTTGAATCCATGCCACAAGATATGAAAGATATTATACGCAAGGCCCAAAGTAAGCTGGAAGATGCTGCTGATGAAGATCGCGAAGATATGATTGATCTTATTGAAGATTTGCAGGATGCGATCAAGCGAAATGATCTGAAAAAAGCAAGATCGTGTAAGGAAGAACTGGAAGAGGTTTTGTTTTATATTGGTGAGGAATAATGAATCGATGTCCGGCATGTAATGCTCGCTATCGGGGGAAAAATAAATGCCATCGATGCGGTATGGAAGTCGCACCTTTATTGGAAATCAAAACACGTGCGCAATTCCATGTAAAGCAGGCGATTAAATTTTATCGCATGGAAGATTACAATCAAATGTACTTTCATGCACGTCGCGCTCATGCATTGTATCAAACACGTGAATCCATTCATATTCTGGCCTGTGCCGCTTTAATGGTACAACATTTTGATGAGGCAATAAATATGTGGCAACAGTATGCTAACTGTCAGCCATATTGTTCCAGATAATCTGGAATAACAATAAACATTTGGAGGTTTATATGAGTAAAGATTTATATCCATCATTACCAATTTATATTGTTGATGATGATGCTGTTTCGCGGGAGGCACATCAGGGGATTCTGGAGCATCGTGGCATGAACCATATTATGTTTTCAGACAACACTGATGAAGTATTATCAAAGCTGGAAAACCAGAAAGTAAGTGTCATATTACTTGATCTGATGTTTCCAAAATGCGAAAGAAATGGTGAGGACCTGTTACCTGATATTCTTCAACGATATCCGGATGTACCGGTAATTATTATCACAGAAACTGATGCTGTTGACACTGCTGTTCGATGCATGAAATCCAATGCATATGATTACATTGTCAAACCTGTGGATGCCGAACGTTTGATTACAACTGTCGAACTGGCCCTTGAATTCGGTGATATTCAAAATGAAAATATGACATTGCAAAAACAATTGCTTAGTGGACAATTACAGCATCCAGAAGCTTTTGCAGGCATTGTGTCTTCAAATAATGAAATGTTGTCTATTTTCCGCTATGTTGAAGCTATTTCGACATCCAACCAGCCATTGTTAATTTCTGGTGAAACCGGTGTTGGAAAAGAATTGATTGCCACTGCTGTTCACAAATGTAGTAATCGTAAAGGTGATTTTATTTCTTTCAGTGCTGCAGGTCTTGATGATGAAACATTTTGTGATCGTTTGTTTGGTCATGTCAGAGGTGGTATTGAAGGTGCCACTGAAGATCAAATGGGCATTGCGCAAAAAGCCAATGAAGGCACGTTGTTCCTCGACGAAATCGGTGACTTGAGTTACGACACTCAAAAACGTTTATTACAATTTATTCAAGAGCGTGAATATTATCCATTAGGTTCTACAAAACCCAAACGAACCAGTGCCAAAATTGTGGCCGCAACCAACAAAGATCTCAAGAATCTGGTTGATCAGGGTAAATACAGGGCTGACCTGTATTACCGACTCAGTGCGCATCATATCAGCATTCCACCATTAAGAGATCGCATGGAAGACCTGCAATTGTTGTTGGATTACTTTATTGATATGTCTGCTAGAGATATGAACAAACGATTCCGCGTTCCCAGTAAGAAAATTTTGGCCTGTCTGTCAGAATATGAATTTCCAGGGAATGTCCGCGAATTGCGCGCAATGATCTATGACGCTGTTGTCAGTCAAAAACGTGGCGACTGGTTGGATACCAAGTTCTTTGAAAAATATGTAAACATAAACCAACCCAATGGCGTACAAATCAGAAAGTTCCAAAGTTCTGATTCTGCGGCATTCGTTTCTGCGTTGCATCGATTGCCTTTGATGAGAACCTTACAAGACACACTCATCGAAGAAGCCCTGAAACGCTCCAATGGTAATCAAACCATTGCTGCCAATATGATTGGTGTATGTCGCCAAACAATTATTCGCTATCTGAAAAAATAAAGTAAACGTCAGCATCAGGCACAATGCCTGCTGCTGACATGCGAATTGGCATCCTTCATATCGCTTGATATTTCTCGTTTTGAGATAAATTTTCTGTAGAGACGTCGCATGAGCTACGTCTCTACACGATCTGATTTGAGTGTAACCAAAATGGCCGGAATTTAAATTATCACTTGCCATTTTTTGAACCAGGATTACACTGAAGAAGATGAATAAGATGAAATAAACACTGTATTTTAATCATCTTATTCATCTTCTTCAGTGTAATCCTGGTTCAAAAAAATAATGAGCAAATTGTATTCACCTGTCATTTTGGTTACACTCATCTGATTTTTTTGTACGATCAAGAATAATAAACATGTTATTTTCAGAGCATTCCTTTCATAAATTTTTGAAAATACGCTACAAAAGTTATCAAATAAATACGATGATACCATCCTAAAGCAATAAGATCTGCCAATTAAAAAAATAATATACATAAAATACAATTAATTATATAGATTTAGGAATTCTCGGAAAATAAGTTCCCCATTTAATATATTGAATTCCTATTTTTGAACCTGGATTACGCTGAAGAATATGAATAAGATGAATTAAAAGTGTTTGATTTCATCTTATTCATCTTCTTCAGCGTAATCCAGGTTCAAAATGAATAGAATTGACTCTTTCAGAAATGAGGAACTTATTTTCAGAGCATTCCTTATTAAATATTTTCCTTGACAGATTATCAAATAGTGATATGAATTATCTTTTGTTTTTTTGAGCATTTTAATGCTTACGTTAAAAATCATAATAAAATGCCCGATGTTCAGGATTGTTCTGGAGCCAGGAGTTTGATTGTTCCAGAAAAAAAGAATATCGAGTAATAAAAGAGGGTCACAATGATAAAGGCAAAGCGAAAACCTTTGACAGAGATTAAGCAATCCATACATGCGTATGACAGGGTTCTCATCGTGGGTTGTGGCGGATGCGTTTCTGTCTGTCTGGCTGGCGGACAGAAGGAAGTTAACATTCTCAAGGCTGAGCTTGATGCAGAACTTAAACTGGATGGTCAAACCAAAACACTCGAAGGTCATACATTGGAACGTCAATGTAATGTTCGTTTTCTTGATGAACTGGCAGGCATGGTTCCAAAATATGATTGTATTCTCTCCATGGCGTGTGGTGCAGGAGTTCAATATCTGGCCGAGCGATATGCGGAAATTCCTGTTTTTCCAGGACTCAACACCATAGCAATTGGTGTTGATATGGATATTGGACTCTATCAGGAAAAATGTCGTGCGTGTGGTGAGTGTGTATTGGCCTATACTGCGGGTATCTGTCCGGTTACAGGATGTGCCAAAAGCTTGTTCAATGGGCCATGCGGGGGCACCAATAATGGTGAATGTGAACTGGGTAATGCAATTCCTTGTGCATGGTATGAAATATACAATCGACTTGAAAAACAGGGACGTCTGGATAATATCATTAATATTCGTCCGCCCATGCAATGGCAGAATCAGGTTCGACGAACCATTGTTCAGGATGCGTATGCACATCGGTATGAACCATCATGATCTGATGGGAATTTATCGTAGCAAAACTTTGATAAATTTAAACAAGAAGTGTTATTTATGGATTTAACAATGCATCAGATTTATCAATTTGTCGGAGGCCCATTGGTCTGGTTTTCAATTATCGTATTCATTTCGGGTACGATTCATCAGATACATCGGTTTTTTACTGAATATAGTCATAAGAAAATCACGCCCCAATATCAGCCTCCTGGATTAAAAAAACAACCCCCCATTGGTTGGTTTTCTAAAAGTGCCATTCAGACACGTCTGACCATGATAAAAGAGTGGTTTTCAAAAGAAAACCGGATACGCAACATGGCCATGTTTCGTGCCACGAATGTGTTTGGCATTCATCCAGTCATGAGTTGGACCACACTGATTTTTCATGTGTGTCTGGTGCTTACACCATTTTATGTGCTGGCGCATAACATATTATTGGACGAAGCTCTGGGGATTTGTTTTTTTTCCTGGTCTGAAACACTAACAGATGGCATGACATTTGTTTTACTTGTTTGTGGTGCATATTTTTTGTATCGACGATTATTTGTTCGTCGTGTTCGCGCGATCACCACACTGTATGACTATGTAATGTTATTTATAGCTGTTGCGCCATTTTTAACCGGCTTTCTGGCATATCATCAAATTTATGATTATCAAACAATGGTCATTCTTCATATATTGGCCGGTGAATTAATGTTAATCACAATCCCTTATACCAAATTTGCTCACATGATATATTTCTTTTTGCAACGATTTTTTGTTGCAAATGAATATAGTTTTGGGAAGGGAGATCGTCGCTGGTAATTAGTCCATTCAACAGATCATTGCATGATAAACAGGCAATTTTGATATGATCGTTGAATTAAAAACAGGTTCGGAGCATTTCATGACAGAGCAGAAATCAATTGAAATAAATCCCAAAACAATACAAAACCTGCTGAATGAAAAAAAGGCACAAATTCAGACTGCCCTTAAAGTTTGCGCACATTGTACAATGTGTGCTGAAAGTTGTTTTTTGTTTATGACAAGGGATCAAGATCCCAAATATATGCCATCATACAAATTTATCAACTCAATCGGCACGTTTTACAATAAAAAGGGGCGGGTGGATCGCGAAAGCCTTTACAAAATCAGAGATATTGTTTGGAAAGATTGTGTGTTATGCACACGATGTTATTGTCCCATGGGAATTGATATTCCGGCAATGATTGCACATGCGAGAAATATATGCCGGTCACAGGGTGTGGTTCATGAGTTTGATGCCTCCTGATGGGACCAGGTGTTTAGGGATTGTAAGATATAATCAGCAATAAACTATGGTTTTTTGTTGAACAGGGAGCGCACCCAATAACAGTTTACATTCAACTCTGGTTGAAATATGTCAGCGTCTATGACATTTGCAACGATGGAGTTGATTTATTAATAAATGAGGAAAGAGCAATATGAAATCAGGTAGCAATCTTGAAAAAATATTACGTTCCGGAAAATTTGCCTTTACCGGAGAACTCGGCCCACCTCGGGGCACCAATGTCGAGGCGGTTCGTAAAAAAGCAGCACCACTCAAAGGCATGGTTGATTCGGTCAACATTACTGACAATCAAACTGCAATGGTACGAATGTCCAGTTGGGCAGCATCGTTAATCGCCATTCAAGAAGGCCTGGAACCCAATTATCAAATGGTCTGTCGGGACAGAAATCGTCTGGCCATGCAAGCGGATATTCTTGGGGCTTATGCCCATGGCATCAGAAATATTTTATGCTTATCCGGAGATCATCAACAGTTCGGCGATCACCCCAATGCCAAAGGTGTGTTTGACATTGACTCTATTCAACTGGTCAATATGGTCAAAAATATGCGTGATAATGGCAAATTTATGGGAGGCGCAGATATTGATGGCCCGCCAGGCATGTTTATCGGGGCTGCGGCCAATCCCTTTGCCGATCCTTTTGAATGGCGTGTGTATCGTCTGGCAAAAAAAGTTCAGGCTGGCGCGGATTTTGTTCAAACGCAATGTATCTACAACATGAAAAAAATGCGTGAATGGGTGAAACAGGCCAACGATATGGGATTGACCGAAAAAATTTATATTCTTGCTGGTGTCACTCCCATGAAAAGCCTCGGTATGGCGCGATATATGAAATCCAAAGTGCCCGGCATGGATGTACCCAATGAAATTATCAATCGTCTCAAAGGTGTCAAGAAAAATGTTCAGGCGGATGAGGGGATTAAAATTGCCTGCGAACAAATTGAAGAATTTAAAGAAATGAAAGGTATTGCCGGTGTCCATTTAATGGCTATTGAATGGGAACATAAAGTGCCGGAAATAGCCGAACGTGCTAAAGTTTTGCCAAGACCTGTTATTGAATAATGAGATAATTTGATTGTTGCACCAATAGAGATGGTGCAACAATCAAAAGATTTTTTTGGGCAGCCTGAAACAAGAAATGAAACAAAAAATTGTCATTGATCCATATATGAACATTCCCAAAGGCCTTAATGATGAAAACCTTTGGAAAGCTTTTATCAAACGAATTGAAGAAATTGACATCACACGTCGTGCTATCCGATCTTATCTGGACCTTGCCACAAAAAACAATGATCAACTTAAAATTGAAGAATTAAAAGCTGAATCCAATGCCTTATTGGATGAACGTATCGCTCTGCATAATGAGATGAAACTCATTAAAGAAAGGATTAAGCAATACAATCGTTTATTAAATGGCCAGATCCCCCAACCACTGGCCATTGAATTTATGTTAATTGCCCAAAAAAAATTACCACAAGCTGTTTTTGCTGAAATTCGAAACGAAGCTGCGATTCGTATTGTCAGCCATAAATCCTGACACCTTTGAAAAGGCCGAATGTGCAGGTTGGGAGAAAAAATCAATTGCATCAATACCGCTAACAAGAATCGGGATTATTGCTTGCAATAATTCTCGAAATAACATGGGGAAGTTCTTTTGTAGAGAATGCCAAAACAAATAAAAAAAATATCGATTATATATGAAGAGAAAAGAAGTTTAACAGCAAAATTCAATCATCCACAGTCAGATGACTATTTGCATTATCAATCAACCATCCGAATTATGGATTCAGGAAAGACACCTGTCGAAATGATTTTAAAATTTGAAGGAACTTATCCTTATGCAGCGCCAATTCCGCCAGAAGAACATATAATAAAAGCACCAGCCATTTTGGATTTATTTTCAAAAATGGATAGGTGGTTCAAAAAGCATGGATATGTAATACAATAAAATCTATAACTCAATATGCCCGCCAATAAAACAATTGTCCATCGAAAATAGATCGAATCCCTTTGAAATCGCTGGAATCTAAATGTATGGTTTGCAGATCTGATGGTATTGATGACGAAAAATACAAAATCATTTGATTTCTTTCCAAATATTGAATTGATGGAGGATACAGTATGCCTTCAATGGGCTGGCAAAAAACTGACATCTCAAAATTTTTAAAGATATCATTTGTCGATTGACCATTACATGCATCAATCATATAAACATTTGAATGCCCCCCATTATGACAGGGTGAATTATCTGGTGTGAAAGAATTTACACTAAATAAACTGTCCCCAAGATATGTAAAAGGATAAATCGATCGTTCTCCCTGCGTCATGTCCATATACCAACCTACATGAGATTTCGCACTTTCGGGATCCCAATTCAATTGTAATGTATTTGCTTGGTCAATATTTCTTGCCATCAAGCTTACGTTTGATGGCGTATGATCTGGTTTTCTGATATCTGCATGATTTTGCATAACTGTATTAAATGATCCCAAATAGGTATTTCGTACATTTGTCATTGACAAATTGCGCTGATATTGCCAGTAATCAGACCAATCCCATATGCAATAAAGGCTTTGCATTGATTTATCATGAATGTCTTTTTGTTCAAGATATTTTCCAGTTCCCCAAAGAATCAAATACCCCAAGAATCGACTATCACAATGACGAACGACTTCAGGCCGAATGGTAATTGGCTGAACCTGACCATTGTTCGCACAGGCCTGAAAAATAGGGGTTGGCTGATTGTTGTATGCATTTTCAAAATAAACGCGCCATTGATGGGGATTTGACGATTGACAATCGAATTTCCAAAGATTGCCTTGCAAATCACCAGCATAGATAAAATCGACTGTCTGATTGGAATCAATATCTACCAATGCCGGGGTGGATAAGCCATTGTCTGTGCCTGATGCTGGCAATGCAATGCCTTTTGGAACATCCTGGCCATCCCATTTCAATGGTTTTCCTGTAAGCGCATTTAGTATATACAAATATCCCTGTCTGTTATTGCTGTTATATCCATTTCCAAAAATGACAACAGGCATGTTGTTACAATTGGATTTTACGATATATGCCTGTTGAATGTATCCCAAATCCGAATCATCTGAAGGTGCGTACTCCCACATTGGCATGTTTTGGGGTTGTTTTTCTTCCAGGTTTAAACAAAATAATCCTTTTCCACCACGCCCCAATGAAATACACATCAATTGGTTGCTATTATCCTGATAAACATAGAGATTTCCATCGATAAAATATTGATGTTCACTTGTTTGATTGATAAGCAGATGTAAACGTGGCCATAGAATTTTTGGAATATAAGCCAGTTTTTCATATCCTGTTTCCATGTCAAACGCGTGAACCATGCTATCATTGGCAGCAATCCAGATTGAATTTCCCACTATAACTGGTGATGAATGCACAATATCGCCCAAGGGCAATTGATATATTTGACTGATGGTATTATCAGAAACTTCTGAAGAATCTATTGTATCCGCGCGAAATGGGATACCGGATTGACCATCATATGAAAAAATATTTCTTTGAGTTTGCTCTTCCAGAGCATTCTTTGCAGACCATTGGGGAATATGAGAATTGTTTGGATCAATATTATATAACTTGATGTCTCCTGTCCAATCACCTGAATAGTATGATGTTTCGATAAATCGTGATTGCATTTGAATGCGGTTTCCTGTCAATGTTACGCTGCTGACAACAGTCTGTCTGTCATGGATAAATGATGCAATTTTTTGATACACATTGTCCAGGGCATGCGGATTGTCAGCATTGAAAAATAAGCCACGCCCATTAATCGAAGCATGGAACAAATCAATTATTGTCTGTTCAGTACCAGGCAAAGGCCTGGGCCACTGTGGACAGTCTGGCGGGCAATTATCATATGCTGATGGTAAATCTGTTGGAGAAAAATGAATGATCAATGGAACAATATGTTGATGTGCTGCTTGTGAGTTTGTTTTATCTGGGATCTCAGGGGCCAAATCTCGTTCATAATAATACATGGTGACATCAGCAAATGTATTCTCATAGGGATCAGAAAAATAAGCGCCATCAAATGGCGTGTCGTTATTCCCCCCATCACAATCCCGATTGCCAATATGGGGTGATGGCCCATTGTATTGACCATCAGTCAATACGATCACATAGGCAAGACGACAACTATCTCCATCCATATGCTGCTGAAAAGGAGATTGGGGATCTATGATTGACGCTGAATGCGTGTCCAAATAATTGCCAATTGTCTGATAGGCCTGTCGTAATGATGAATCTCCATAAGATATGTTCGTATAAATTTCTGAAAGAAGTCTTTTCTTGTTTTCATCAAAAGGGTGCTGTGTATTGTCAATAAGACAGACTGGAGATACAATAGATGCATTCAAAGAATATATGCCAACCCATCCGATATTAAGACGATCCAACAATTTTCCAAGATGATACCTGACACTTTGTTCTTTTCTTCGATGAAATGAAAACCAGTTGGCAAAGTTTTGACGTTGGCTTGTGTAAGTCATGGGCTGCCCGGAGGCATTCAATGCAATACTTGCTGGAATGTGCGAAACTGGCATTAGACGTAAATTTGTTATTGTCATATCTGCCTTTGAATCAATCACTTCATATGCATGAATGTTTTGATCTGAAAGATTAATAAGGATCAATTGTTCTTCAGTATCCAAGTGCGCATTGGCATTGTGGTCTTCAAATATAAAAAAGTGGGAAAAAGGGAGTGTGAAATTATCAGTGACGTAATAGGAATCATCAAGGTTGAGACAGGCAGAACGTATGGGATTATATCTTGGACAATTAGCATTTGCATTTTCAGTATCTGGCAAGTTATCCATTATTAAATGCCAGTGGGGCCAGGGATCATATGATTTGCGTGGATCATAATACATGCGGTTGGTCATACAGCATCTGGCTTGCCAGCTTTGAGATGTCTCAGGCGGGATAATTGTATGCGGGTTTGTCAATGATGTCAGAACATGGTTTTTCGGATCTTTGAATACATAATGATAGCTTGAAAGAACAGTGTTATCTGATGCCGCTAAAATGCTGTCGTTCATACTTGTGGAGTCATCAATTAAAAGCATGATAATTGGGGGCGGCGATTGAATCATAACCGGCAAAGGCATATTGGGTATTTCTATTGCCCAGGATACAGTAGAAAGTATTTGTAAACCCATGAGAATTAACAGAGTCATTTTACAATCCGTTTGCGTAGTCCCATCTCGACAATTGAAGTACTACCCGAAACATTCGCTTTTGCCAGAATCGTAAAAAAGCAGGTTTGAATGAGTTGATCATTTGTCATGATCAATGATTCTGAAGGCATTTGTGTGCGTTGTGTATTGAGTAAAACAGCAACTGCCTGAGCATCAGGGGGAAATTGTTTAGGGGTAACCTGTTGCCAGAATGATTGGCTGTCAACAGTTTTTAAATTGATGCGTTGCGCATCAGTGATCCATGTGAAATTTTTCGATAAATTGTCAATGGCTGACAAATCACTTACATATATATTGCGCAGCAAATCTGCCATTTGACCAGCCACAGTTTGCGCCCGATAGAACGACTGCTGTGCAATCACTTCATTTCGCACGATATAATTATTATTTATGCTCGTTTGAAACAAGGATATTGTAAACAAACTTAACAGTGATAGAACCAGCAAGATAAATAGAGAGGCCAGTCCTTTATTTGATGCAAATGATTTCAACTTTTCATGCCCTTTGGAATTCTCTGAAAATAATATGCTTATTGGGTGTATGTACAGGTTAATAAAAAGGGATATTGATTTTATGATAGATATTTCCCCCAACTTATACGCCCCCAATAAATTTCATCAATTGAAAGTCTACTATATAGTCCAACTTTTAAATGGGCGTATGTACAAGTTAGGTGAAAATATTGCCTCGAACAAAAACCGGTATCAAACCTATAAGCAAAACCAATGTAGGGGCGAACCTTATGTTCGCCCTTCGGACATAAACCGGTATCAAACAAACTATGTTCGAGAATGAATTAGAAACGATTGCCTCGGACATAGGTTCACAAACGATTGTTGTTCGGAGGGCGAACACAAGGTTCGCCCCTACATTGGTTTCGGACATTTGTTGGGTTTCGGTTTTTTTTGAGGCAACATTTTCCCCTAACTTGTACATACGCCCCTTTTAAATTAAAGTATCAATTAATTATCATTTTTTTCGTCTCCTAAGGAATGCTCTGATAATAAGTTCCTCATTTCTGAAAGAGTCAATTCTATTCATTTTGAACCTGGATTACGCTGCAGAAGATGAATAAGATGAAATCAAACACTTTTAATTCATCTTATTCATCTTCTTCAGCGTAATCCAGGTTCAAAAATAGGAATTCAATATATTAAATGGGGAACTTATTTTCCGAGAATTCCTAACGAATAAAAATTTTTTAGGTCTTTATATATATAGACACGAAAAAAATGATTTTCTTACACTTTTTTTTCAATTTTTAAAAAAAAGTATTGTCCGATTTTTAGAAAATGTCCCAGAAAAATAAGCGTTTTATTTTGAATTTTGCTATAAAATAAATGGGTTGAAAAAATATTTTTGGTACAGGATGAATCGTTCATTCAAAACGACTACATAGGAAATCTCTGAAAATACGTTCCTCATTTAATAATTGTTTATTTTGTTTTTGAACCAGGATTACACTGAAGAAGATGAATAAGATGAAATCAAACACTTTTAATTCATCTTATTCATCTTTTTCAGTAATCCTGGTTCAAAAACAAAAATGAAAAGTTTGGTACGTATATGCTTGATGTTAAATTGTTGAACAGCCCCATTTCTAGAAAAAAAAAGCCTTGACATCAATTCTACCATTTGGTAGGGATATTTCTATCACATGATAGGTAAGGAGAAATAAATGCGTGTTCCCCCAAGATCAAACCGAAATGTTCGAACGAGAATTTTGGAAGAGGCTGTTCGGCTTTTTAGCGAAAAGGGATTTGATGGCACATCAATTCAGTTGATTGCCGATGCTGTTGGAATACGAAAACCATCCCTGTTATATCATTTTAAAAGCAAAGAAAAACTGAGGGAAGCGGTTTACGAGCGACTCATGGTTCATTGGAAAAATGAATTACCAAAGCAATTAACTGCAAATGTCACTGACAAAGACCGATTTGCCTCAATTATTACATCACTGGTTAAGTATTTCTTAAAAGATATTCATCGCTCACGCATGTCAATTCGTGAGATGTTAGATCGTCCTGAAATCGTTAAAAATATTTTGCATAATCAGCTCAATCCCTGGATAAAACTCATTTGCGAATACATTGAAATGGGTAAAGGAAATGGTGTTGTCAGACCAGATGTGCAACCTGAAGGATTTATTATCCATACCATCATATTGGTATTAGGCATTGTTGCTTTGGGTAATGTGCTTTCCGCTTTGTTTGACAATTCTGAGAATGCAGAAAGTCAATCCATAGAGACGTTCATTGAGGAATTGGAGCGAATGCTTCGGATTTCATTATTTGAACCTCAGTATTTACAAAACACCCAATCTTCTTAAATCAAACAGCAAAAGGAGGTTGAATTATGGATGTTAGTATGTTTCATGTATTTCGTCAGGGGCCTGTGCTTGCCACCCTGGCGCGAGTGGCATGCGCCTCAATAACACGAAATTTTTTGCCAACAAAAGGTTCAATACCAGCCATTCCAGGTCCTGAATATTCTTCAATTGTATCACCGCGATCTTCATACCTGATCCGAGACTATATTATCCACGTGGGAGGTGATCCCAGTAACTATCGCGGAATTTTACCCCCCCATTTTTTTCCACAATGGGGGGTGCCACTTCTGGCACAAACAATACACTCGTTTCCATATGATGTGAGCCATATATTGAATGCTGGGGCGAAATTCATTGTAAAAAAACAATTGCCCGCCAATGAACCACTTAAGTTAAGGGCACGCTTAATAGATTTAGATGATAATGGTCGACGTGTTGTTTTTCATCAACAACTCATCACTGAAACAGATTCCGCACCTGAAGCATTGATTTCGGAAGTCAAAGCAATTTTGCCTCTGATAAGTGGCAAACAAGTATCAGGCCCCAAAAAAGAAAAACCTCGGATTCACGAAAATGCACAGGAAATTGGACAAATTCTTTTAAAAGCAAACGATGGTCTTAATTTTGCCAAACTCACCGGAGATTTTAATCCTGTTCATTGGGTAAAACAATATGCGCGACTATCAGGTTTTCCCAGTATATTTTTACATGGTTTTTCTTCTATGGCACGGGTGGCAGAAATTCTGATCAAAAATCGACTGTCTGGTAGAGTGGATTACCTTCAATCATTGGATGTACGATTTGTCAGGCCATTGATACTGCCCAATGCTGTTTCTGTGTTTATGTATAAAGATGAAATTTGGCTTGGACATACGCAGGGTGGTGTGGCGTATTTATCAGGTCGATTTAGTTTAAATGATTCATAATATTATACAAAGGAGAAACTAATGAGCGATTACTTGATTCAATTAAGCAAAAATCCAATCATCCAAAAACTGATCAATACAATGGGACTCCCCAAACCACCTGTGGAATTGAATCGCAACAATCTTCCATGGGAAGAACGACCATTTAATGATCAGCCGGTTATGATCGGCCAGATTCAACAAACAGCATTTACGAAAACAGTGGCTGAAACAGTGGTGAAAGGTGGTGGCAATCCTTTCATAGAAAAAGACGAAGCGATTTTTGATATATTTCATCAGGCTGGTAAGGGGTATGGTCGCTTGCCCCAATCTAATGTTATTGATGAAATCCATGAAAATTTTGCCCCTAAAATTCTTATCTTTGATGCAACAAATCTTCACAAGCCTGAAGGCTTGAACCAGGTGTATTCTTTCTTTCAATCCCATTTACGTTCATTAGCCATCTGTGGACGAGTTGTAATCCTGAGTCAACCACCTGCTACGCAAACAGATATATCTGCAGCAGCAACTGCACGTGCTTTAGAAGGGTTCGTTCGTGCAATGGCCCGAGAAATTGGATTCAAAGGTGCGACGGCCAATATTGTTTATGTTACACCTGATGCCGAAAGCCGATTAGAACCGGTATTACGATTTCTACTATCTGAAAGATCGGCTTATATCAGCGGTCAGCCTTTGTATATTACTGCTCAGGTCATATCTGATGAATCAATACCGAAAATACGTCCCCTGGATGGTAAAACTGCATTGGTTACAGGAGCTGCGCAAGGTATTGGGGCCGCCATTGCACGTACGATAGCACGTGAAGGGGCGCGGGTCATCATAATGGATCGTCCCAGTGAAGACATTCCTGCTGGAAAATTAGCCGCAGAAATTCAAGGTAGTGTTCTATGTTGTGATATCACAACACCTTCTGCTGGAGATCAAATTGTAGAGATGGTCTCTAAAACATTTAATGGTCTGGATATTGTTGTTCATAATGCAGGAATTACACGCGATAAGCTCTTGGTAAATATGAAACCTGAGATATGGGACCAGGTGCTTGATGTTAACTTTCGCGCAATTCTTCGTGTGAACGAAAAATTGTTACCAATCATGCATAATAATGCCAGAATCGTATGTCTATCATCTGTTTCAGGCATCGCAGGTAATCGGGGACAAACCAATTATGCGGCATCAAAGGCAGGTGTGATTGGTTTTATTTCTGCTTTAGCCCCAAAAGTTTCAGATAAAGGCATTGCTGTAAATGCAGTGGCGCCTGGTTTTATTGAAACGCAAATGACAGCACGAATTCCCTTTGTAACTCAGCTTGTGGCCAGACGCTTAAATAATTTGAATCAAGGGGGAACACCAGATGATGTTGCTGAAGCAATTACATTCCTATGTAGTCCAGGTGCTTCTGGTTTGACTGGACAGGTCTTGCGAATTTGTGGTGGGGCATTAATTGGCGCTTAATTACGTTTTATCATTTTACAGAAAGGAAAAACGAACTTATGAAAAATCCAAAAAAACGTCGTGCTGTGATTATCGGAGGTGTGAGAACGCCATTTTTAAGAGCCTTTGGTGATTTTATGCCTTTAAGCACAATAGATTTAGGCGCTCAAGCTGTCAAAGGACTTTTAAAACAATTTCCCATTGCCTGGAAAGAAATCGACAGTATGATTTGGAGCGGTGTCATTCTTCCAAGTGCCACAGTCAATGTAGGGCGAGAAATAATTTTTGATCTGGGACTTCCAATGGAAATTGAAGCATATACCATCACACGTGTGTGTACATCCAGTTTATGCGCAATCACCTTGGCAGCTTCTGCTATTGAGCGCGGCGAGGCAGATGTTATGATCGCTGGTGGTTCTGACTCCACAAGTAATGCAGAGGTAAAAATGCCACAGTCACTTGTACATAAATTTGCACCAGTTGTTCTCAGCCCAAAGTCTACTGTCAAAGACTATTTTCGTCTGCTAACCAAGCTAAATCCAAAAAATGATTTGATTCCCCAACGTCCAGCAATTCGAGAACGTTTAACAGGAGAACTTATGGGGGAATCCGCAGAAAAAATGGCCGCACGCAATCAAATTGATCGTAAATCTCAAGATACATTTGCCATGCAGTCTCATCAACGCGCAGCCAAAGCAATTGAAACCGGTCGATTTGCATCGGAAATTACACCAGTTGAATTACCAAATATGAAGAAGATTTATGCGGATAATATTGTACGCGGTAATACCAGTTTAGATAAGCTTTCAAAGCTGAAACCAGCCTTTGCGAAAAATGGAACCTTGACTGCTGGTAATTCCAGCACACTTACAGATGGGGCGGCAGCAGTACTCTTAATGGAATTCGAAAAAGCAAAATCTTTAGGTTTTTCTCCTTTATCAAGTATACGAAGCTGGTCTTATGATGCCGTGGATCCCACTGATCAATTGCTCATTGGCCCTGCGATCTCAATGCCCAAAGCGATGCAAAAAGCCGGCATGATCCCAATGGATATTGATTTGATTGATATACATGAAGCATTTGCAGCCCAGGTTTTAAGCGTATTAAAAGTATTGGGATCAAATCAATTTGCAAAGGACCGCTTGGGGTTTGATAAGGCCTTTGGAGAGATTGATCCAAAAGATATTAATATTCATGGTGGTTCTATCGCATTAGGCCATCCATTTGCTGCAACTGGTGCACGCATGGTTATTACGATGGCCAATGAACTGAAATTATCTGGTAAATCAACAGCACTGCTTGGAATTTGTGGTGCAGGAGCATTATCTGCTGCTGCGATTTTGGAAGCTGTATAATAAAAAATAAAAGGAAGGTAATCAATGTCAAACAATTATTTAATAAAGCCCATGAGCATGGCTTTAGAAATGTTAGGTCGCATATCCAGCTCCGAACATATCAATCGCTGGAAATTACGTGAACCCGCACTGAAACTAGTTTATCAAGGTATGCGGCAAAGTGTCCGGGTTGGAAAATTTGTCCAATCTCAGTACCTGGCCCCAAAACCTTTAGATCATGATGAAACCTTGAAAAAAAATATCCCTCCCAAAAATGACCGATTTGATTTAACACTTACACGTGAACAACAGATGGTAAGGGATGAACTTCTCAAATTTGCGAAACAGGTCATGCGGCCCATGTCAAGGGATGTAGACAGTGGTGAGGTGACACCAGAATTTTTCAGTCAAGTCAACGAACTGGGGCTTGCCTTAGGTGGCGTACCTGAAGCGATTAATGGCGCCGGAACAGTCAGATCTCCGGTTTCCAATATGTTGATGGCTGAAGATTTGGGCTATGGTGATATGTCATTAGCCATTGCTGCACTTGCACCATTGGGCTTTGTGAACACGATTACCGAATTTGGCTCTCGAGAACAACAAGCGCGATATCTCCCACCTTTTACCGAAGAAACGTTCGTTTCAGCAAGCATCGCCCTAATGGAACCTGAAGCTCGTTTTAATGTCAATAAACTCAAAACATTGGCTGTACAGACCAATGCCGGTTTTCGCTTAAATGGCGTTAAATGTATGGTCCCCTTGGGAGCGCAGTCCGAATTAATGATCGTTTTTGCCGAATTAGAGGATCATGGTCCTCGTGGATTTATTTTAGAACGTCATTACCCAGGCATTACTATTGAAAAAGAATTGAATATGGGACTTTCCGCTGCTGGAATGAGTCGTGTTGTCCTGACAGATGTGGAAGTTCCAGTATCAGCACTGTTGGGGGAACAAGAGGTGCATTATTCTCACGAGCGGATGATCGATTTGGCGCGAATTGGTATCTGTGGACTATCTTTGGGAACCTGCCAGGCTGTACTGGATTTTGTTATTAAGTATGCCAATGAGCGTATTGCCTTTGGTGAGCCAATAAGTAATCGACAGGCAGTGGCTTTCATGATTGCAGATATGGCCATTGAATTGGAAAGTATGCGGATGTTGACCTATCGTGCTGCTGGTCGTGCGGAGCAAGGACTTCCATTTCATCGTGAAGCATATCTTGCGCAGTTAATGTGCGCCCGGCGGGCAATGCAAATTGGTACTGATGGCGTTCAAATTCTTGGTGGACATGGATATGTTTGTGAATATCCGGTGGAATTATGGTATCGACAGCTCCGCGCTGTAGGAATCCTGGAAGGAACTTTCGTAGTTTAACACTTTTATTAGGAGGCATAAAATGATTAATCTGGAAATTCCCAAAAAATTGCGTCAGGTTGGAGACATGGCACATGCAGTTGCTGAAGGCATGTTTCGTCCCATCTCTCGAAAATATGACCGCTTTGAACATGCATACCCTGAAGAGCTGGATATGCTGCGATCAATCTTACAAGGCATGTCTGATGGTGGCAGTGGTATGGGCGCCGAAGGGCTTTCGCAAAAGAAAAAAGGCAAAAGCAAAGAAATTACAAATGGCAACAATATGGCTGTTGTCTTAAATATGATGGAAATCTGTTGGGGAGACTCCGCTCTGGCCCTAACGATACCTGGTCAGGGATTAGGAAATGCAGCAATTGCTGCAGTGGCAACACCGGAGCAAAAAAAACGTTTCGAAGGTAAATGGGCCGCCATGGCAATCACTGAACCTGATGCTGGTTCAGATTCAGCAGCCATCAATACGACTGCTGTTCTGGATGGCGATGAATGGGTATTGAATGGCGAAAAAATATTTGTCACCTGTGGTGAGCGCGCAGATTTAGTCGTCATTTGGGCGACCCTGGATCAAAGTTTGGGGCGTGCTGCAATTAAGTCTTTTGTGGTTGAAAAAAAGACACCAGGCATGAAAGTAACACATTTGGAAAAAAAACTAGGAATTCGTGCCTCAGATACAGCCACCATCATTCTGGATAATTGTCGCATTCCTCGAGACAACATTTTAGGCACTGAAACGATTGATACAAAAATGAGCTTTGCCGGTGTTATGCAAACATTTGATAATACAAGACCTGTTGTCGCTGCAATGAGTGTTGGCGTTGCGAAAGCAGCCCTGGATCTGACCTGTGACCTACTCAGTCGAGAAGGATTAACATTTAAATACAAAGGAAATCGTTTTGAAATTCCTGCCATTGAGGCAGAAATTTATAGAATGGAAGCCGAGTTGGAAGCAGCGCGCTTGCTTATGTTTAAAGCGGCCTGGATGGCTGACAATGGAAAACCAAACTCCAAAGAAGCCTCGATGTCAAAGGCTAAAGCAGGTCGTGTGGGCAATGAAATAACCCTTCGATGTGTTGAACTTTGTAGCAGCCTGGGATATAGTGAAGACCATTTGTTGGAAAAATGGGCCAGAGATTCAAAAATATTTGATATTTTCGAAGGAACTCAACAAATTCAGCAGCTTGTGGTAGCACGTCGTGTGCTGAAAAAAAGCTCTAAAGATTTGAAGTAAACAGCTTTTGGCATCCATCATATCCTCTAAAATCTAGTTAACACTTTTCGAGAATGCTAAGGAATACTTAAATAATAAGTGCCTCATTTCTGAAAGAGTCAATTCTATTCATTTTGAACCTGGATTACGCTGAAGAAGATGAATAAGATGAAATCAAACACTTTTAATTCATCTTATTCATTTTCTTCAGCGTAATCCTGGTTCAAAAATAGGAATTCAATATATTAAATGGGGAACTTATTTTCCGAGAATTCCTATGGTATTAAGCGCATCAATCCTGTTGATGCGCTTTTTTGTTAGCGGCGGGGCGCATTCCCAAAAAGCCGGAACAATCATTGAAAAATTTAAATTCCGGCAAACTCTCGTCTGCATGGGGCTAAAGCCCATAGCCGTCAGGCTAAGTTTGACCGCCTGAAATTGTTCTCCCGCCTGGGGTTGAAACCCCAGGCTATTTTCTGTCGTCCCTAGCGGGACTTGAAGTGTCTTATTAACAGA
>Ga0272440_1000845_pt1 | contig 25779 bp, 19 predicted proteins | sample SSMMMBAug17_FD_192440 | JGI IMG/M metagenome (GOLD analysis project Ga0272440, IMG submission 192440) | Marine sediment archaeal communities from Little Sippewissett salt marsh, Falmouth, MA, United States - SSM-MMB-Aug17 | ecosystem: Environmental > Aquatic > Marine > Wetlands > Sediment ...
GTATCCATTGGACATCAATGCCAGAAAAACAGCCGAATTTTTAATTTTTTCCGAAATGGTTTGATCAAAGACTTGATTGCCATCCAGTTTATTATCCCGCCAAATTTTAATTTTCTGGGATTTACCCGCACGTCTGTTCAACGTGATTTGCAGCGCTTTATGAAAGTGATCAACCCATCCACTGCTTTGATCAGGCAGCCGAGAATTGTCTACATGGGCGTAGCTGATAAATATGTCAAAATCGTATGTTGTTACATATGCCATGATGCCTGTCCTTAACATGCAGTCTTGATGGTCCTAGGGTAATAGGGAAAAAAATGGCCGAATCAAAAATAATAAAGGAAATTAACAAAAAACACAATGATAAATTACAGAGAAAAGGGGACGTCTATGATTTTATGCTTTTCTTTGAAGTTTTCGTTCCCAGGCTCTGCCTGGGAACGTGTTCTTGGCGGCTCTGCCGCCTGTTCAGTTCGTAGGTGGCAGAGCCACCTCGGAAAACGTTCCCAGGCAGAGCCTGGGAACGAGCATCGGAGCGCGTTTGCCTTAACCTGACGGCTATGGGCTTTAGCCGGTTTCATAATAGCACTATACAAATGCACTAATCAGGAATCTTTTATTTTTTTAATGATAGTTTTCTATTGATCTTTCCTTAAATTAAGGATAAATTGATGGTATGAAACAGATAATATCCCAATTAATGGATGACTTTCATGAGCGTGAATTGCCAGACTTAATGACAAGAGATATTCCGCTCTATGAAATACATGGTAAAGCAAGTGTGGTAATTGGCATGAGGCGAAGTGGTAAGACCTGGTTTCTTTTTCAAAAAATAAAATCTTTATGTGATAAAGGAATCAACAAGAACAGAATGCTTTACCTGAATTTTGAAGATGACAGATTAATGGATTTTCATGTCAGTAATTTTCAGGATATTTTGGATGTTTATTATGCCAGATTTCCAACCAACAAAAATAATTGTTGTTACTTTTTTTTGGATGAAATTCAACGTATTCAAAATTGGGAATCTTTTATTCGGCGCTTGATTGATACAGAAAAGGTACAGATATTTATCAGCGGTTCATCCTCAAAATTGCTCAGTTCAGAAATTGCAACTTGCCTTCGTGGGAGATCTTTACCAATCGTCATGCATCCATTTAGTTTTTCAGAATTCCTACGATACCATAATTATTTTTCTACAGTTCCAAAATCATTTGGCTCCAAAAATGCGGCTATCCTGCGAAATGCGGTGTGTCACTATTTCAGCACGGGTGGGTTTCCAGAGGTTCAGTTGCTGGAAAAACAATTGCAAACAGAAATTCTCCAGGGCTATCTTGATTCTGTTTTATTAAAGGATATCATTGAACGACACCATGTTACAAATATTACAGCCCTGAAATATTTACTTCGTCAGATCATGCATTCATGTAGTGAAAAATTTAGCATCAATAAATTTTATCATACAATGAAGAGCATGTCAGTCAAGTGCAGTAAAGACAATTTATATACATATATGGAATATTTAACAGATGCCTTTGTATGTTATAAAATTCCAATTCATACGCTTTCTGAGAAAACAAGAATTGTCAATCCAGTCAAGGTTTATGTTGTTGACAATGGTCTGGTAAATGCCATGACATTCAAGCATTCTGTTAATAATAGTGCTTTACTTGAAAATCTTGTTTTCATGCATTTGCTTCGTAAAGGGTACGAGATCGCCTATATCAATACACAATCAGGTTATGAAACTGATTTTTTTGCGAAACATTCAGTTACAGGCAATATGCATTTATTTCAGGTTTGCTGGGATATGTCCAATGAAAAAACATTTAACAGAGAGCTGCGTGGAATTAAAGCTGCCATGCAGGAATTGTCCTTAGATAATGCGAGCATTATTACCTGGGATGATGAACAAATGTTGGAACATAATATTTCTGTTGTTCCTGTCTGGAAATGGTTAATATTGTAATTAAGTGCTCCCGATTAAAAACATGATCGTCCATGTTGCAATGTTCGCCCCGGTTTATTCTCATGCAGATCAATTTAAAAAAAGGGGATCATGGGTTTCCTTATTCATAATAGCATCCTGAAATAGTTAATAATAAAAATGCGACCCCTTTTCGACCTCAAGAATAATCAATCTCTTATCAATAGGCAATAGTTAATCTTTGCAAAACGTTGATGTTGCAATATCAATTAACAGTTCTTTTATTATAGCTTCAGGCACACTTTCTGCTATGAATTCAACTGACTCTGTATAATCAATATCTTCAAAATAACTTAACTGCTGACGAAATAATTTAGAACTAAACTCCTTACCAAAAAGCAATTTAGCTCTGTCAGCTATTTCATTAAATTTAAAATAATTTTTGAACAGGAAATACATATCAACATAATCTTTCCATTTTGCTCTCCTTCCCAATGCAAAAGCTTTCATTGCACCGAGATCAAGCAACGATGGTAAAGAAATAATTTTTTCAAAAGGACAATTAGCTGTGATGGTGTAAGGAAAACGATAAAATGTCAGTTTTACAGCATTAATGATGATGTGTAATTGGTCGCTATCTTCGTAAATCAAATGTTGTATAGAAAAGTTACATTGATTAATGATTTTTTTTATTTTTGTACGATTGATTCTTTTTAAAGTAAACATGTCAAAATCAATGGAACGTCGATGGCCAATATGCAATGCAATGGCTGTCCCACCAACCAGATAATAGGATTTAGAGAACTTTTGTAAGAAAGGCAAAAGTTCAAGCTGCTGTTTTGTTAGTATTTTTTTGTACATGCCTGTTAAAATATAGAGTAAAAAAATTTTTAACTTGTGGATAATAATTTGACCGATTCGCACCAATTTGTTGAAAAAAAATGGTTGAAACCTTATTAATCCCTATTAATTCAAATAGTTGCGCAACGCTATATTCATCCCCGTGGTTTAAAATACTTTCAACCAATGACTCTGTGCTGATATTTTTTTTTTGATTTTCAGGTATCCACCAAAATAAATGATTGTTTTTTTTTATAAAATTTTCCAATTGGTTTGGTTTCATTAGAAATAGCAGGCTCCTCTTTCCTTAGATGGATATTTATCCAGGGGGACACAAAAAAAGGGTTTGCGAAATTATTCACAAACCCTTAATATTGTAAGCACGCCCGGAGGGATTCGAACCCCCGGCCTACGGATTCGAAGTCCGGCGCTCTATCCAGCTGAGCTACGGGCGCTAAAAAACAGGGTGGATGAAGGGACTTGAACCCTCGGCCTCCAGAGCCACAATCTGATGCTCTACCAACTGAGCTACACCCACCATATAATAAAGAAACCATCTTTATCATGATCTTTTTGTGGATGCAAGTTTTTTTTTGAAAAGAGATGATTTTTTTTTAATCATCAACATAATGCCAGTCAACCAATGATTTTGGCAGGCTGCTGACAAATGTCGATGGTTGATCCAAAAAGTCATTCAGCCTTCGGTCATAAACATTGGTTGGGCAGGTGATAAACAATTTTTCCTTTGCGCGTGTTGATGCCACATACATCAGGCGCAATTCCTCTTCCATGGCTTCAGGATTTTCCAGAGACTGATAGGATGGAAACCGCCCATCCAAAGCCCAAATAATAAATACAATGCGCCATTCCAGCCCCTTGGCCGAATGAATGGTGCTTAGGGTTAATCGGCTTTGATCTTTTTCATCCAGAACCGCTTCATCATCTACTGATGAATTGGGTGGATCCAGGGCCATATCAACGAGAAAATTGTCCAATGATTCATATTTTTCCAACATTTCGGCAATGCTTTTGAGTTCTGTCATGCGCTGGGGGGCATTGTCCACAGTTCGTTCCAATATGGGTTCATAATAACTCAATACCGACCGGGCAATGTATTCCAATTGGGTTTCTTGTTCGATGGATTCCAGCATGCGTTTGAGTGATTCCAAATGTTGGGTATACTTTGCACGGGTCGTATATGAAAACAGCCCCTGATATCCTTTTTGTTGATCAATGATATGTTGCGTAATTTTTTGGGCAGTTTTTGACCCAATATTTTCCATCATGAGAAATACCCGACGCCAGCTTTGTTCATCGTATGGATAAACCATAATACGCAATAGCGCAAGAAAATCCTTTACATGGAGTTTATCCAGAAATTTCAGACCGCCATACTTGACAAAATCGATACCATGATTTTTCAACTGAATTTCTAAATGATTGGAATGAAACGCACTGCGAAATAAAACCGCCATGTCTTTGAGCTTGATCTTGTTTTTTTTGCTGGACTTGGTGATCATTTCTACAATAAATCTCGACTGGTTTTCTTCATCTGGCAACACAATCATTCTGGGCTGCACACCTTTTTTCTTTGTAGTAAAAAGGCTTTTTTGGAAACTTTCTTCAGCCTGCTCGATAATGGCATTGGTCATGGATAAAATGGGCTGTCTGGACCGGTAGTTTTCTTCAAGTTTGACGATGGTCGTACCTGAAAACTGTTTTGGAAAATTCATGATATTTTTATAATGCGCCCCGCGAAATGCGTATATACTTTGGGCATCATCACCCACGACCATGACATTTTGATGGGTGGTGGCCAGCAATTGAATGATTTCTGCTTGAATAATATTGGTATCCTGGTATTCATCCACCATAATATATTGATATTGTTTGGACAATGCCTTGCAAACATCATCATTATTTTTTAACAAGTCTCGCAAATACACCAATAAATCATCATAATCCATTGCCTGTTGATCGCGTTTTTTTTGCTGATAGGCAATTTTGAATTTTTCCAGGGTGAGGATTTCATCGGAAAAATGTGAATATTCTGACGAAACAATTTCAGAAATGGATTTACATTTATTGACGCCTTTACTGATAATTGCCGCAATAGTGGCTTTATTGGGAAACCTTCGGCCTCGAGTATTCAGGTTCCAGGCATCGCGAATATTGTTAATAACTGTCTGCGCATCCGAAGTGTCAAGAATGGAAAAGCTATGATTAAACTGAAGTCTTTTGGCAAATCGGCGTAGGGTTCGATTGGCAAAAGCGTGGAACGTGCCGCCAGTCACCTGGGAGCATCGGTAGTCCAACAGCTTTGATGCACGTGTGAGCATTTCTTCTGATGCTTTTCGGGTGAAAGTGAGTAAAAGAATGCTTTCTGGTTTAACACCATCTTCAATAAGGTGGGCTACGCGATAAGTCAGTGTTCTGGTTTTACCAGTTCCCGCGCCAGCAATCACCAGAATTGGGCCATCCCGATGCTTGACTGCTTCATATTGGGACGCATTTAACTCGGATTTGTATAATATCTGATACGTTCGCATAATGGTTTAAAGTTGTCATCGTTCTCAAGGTATTGCTCAAAGTTTTTTTCAACCAGAAATTGAGACACCATGGCGCTGAGAACATCCGCCGGATCGCAAATATATGGTTGGCCATTAAGATTTTTTTTCCCTTCAGCAAGGGGTTTGATAATTTTACCCCACTGCTGAGCGCTAAGCACCAGGCATTCTGATGGTACATCCAGTCGTAGGAGAATATTTTGCGTATTTGATTTGTTTGATTCCATGGTATACCTTAAACAGCCTGGGTTTGAACCAGGCGGGCAAAATGCTCGAAAGATCGATCATAGGTGGCTTCCGCTTGCTTTGGAAAGCAGCAGCCAGGTAATTGCCTGGATTTCAAATGATATGCAATACAATCACAGCAAACACCTTTTCTTGCACAGGGATCGTATGAACAATTGCAATGGGAAAGATTCTTTTCTTTTTTACATTCCATGGTTCACTCCTTTTTAATGTTAATTTCTTTTCTATATATCGCAAGACTGTATAAAAGTCAACGTCAATCAAGTTTTCTTTAAATTGAATCCAAAATAGAATCCCGCAATGACCATCCAATATCGGTTTCCAAAAACTGCCATTGGCCAATTTGCGAAACAGGTTGCACAATCCGAAGTCCATTAGTAATAAATGCTTGATTATAAATAGAAATATTTCCTATTGAAATCGTTTTTTCAATGCATTGAATAGCCAGCTGTTGTTGCGTGTCAATCAAAAATTGGCGAAGCACACCATTTAAAAGGGGCATATTGTGAATAGTTGGCGTTTCAATAGTGCTATCATTCCGAACAAAAAAAATATTTGCCAGACTGGTTTCCAATACATTAAAATCATGGCTGATAATCAGGAAGTCATCGCATTTGTTGTCCTGTGCCAGATTTTGAAAAAAAATGTTTTCCATGCGCGATAAGGTTTTATACTGATAATGGGGGCTGTTACCTCGCACATAACGATCTGTTAAATATAGTTTTGCAGGTTTTTCTGGCAAATCATATGGAAAAAATCGGACCATAAGATGGTCCTGTTGCGGTAAATAAGTCAGATTTAGGCGTAAAAGGGTTTTGGAAGGATTGCTTTGAAAGTGATCAATTAAGGCATCATGCAATGCCACAAAATTAATATCTACTTTTTTGCCCAGAAATTGAATCCCCTGTTTCAATCGCTGGATATGGCGATCCCACAAAAAAAGTGTGGCATTTTTAGTCACCAAAATGGTTTCAAACACTCCTTTGCCTTGAAACAAATCAGAAATACTGTCGTGGCTGGATGATATTTCCCACAATTCCTTATTTTTCCACAAATACATCAGTTCCCCTTACTTTTGATATAACCCCATTGAACCAGACTATTGTAAGCATGTTTTGCCTGATCCCCTTGTTTGACTTGTTTCAAAAAGCTGACATAGGCATCAGCAGCCATTTTCTTTCTGCCGGTTTTTTCCAGTGCATAGCCTTTGTAAAAAACAGTGTTGGGATTTCCAGGCAGTTTATTTTCGTATTGTTTGAAATTTTGATAGGCCTGATCAAATCGTTTCAATCCAATATTGGCCATGCCCGAAATATGTGATGATTGGGGTTCCGATGGATATACCTGATGCGCCATTTGAGCATATCGTCTGGCCTCAGTATGTTTATTTTGGGCCAGTTGGCATTTCGACATGACCATCAGGGCGACGTAGTCTTCAGGGGCTTTTCTCAGAGCCACTTTCAGATCTTGTTCGGCCTGGTCATATTTCTTTTTGGCAATATGCATTTCTGCATCCTGGATTTTTTCAATTGATGTTTTTATGGCACGTAAGCTGGCGGTATTGTCCATATATCGTTCCCGATAAAGGGGGAGGTTTTTCTGTGATGCATACTGCTCATTCAAGCGGGATTGAGCAGTGGCGTAGCGTTCATCGCTCATGGGATGGGTGGAAAACATTACCTGGATAATTCCAGGCTTATGTGAAGACAAATTTCTGAGCATGTCCATTAAACCGATAAAACCTCTGGGGCCATAATCTGTTTTAACCATGTAACTCATACCCAACGCATCGGCTTCGCGTTCATTATCTCGGCTATACTTGGATAATAACAGCCCAGATCCAAGGGCACCCAGCCCTGAAACCAAAACGCCATAGGTATCATTTTTCGTTTGTGCCAGAATGGCTGCGCCACTGACAATTGCTGATGTAACCTGGCTGGATGTTAATTGTTCAGCAGTATGGCGGGCATTAACATGCCCCAGTTCATGTCCCATTAATGCAGCCAATTCTGCTTCATTCTCAAGACGTAACAGGATCCCTCGGGTAGCGGCAATGCTTCCACCCGGAAAAGCGTATGCATTCACATAAGTGGCATTCACGCAGTGGAAAGAATAGGGCATATCTGTGCGATGGGTATTGGCTGACATTTTTTGCCCCACCTGACTGACATACTGTGCAATGACTTTGTCTTGAATGAATCCATAGTCTGCTGAAAACTGATGGGGTGAATGCTGTCTGTCAATTTGTATTTCCTGTTCTTTTGTGACAAGCATCAATTGCATTTTTCCAGTTACTGGATTGACAGCACATCCAACAGCAAACGATGTTGCTGATAATGCGGAGTACTTTAAAAATTGGCGTCTATTTATGGCTTTTTGCATTGCTCATTATCCTTTATCTTGTTTATTTTCAGAGAATTCCTTAGGAATGCTCTAAAAATAACTTCCCCATTATTGATATTGTACGTTTTGAGGTAAATGTACTGTAGAGACGTAGCATGCTACGTCTCTACGCGTCCTTGCTTTTTTGTACGATCTATTAAATGCTCACGATATTTTTAACCTTATTAAAAAGGATTGTCAAATGATAAGAGTGTAATCAAAATAGACCGAATTCCGGGGACATGAAATGTGATATTATAATAAGATTTTATGTCAAATAAGGATCGTATCCCCGGAATTCAGTCTATTTTGGTTACACTCATCACAATTTTAGAAAAAGCGTTCACTATTTTTCAACAAATATGAAAGATACCTTCAACCATTTAGCTTGACATTATTATCAAGCCAGTATAATTACCCCCCATGAATCCCAAAATTGCAATTATCGGACGATCCAACGTAGGAAAGTCCACATTATTCAATCGAATCACGCGAAGCCGCCAATCCATTGTAGATAATATGCCCGGGGTGACACGTGATCGAATATTCAAAGATGCTGAATATGATGGAAAAAACTTCACTGTCATAGACACAGGCGGCATCTTTGATATTACCCAGGAAGGTTTTGTTGATGAAATCCATGCCCAGGCGATAATGGCTAAAGATCAGGCAGATCTCATTGTTGTTGTCTTTGATGGTAAATCGGGTTTATCTCCATTTGATCTTGATCTTGTTCAGTTGGTCAGAGATATTAAATGCCCTGTCATGTTTGCTGTGAACAAAATTGATGGCAGTGCGCATGAAGACAAATGTCTGGAATTCTATCAGGCAGGTATGGACAGGGTATATCCCATTTCTGCAGAACATGGTTATGGGGTTCGTGATTTTATGGATGACCTCGTTCAATTTTTACCCCAAAATCACAATTCAATACAGGTTGATGGCATCAAGCTGGCAGTTGTTGGCCGTCCCAATGCCGGGAAATCATCACTGGTTAATGCCATGCTGGGACAGGAACGTGTCATGGTCAGTGATATTCCTGGAACCACGCGTGATGCGATTGATACCTATTGCCAGATTGATGACAACCCTTATGTTTTAATTGATACTGCTGGTATTCGCAGAAAAGGGAAGGTCAGGCAAAAAATTGAAAAGTTTTCTATCATCAAAGCCCTGAATAGTCTTGATCGGTGTGATATTGCGCTCATTGTATTGGATGCCTTTGATGGTATCACTGAGCAGGATATTCGTATTGCCGGATATGCTCATGAAAGAAAATGTGCCTGTATCTTTGTTTTTAATAAGTGGGATCTGGTGGAAAAACAAAAGAATGTTCTCAAAAAGTTTACCGATGAATTACGCTATCAGTCACGATTTCTTCAGTTTGCACCGGTTATTTCCATTTCAGCAAAGACCGGCCAGCGGGTCAAAAAACTATTTCCCCTTATTCAATCACTTTATAAACAATATGCATGTGAGATTGGCACATCACAAATTAATCGTATCATTGAGCAAGCCATTCAAAAAACGCCTCCACCATTATATCGGGGCCGACCAATCAAATTTATGTATACCACGCAAATGCGCAACGCACCACCGACCTTTGTGTCCTTTGTCAATTATCCCAAGGCGGTTCATTTTTCCTATCATCGGTATTTGTTAAATCAGATTCGTTTTGCCACAGGGCTGGATAAGACGCCGATATTTCTCTATTTTCGTCAAAGAGTCCGGCGATCAAAGAATAAGTGATTAAAAAAAAACATTTGAGTGTAACCAAAATATTTTTAAGAATCGCTTTTAGGGACGATTGGAGTTATCTCCTTGTCCTGCACTCTTTCTTGTTTGAGCAGATCATTGAAGCTTTGTTGAATCATATCTTCGCAATTGCTGCAATCGAATGTAAGGTTATGTATTGCTGCTTCAGTGAGGCACTTATTGTAATTCAAACAACTGTAGTTTCTTTCACCATCCTTACTTTTGGGTGATCGAGGCACAGATCGGAATAGCTCTCTTCTTTTCATTTTCGTCTCCAGGTGCAAAAATTTCTCCTGAATTACTGCACCATATTCTTGTGATGATAATTGTCTTGCATATTGATCATATGGCAAACACTACATTGGCCATTCCCCCCAATTGGCCGGGCAACAGACTGATATTGTAGGGCCTGAATATTATCTCGGTTTGAGTCAAATATATTGCTTGCAGGATACAGTGAATGCGGCTGGCCATGACAGGCAGTACATCGAATGCCCGCATTTCCTGTTAGATTGCGAAATAATGTATCAGACGTCTCAGTCCATTGGTTATATCCAGAGACAATTTCAGGTGTTTCATAGTCTACATGACAGGTCAAGCAATCAGGTTCTTGACTCCAGGGCTTTCGTGATTGAATATCTTCCATATTGCTTATTTTATCAGGCACTAAATATTTCATATAGCGTTTGGCTGTTTTTTTTCCTTTGCGTTGTTCATGAACAAGTAATGCCAATGCATGATCTGTCAGGCTGCCATGACAATCCACACAGGTCAACCCTACGTCAACATGAAGTCCCCGATAGCACAGTGATTTGCCATTGTATGACGCATGACAATTCATACAGGCATTTTCAGAATCATCATCAATATAATTGGCATGAAAACCATGCATCGCTGATGATAGATTGAGAATCTGGGTGTTGGTTGATAATTCATGGCAGTCATTGCATGCCTTTGGCGTGTCATCTTCAATCAGCGATGTTTTACTGATTCGATCATGTGCATGTAAAATATCATTGGCAGTTGACATGGCAACACCGGTTTGTCCCTTATGCTTCCATGTACCGCCATGACAGTTTTTACAGGCCATTGCACTGGAAACAGCAAAAATCATTTGGGTTCTGGCAATACATTTATTTGTTTGCCTGTCTTGCGCGATAATGGTGATCACTGGATAAGGATTGTAATGACCATCCTTATCAAATGCGGATACATGCACATTTTTTGCCACAAAGGTCATTGCGATATCATCATATGTCATTTTCCCAGTAATATTCTGAGATTCACAGGAATATGTCATGTCAACCCCATCCATCACATGCTCAGGCAATTCGCCACGATAAATTAACTGTGCTTGAATGGTTCCCATGGCTTTGCCCAGTTTAAACTGACCATTGCAATCTGCGTGCAAATGCATTCCTTTATTGGCCCAGGCCAGCAATGTATATTGATCAAATACATTTTTTTCTGATGATACAGCCGGTATGGTCAACATGGATGGTTGAGCGGGTGCTGTTGTATTTTGATTAAGTTCATAGACAATATATTTTGCAAGGGCTGATCGTTCCTGATCTGTTCCATAAAAACGAGGCATATACGATAATATTTTTCCCTGACCTGTCAACAGGGCTTCAATGCCATGAACATCATATTTTTTTGTTAAAGTTAAAATATCATTCATTGGCCCGCCGATGGAATGACAACTTGAACAGGCAAATAAATAAAGGTCATGCCCGGCGGCGAATACATTTTCAGATGTAATTGTTTTATGCTGGGTCCATTTTGCATGTTTTAAGATTCCCTGCTTTTGTAATTTTTCAGCATCATTTTTATACATTTGATTGGCATACATGTAATTATATATAATAAATGGCTTTCGTGAAGCCTCTCGGATCCACTCAAAACTCCCCATATAAACAAGCCCCAGGATCAACAACGCATACGCAAGCACTTTTCTGGTTTGGCGTGATAACTGTAGCAACATTACTCCACCACAAACAGCGAGCATTACAGAAATAATTAGAAACAAAATCACAATGGGTTGAATTTCTGGCGATGCTCCCTGAATCATTGTCATTGATTGTTCTGGCAATGCATAAAAATAAAAATGACTGAATACAGGTAATGTCAATAGCCCCAAAAGAATCCATTTTGCACAATAGTTCACCTGATCATTGCGAAGGGACTCCTTTTCAATACCGACTATGGCTGTCAAGAGCCCAAATATCCCTGCAAACACTATTGTCAGGGCTGTTCGGAAGAGCAATGATGGTAAAAAGCCAGGATTGAAAAAGCCATGCCAGAAATTACCGGTTTCCAACCACTGACCCGGTGTTAGCATAAAAGAAATAATTCCATTGATTACAAATAAGGACAGCCATGCAAATGCAAAGTAAAGCCAACCAATGCGCAAATGGGTGTGGGAGTCAATTCGATTAAATGAATAATAGTAAATGAACAATGCAACAATTTCACCAGTAAAAAAGACCCATTCCATCCCCCAGGCAAAAACAAATTCCTGAATCAATACTGATGTTGCTTCTGGACTCAGCAATGCCATTGTAAACCATATGCCAACTCCGGTCACACCGCCCAGTACCATTGTCAGTAACATGAAAAATTGGGTATGCGATTTTAAATACGCAAATAGCTCCTGCTCATTGTTACGATTGGCCTTTGTTTCACACAAAACCAGATATAGACCGCCACCCACTGCAAAGTGCGCAATATACACGTGCAAGATGGCAATTAGCGCAATGAATAGCCCGCCGCCAGATGCATACAATTCCCAAACCGGATAGTTCATGATTGTTTCTCCTTTAGTCATTATCGTTAATACTGAAAACTGATAAAAAAATACGAAAAATATATCTTTTTTTATTCAAAAAGTCAAATAACTATTGCGCGTCACACTATGAGAGTATGCTTTCGGACAAAAACTGCATGATATTTATATGCAAAACATCTTTGTATGGGGATTCAATGCTTTCATCAAGTGAAACAACTATCTTGGGTATATTTATATTGGTATAATGTAAATTACCAAATTCACGTTCCCAAAGTACTTTGTTTTCATTAATATCTCCCAATCTCCAGCATAGTTGAATAAGCGCTGACCTGCTGTTTTTTTCAATATAAAAATCAATTTCAAGATTTTTGTTACGATATCCAAAAAAGCGTTGTACCTTATAATTGCGCCTTAGAAGTTCAATGTATACCATGTTTTCCAACAATCGACCTTGTTGGGTTTGCATCTTGTATGTCGCAAAACAAAGATCACTCAAATATATTTTGTCGATGCTGCGTCTTAGAATATCTTTGGCACGATATGAATATGTTGAAGGAGAATAAATAAAATAGACATCTTTAATATAATTGATATATGATTTTACAAGAGAACTGGTTGTTTGAGGACACGCCGATTGTTTCTTCTGAACTTTGATATCTTTAAAAACAATGTTTGATATACTTTTTACTGATAAGTCCTGAGAAAAAGATGTTCGGCAGAATTCCATCAGCGCATACAGTAAACCTGGATTTGATGGATTGTATCGCAAGATGATATCATTTTTCACTGTTGAATTCATTATATCGGATGCTAACTGTATGCGTTGTTCTTCATCATCAATCTTTAATACTTCGGGCATACCACCTTCCCTTAGATACTGTTCTAAATTATTTATTTCATAACTTATATTTTTAAATCGACAAAATTCTTCAAAAGAAAATGGGTACACTTGCACTGTCGTGTATCTTCCTCCCAGTTTTGATGAAAAATCTTCGGTCAGCATTTTTGAATTTGAACCTGAAATAATCAACCGACATGGCATGGACGCATCTTCGAATATTGATGCAACATTCTCATCCCAATTTTGAAGCTCCTGGATTTCATCTAGAAAAAGCAAACTGGGCTGATTTTTATCAACAAGCTCATCAATCCACCATTCAACAATTTCAAAAAAAATTTTTTCCTCTCTAATTTCAGCGATTGGTTTTAGAAAAAAATTGATGTATAAAATATTTTTTTTGGGGATGCCTTTATCCCAGAGCATTTTTATGTATTGACGCCCAATAATGCTTTTACCACAACGACGTTGTCCCATAATGCTTGTTACAACATTAATATCCTGTAATTGAGACAGTTTTGCCAGATAACTTTTACGTTGAAGATTTCTGAAGGGAAGTACTGTTTTTTCACTACTGTCATCCCAAAATGATCTTATCTGAATTTTTTTCTTTAATTTGTCCAAATCCATTATTTTCATCCTCTTATGCACGGGCAAACCTTATGTTCGCCTTCAAACAAAAAAAACGAAACCGAACATGTTTTCAAAAAAATATAAGAGTGACGAACCTTCTGTTCGCTTTCAAACAAAAACCAAATCAAATGATAGTATATGCATAAATAAAATGCAATAAAATACTTTATATTAAATATTGCAATTTCATATGCATAAAATCAGATTGAACCCATATATGCATAAATAAATGCAATAAAATATATCTTATTAAATACTGCAATTAGTGTATGCAATAAATCAGATGGAATTTATACATGCAAAATGCAAATGCAAAAAAATAACCTGTATTAAATACTGCATTTTATTTATGCACTAAATAAGATAAAATCAAAATCTGCACAAAAATATGCAAAAAATCAACTAATATTAAATATTGCAATTTATGTATGCATTAAATACGATTAAATTAAATCATGCAAAATAAATATGCAAAAAAATATTCTGTATTAAATACTGCAATTAATTTATGCATTAAATAAGATTAAAGTAAAAAATGCATAATAAAAATGCAAAAACACAGATTGTATTAAATACTGCATAGGACATTTCTGATAAATTCTGTCGATTTTTGTTGAAATTTATTCAAATTATAGTTAGTCTTCATTTTATTGCTAAGGAATGCTCTAAAATTATCTTCCCCATTATTGATATTGTTCGTTTTAAGGTTAATGTACTGTAGAGACGTAGCATGCTACGTCTCTACGCGTCCTTGCTTTTTTGTACGATCAATGAAATGAGGATGTTATTTATAAAGCATTCCTAAATAGATCACAAAAAAACGTAACTGTTATACTTTTTTGAATCATCGTTACAAAACCCATTTCAAAAAGGGGATATAACATGAAATATCCAATAATTTCATTAATGATGTGTTGTTTAGCATTATCATCATTATATGCATCAGAAGATAAAGCATTTGATCAATACCTGAGAGAACAAAATGGTGCGTTTGTATCATACCTTGATCAGCAGGAAAGTGATTTTGAACAATTTAAAGCGGATATCATCGAAAAATGGGGCAAATTTGTGGGATCCACCCAAAAAGAGTGGGTCTTGTACAATGAAGACAAACTGTCCAGGAGTCATGTTGATTTTGAAAAAGGAACTGTAACCATTGATATTTTATTACCTGCTGAAGAAAAACAACCGGCCAGGGTTGCCAGAGAAAAAATTGGCCAGCAACTCAAGCAAACCTTATCTGATCAATGGCCTACCAAAAAGAATCCATTGGCTGATCAGATTCTAGTTAAGGAAAAAGAACCCCTTGAGAAAAAAAATGTGGAAACATTTGTCCAACAGGAATTGAAAAACAAAATAACAATTACCCCATTGCCCCCCACTGACGATAAAGTTCAAAAACAAAAAGTATCTGTAACCTTTCAAATGGTGCCAGATCACTTAAAAATACGCGCTGAAAAGTACAAGCCCACTGTTTTAAAATATGCATCAAAGCGGCATGTCGATCCCAGTGTTGTATTTGCAATGATACATACAGAATCCTATTTTAACCCAATGGCTAGATCTCACATACCAGCGTATGGTTTGATGCAAATTGTGCCAAAATCAGGCGGGCTTGATGCATATGAATTTGTTTTCAAAAGAAAAAAAATCCCTGCACCAAAGGAGTTGTATCAACCCGATTTTAATATACGACTGGGGGTTGCATATATCGATAAAATCAAGAATATATATTTTAAAAACGTAAAAAATGAAACATCCGCGTATTTAATGACAGTTGCAGCCTATAATACAGGCATTGGCAATGTTTCAAAGGCTTTTACAGGAGGGAAATCGCTAATTTCTCCTGCAACTAAAAAAGCAAATACGATGACCGCCAAAGAGGTCCATCATCAACTATTAAACCACTTGACATATGATGAGCCCAAACACTACATACAGCGTGTTTTTGGGCGATCAAAAATGTATCGATAATATAAAAAAAGGAGTTTGCTATGAAAAAATCAATCCTATACTTTGGGGCAATACTAATAACATGTGCATTCTTGATGACTGGCTGTCAAACACCGAATGTTCCTTACACACCACCGGAACAACAGCAATCCGCACAGGTTTGTATCCCTGAATGGGTAAAGAATCCAAAAGATACGCCAGATGCTGTCTATGGTACAGGCTCGGCACATCTAAGGAATCATTCTTTGACAATGGATGCTGCTGATGGCAGAGCCCGAAGACAAATTATAAAAACAATTAAAACGAAAATTGATGCGCGATTTAAGGATTTTATGCAGGAATCTGGATTTGATGAAGATGCACAATCTCTTCAATTTGTTGAATCCATTAGCCGGCATATTTCAAGCGAAACATTGCATGGCTGTAAAATTATCAAACGTGAATTCTGTCCGGATGGCAAGATTTGGAGCTTAGCAATGCTGCCATTGGACCAGGTTGCCAGAATCAAGTCCTTAACAAGTCAAAAAGCAAATGACTTTGTTATGGATAAAAAGGCAATGTATAATGAATTTAAAGCAAAACAAGCATTTGATAGCTTTCAACAAGAGTTGGATCAAATGGATTTTTCTCAAGAATAAGCTGGCTTACAAAACGCTAATTCTGTTGAGTTTTGTTGTGTCCTGCGTACCTGTTAATCCAAATGCAGCTTATAATGATATCCAAAATTCTAATGGATCACAGCGCAATGAGTTTTTAAAACTGCCGGCCTGGTTTGTAGAAAAACCAGATATTGAGGGGATCAATCTGGCGTATGCTTATAGTTCTCAATATTGGAATAATGATACTGAAAAGACAAAACTGCTATTGAGCGCAGCTGAAAATATTGCAAAATCTAAAAGAATCAAAATGACTGTGACACAGACTGGAACATTACAGACAGGAAAGTTTGTTGGAAAAACTGATATTGTTGAATCAGAAATAAAAAAGGTTGAAGAAAACCTGGAAAACCTCTATACAATAATTGATCAGTTTCACCTTGAAAAATGTATCCTGGCTTTAGCAGTAGAAACCTCTCAATTACAATCGTTTAATTCAAAAACGATTAACACAGGCTTTGTCCAGTTGAATATTCAATCACCACCAGATTGGGTTATGATGCCGCCTGTGAGGAAAGGCTTTGTTTTTGGGATTGGCGTTGCACAGGATCATTCATCCCCGGAAAAAGCCTGGATCGTTGCAGAAAAAAATGCGCGTGCAGATATTGCTTTTCAGAACAATTTGAGGATGATTGATGTGAATGAGGACTATCAGAGATCCATGTGGGAGTGGCTCGTGAGACATCATAAAACAATGTCAACTGTGCTTTTAAGGAATGTTGCTATAATCAGGCATGGCTATTGTAAAACAGACAGAACTTATTATGCGTTAGCTCGAATGAGAGTAATAAACGCTGAAGAAACGTTGGAAAATAATATTATTGGCAATAACAGACAATCAAAGAGAGGAAAAGATGGCTGAAGCAAAATATATCGTAGGCATAGATTTGGGAACCACAAATAGCGTTGTCGCGTATTGTTCAATTCTCAAGGATTCATCAGAACCATCGGAAATCAAAATATTTTCAATACCCCAGCTGGTTGATGCCGGCAGTATTGGTGAATCTGACACACTGCCATCCTTTATTTTTCATCCTGATGAAAATGATGTGCCCGATGGGGCGCTGGCCTTACCCTGGGATCAAGGCATTACACATGCTGTGGGTGAGTTTGCCAGAAATCGCGGAGCAGAAATTCCCAGCCGATTGATTGCATCAACAAAATCCTGGTTATGTCACTCAGGTGTGGATCGCAATGCTGCAATTTTGCCCTGGGATAGCTCTGATGAATCTGCCAAACGTTCGCCTGTCCAGGCGACAGCCGATATTTTGCATCATATTCGTCGGGCATGGAATCACCAGATTGCTGACAATGATGATGCCCTCGTTCTTGAAAATCAAGAGATTCTTTTGACTGTTCCGGCATCCTTTGATGCTGTCGCCCGCGATCTTACTGTAAAAGCCGCAGAAATGGCAGGCTTGAAAAGTATCACTTTGTTGGAAGAACCTCAGGCAGCGTTTTATGCATGGTTGGCGCAACAAGGTGAAACCTGGCGTGATCAAATTTCTGTTGGAGATCGAATTCTGGTTTGTGATGTTGGCGGCGGAACCACTGATTTCAGCTTGATTCAAGCCATTGAAACTGATGGTGAATTGAATCTTGAACGAATTGCAGTGGGGGATCATTTACTTGTTGGTGGAGATAACATGGATATTGCCCTGGCCCATGTTGTCTCCAAAAAGGTCTCCGAGAGTGGCCAAAAACTGAATGCCTGGCAAATGCGTGGTCTCTGGCAAAGCTGTCGTCAGGCCAAAGAACAGCTCTATTCAAGTACTAAAAAAAGAACCCAACCAATAACAATCTTAGGGCGCGGCAGTAGCTTAATTGGTGGCACCATTGAAAGTCGCTTAACACGTGATGACTTAAATGAGAATATCATTGAAGGTTTTTTTCCTTTGTGTGACAAGGATACAGAACCGATTCAACTAAAACGCGTGGGGATGCGAAAAATGGGGCTGGAATATACTTCGGATCCAGCCATAACCCATCACCTGGCCAAATTTCTAAAGAACCACACAGATGCGAATATTGGGTATCCCACAGCAGTGTTATTCAATGGCGGGGTAATGAAATCTCTAGCTTTACGTAAAAGAACACTGCAAGCCATTTCTTCATGGCATACCTCCTCATCTGGACAGATCCGAGAATTGACCAATCAGAATTACGATCTGGCTGTTGCCCGAGGCGCTGCGTATTATGGCATGGCAAGACATGGAAAAGGAATTCGCATTCGGGCGGGCTTGAATAAGACCTATTATATTGGGATTGAACCGTCACTTCCTGCTGTGCCTGGCATGACAATGCCTGTTAAATTTTTATGTGTTGCCCCCTTTGGCATGGAAGAAGGAACAGATGAAGAAATATCCGAGCAAAATTTTGGTTTGATTGTTGGAGAACAGGTTAAGTTCGATTTATATGCGTCAAATACGCGAAAAAAAGATGGCATTGGTTCCTTTGCAGAAATTGACACAGAGCCTTCAGATATTTCACCAGTCACATCAATGGAAACACAACTGGATTTAGACAATGACAGCACTGGTAAGGTCATTCCCATTAATCTTCAAGTTACAGCAACTGAAATAGGTACACTTGAGCTATGGTGTGTTTCTCACGATCATGACCAAAAATGGAAATTGGCGTTTAATGTTCGGCAGGATCGCAATGGCTGAAAACACTCAAAAAAATTCCCAATCCACCTTACAAACAGAAATGGAACGCCGCATTCTTCATGGTCTGATAGCAGAATGGGAAGATGCGACCTATCGTCTAAACACGACACTTCGCATCAAATTCAAGAAACCCATTTTTTCCTTAAGCGACATGAAAGGAAGGTGGGCCTATTGGTCTCTCAAGAAACGAGAAATATGCCTCAGCCGCAATCTGGTGATGAATTATTCCTGGGCTACTGTTCGAGAAATTCTTCACCATGAAATGGCCCATCAACTGGCCCAAGAAGTCCTGGGCGGAGAATATGAAAAATCCCACGGCCCTACTTTCCAACAGGCATGTTTATTCCTACGTGCCAACCCTGAAGCCAGTGGTGATTATCCCACACTTGAAGATCGAATCAAGTCGGACAAAACAACTGAAGAAGACCGCTTATTGATTCGTATCCAAAAGCTGATGGCCCTGGCAGAAAGCAGTAATCAGCATGAGGCGGAATTGGCCATGACAAAAGCCAATGAACTCATGATACGTTTTAATATCACATTTATCAAAGATAATAAAAGGCGATCTTATGAAAGCATATTTGTTGGAAAACCTGCATTGCGGCAATCCAGGGATATGCGATCTCTCTCCATTTTGTTAAATCAGTACTATTATGTTGAGTGCATTTGGGTGGCAGCCTATGTCTTGGAAAAACAAAAAATGGGCAGAGTTCTTGAATTGAGTGGGACCCCCCAAAACCTTCAAATTGCAGAATATGTCTACTATTTTGTTCGCAATTTTATTGAATCTCAATGGAAAAAATACAACAAAAAGAAAAAATTGAGTCACCATCGTCGGGTTGATTTTGCTGAAGGGATTATCAAGGGATTTCAATACAAATTGAAACGTCAACAACGACAGCTTAAACGTAAAAGTTCCCCTGAAGATCAGGCTTTAATCAATGTTACAGACAAACAGTTAACCGATTACATTCATAATCGCTATCCAAGCATTCAAACGCATCGGTTTTCAGCGAAAAACGCGGATCAATCAGTTATCAATGATGGCCGACGTGTGGGTAAACAACTGGTGATTTCCAAAGGGATTTCAGAAAAAGGGCGGCATTCTGGGACACTGATGATTGAATAATTGTTGGCTGATAATAAGATTAAAAAGTATTGATCTTTGTACATATTTCATTTAGGATATGGGTACATTACTGAAAAGTAAATACTCCAACTCAAAATGGACAAAATGGACTTTTCGCCCATTGTCCATCTTGTCTATATTGAATTGGGGAACGAGTGTAACCAAAATAGACTGAATTTCGGGGACACGATCCTTATTTCTTGACATAAAACCTTATAATATAAGATTTTATATCAAAAAACAAGGTCATGTCCCCCGGAATTCAGTCTATTTTGATTACACTCTTGGGGAACTTTAAAGTATTCCTTATTTTTCAAGCATTCCTAAACAAAATAACCTTTAATGTCACCAAGCCAAAGGCATCAAAATGGAGGAAAAAAAGCGCATGAAAAAAACATATACATTAACCGATCATATCAAAGCTGTGGGCCAGGGCCAAAAATGCTTTGAAAATGCATTTCAATCAGTGGCACGCATGATCCTGGAAGCGGATATCAAAAAAATTACAGTCAATGGGAAAACAACCTACGATTTTGATATTTTCAGAACAAGCCGAAAACAGGTGGTGGGCCTGTACGAGGAAATAAATAGCTTTGTATCCTATGTCAAAGATGCTGCTGAAGGCGGATCATCCAAAGAAATGGCCTATGTTCTTGTCGGTGAGCCTGGTAATGGCAAAACCTTTTTTGTGGAATATTTATGCGCGCAATATCGCAAGTTCCTGACAATGGAGAAAAATCGTCGCTATAGTTTCAAGTTTGTTAATATGGATCAGCTGGGTGATTATGGCCGAATAAAGACAATCGAATCACAAACCTATGAAGACCCTATGATTCTGGCAATGAATTTGTTCGAAGATCCAGATCAATCCAGAGAGTATCTGGCGCAGCTTGATTGTCTTTCAGCTGAAAAAATAAACCATTTGTATGAAAACTATCGACCTCTGGGGGCATGCTCAAGCTATATCTGGCACAATATTCGAGAATTTACTGGAGACGATCTTGATGCCATGCTGGGTTTTGTTGAAATATTCCCGGTGCCTTTATCAGAAAGCCTGGGCACCATTACCGGCAAATATCCTGCCAAAGATAAAATAACATCATCAGCAGTGGATCTTTTGGGTGAAGAGTCAATCCAGAGACTGTTACATATCACAGACACAAACAATCCCTACAGATTTGACCTCAGACGCGGTGCGCTGGCCCGCGTGGCTGGTGGGGGCATTCATTTTAGCGATGAAATTTATAAAAACAAAAAAGATCTGGTACAGGTGTATCTGGGCGTCATTCAGAATAGAACGATTGAGATTGATGGCTATAAATGGCCCATTGATACCTTGATCATTGCCACCAGTAATAATTCTGAATTCAATCGTTTTTTATCTGAAAAAGAGGAAGCGCCCATTGTGGATCGATGTCGAATCAGCTATATTTCGCACAACACCAATTATAAGCTTCAGGAAAGTCTGACTGCCTATGCCATTGGATCAGAAACCAAAACCACATTCAATAATGAATATTTACATCAGGATCCCAATTTGAACTATTCAGCATCTGTGGCAGCTGTGCTGACACGCCTACCCCATTCAGAAAAATTGACCCCCATTGAAACCATGAAACTGGCTGCTGGTGAGGTGGCAGGTGAAAAAAGCATCAAAACTCTGGCTGAGGTTATTGATACCCTGAACCAGGAACCTGATATCACCAAACGTTTTGGTCAAAAAGGGCTGGGCCAGCGAAATTTGGGGCGTGCCATTCAGTTACTTGTTGAAAACTCGGAGACCAATGAAGGGCAATGCATGTTTGCCAATGATGTATTCCGAACCCTGGAGCGCGTTATTTTAGATTATGTCTCTGATGCCAATGATCGTACCAAGTATCTGGATGATATCAAAACCGCCAAAGGTCTTTATCGAGAACGTATCATGACAGAGATGTTCAATGCATACATGGATGAACCTCTTGCCATTCGTAAAGATGTCATGAACTATGTCAATATGATTATTGGTATTGATGCTGAAAACCTGGGCCCGGATAAAATGTGGAAATACAAAGATCCGCAATCCGGAGAACTGAAAGCCTTGAAAATCGACGAACGTTATATCAAAAGTGTAGAAGAACGATTGGGGCTGAAAACTCAGGAGCAGAGAGAATCCTTCAGAACCACAATCCGAAAAATTTATGGCCAAAAAATGTCTGTTGAACCGGAATATGATTTCATGGATAACCTTGAACTGGTTAAAGCGGTCACTGATGTCCGCTTAAAGTCTGATATTGCAGGAGCGGGCAGTCTGATTGGTGCATTGGCCAATCGTACCAACGAAGAAAATCAAAAATTGTATGATCGCATGATAGACACCATGTTGACCAAACTTCATTACTGTAAAACATGTGCGCAAAAAACCATTGAGTATTTTTGTACTCAGGAGGATGAGCAATAGCAAGAACAGCTATGGGCTAAAGCCCATAGCCGTCAGGTTAAGGCAAACTCTCTCCAATGCTCGTTCCCAGGCTCTGCCTGGGAACGTTTTCCGAGGTGGCTCTGCCACCTACGAACTGAACAGGCGGCAGAGCCGCCAAGAACACGTTCCCAGGCAGAGCCTGGGAACGAGCATCAACAGGCGGCAGAGCCGCCAAGAACACGTTCCCAGGCAGAGCCTGGGAACGAGCATCAGAGTGAGTTTGCCTTAGCCTGACGGCTATGGGCTTTAGCCATACTACACCAAGGCAGGAATAATGCCACGGTTATTATCTGCTATCAGTGAAAACCAGGTCAATCTGATTGTCCAATTGCAATACCAAACTGTCAACAGTATCAAATAACAGATATATCTGCTGGCTATTTTCAATTTGTTCTCTCAATTCAAGCACTTTGGTGTAGTCTTTGATGTAATCTTTGGAAATTTTTTCCGGCGGTGTTGTTTTAAAAAAAACAAATAAATGCTTTGGTTTGTTTTTTTGATTTAAATTGCGGCAGACGAGGTCAAATTCTTCGCGGGTAAATGCGCCCAATTGGGTGTAAAAAAGCACAATGACAATATCACATTGAAGCATTTTTTGGTTAAAATAGTCTTGAACCCGCTGGCCCTGAAATGACTGAAGCAGATCTTCCCATAAAACAAGATCAATATATTTGTTTTGCTCAATTAATTTTTTGTTTTTTCTTGAGGCCCATAAGACAATTTCTTTGCGTTCATGGGCAAGGTCTTGTGATGATGCGATAAAAATTTTTGTTTTTTGGATGGTATTTATTTGGTCCTTTGGAATGATAAAAGGTGTTTGTTCTGGCATTTCAACATCCCAGTCATCAATGGTGCACTTTTTTGGGTCAAAATGAATTGCAATTTTATAAACATCAGAATCAGGTGGGGTAATTCCTCTGCTGGCATTGATTTGCATTAACAATTCCTGAGTCGAATAAACACAACTAAAATTGATGACAAATTGCTGATGATCCATTTCAACCACTATGAATATTTTATTATCTGTCTCAATAACCCGGCCAAAAGGACAGGCGCTTCGTATCATCATATAATAAAAATGATGAAAAAAATCAGCATCATGGGAATCCATTGGCGGAATACAATTAAAAACGTTCCCAATGGTATCAACAACCAGTTGAAATCGTTGATTGGAAAGATCTTTTATGATGGTTTTATGACTGAAATCATAATGACTGATATTGCCAAAACGCATCATTAGTAATTCCAGGAATGCAACTTTTACTTCCCAGTTTGGAAAATCAAATGCGTATAAGGCATCAAATTGCTTATCCCAATTAACCGCTTTGATCGTCAGATAACCTGTCTGGAATAAAATGGCTATGATGTTGATATTATCCGGTTCAAAGGAGTTGAAATGGGTTTTGGGGAGCCGAGCCTGTTCAATTTTTGGAATGGATATTTCACTTTTCAAGAGGAGGTTGATTAAAAAAGTGGGGGTGGCAGTATCAAACCAATAATTGTCAAAGGATTGTTTTTTTAGGGCATTTAGAATTGATATGGGATTGTAAACATATTCTTCCGCAATAGAGAATCGAAAACCATTATATCGATTTTTTAATTGTTCCAGAACTACCTGGGGATGTAATTGTTTTTCGGTGCACCATTTATCAATCCAATCAACAAAATATGTATTCAGTTCATCCTGGGTGTACCCCAAAAGGGTTGCGTAGTTTTCATCCATTGAAAGATCAGTCAATGTATTTAATTCTGAAAAAACAGAAACCTGACTGAATTTGGAGACACCGGTAATAAACAACAATTCAACCAGCGGTCCGGCCTCGCCATCTTTGAGTACGCCATAAAATTCTTTCATCACCCGCCTGTTTTTTTTGGCGATTTGAATATGTTCTTCATTGTCCAGATGGTCAATAATGGGTTTATCGTATTCATCCACAAGAATCACAATTTTGCTGTTTGTTGCTTTATGAAGTTTGCTTAAGGCTTCTTTAAATTTTTGTTTTAAGGTTTTTTTGCTTAACTTGATATCATATCGTTCCAAGTTATGGATAAGCGAATCGTGTAGATCCTTCTTTAACTCTTCTTCATTTCCATTTGAAATGCTGTTAAAATCAAAAAAAAGAATGGGCCATTCTTTCCATTCCCAGTCTGCATGCAGATCAATCCAAAGCCCTTTAAAATAATCCCTGTTGCCCAAATAAATATGTTTTAAGATCGATACCAGCAAGCTTTTACCAAATCGTCGGGGCCTGGATAAAAAATAATAATCCGGGTTGGATATCATGTTGTAGATCAGTTGGGTCTTGTCCACATAAATCATATTTTTTGATCTGATTTTTTCAAAAGCAAATTGATTTGTGGGTAAGGGCGCGGGGATAATATTCTTTTTCATGATTTTCTCCTTGTTTATTGTCGTTATGCCAACAGCAGTTGAATCATTTTTTCTATGATATTGAATTATACATTAAGTTATATATTTCTACAATAAAGAATTTGTTTGCCAGGATTTTTATCTTTTACAAGCACATAAAAATTTGATAAAGAATGTGCTAAGTAAGCGGTCATAAGTTTTCGGGTATATCGTAGTAGATTGTTTTTTAATTAAATTTTGTTTAGTTTATTCTTAGGAAAACTCGAAAAATAAGTTCCCCACTTACTTATGTGCCAGCCCGATGTAGGGGCGAACCTTGTGTTCGCCCTCGAAGAATTAATAACGCTTTCGTTCCTATGTACGATGGGCGAACACAAGGTTCGCCCCTACACGTTCTTGGCACATAAGTAAATGAGGAATTTATTTTTCGAGCATTCCTTAGCCCCGATAGGGGCGACATCTTTGTAGACTGGGGCGTTAGCCCCAGATAATTGATCACACATAGTTTCTTAGCCCCGATAGGGGCGACATAAATCTGTTGATTGCTGGAAAAGATGTCGCCCC
>Ga0272440_1000846_pt1 | contig 25778 bp, 9 predicted proteins | sample SSMMMBAug17_FD_192440 | JGI IMG/M metagenome (GOLD analysis project Ga0272440, IMG submission 192440) | Marine sediment archaeal communities from Little Sippewissett salt marsh, Falmouth, MA, United States - SSM-MMB-Aug17 | ecosystem: Environmental > Aquatic > Marine > Wetlands > Sediment ...
ACGTTTTCCGAGGTGGCTCTGCCACCTACGAACTGAACAGGCGGCAGAGCCGCCAAGAACACGTTCCCAGGCAGAGCCTGGGAACGAGCACCGGAGCGAGTTTGCCTTAGCCTGACGGCTATGGGCGTTGCCCTGGGGCTGGTATGTTGCTGCCCTTTCAGGGCTAAGAAACCGAATGTCCGACTTTTTGGGAATGTGCTCTCAAGTTATATATAAAAATCTTGCATAATAAATCTTTATATTGTAAATTATTTATTGAACTTAAACCGATTATTTAATTTGCCCTAAAAAAATTAGATTGTAACCAAAATTGCCGGTAAACCGAAATTTGGCCTCATAGGACAGATTTCGGTTTACCGGCAATTTTGGTTACAATCTAAAAATTTTGCGGACGAACCTAGTGATAGAGATGCAATTAAAAAAATCACAGAAGAAATAAATTTCTTTGCATTTTTTCGAGTATTAACAGGTGTGCAAAAAAACAGAATTTACCCTTACTTATCAGAAAAGAAACATACGACCCAATGAGTGACAGATAGAAAGGCGCATTCCCAAAAAGTCGATTATGTTTTCTTAGCCCTGAAAGGGCGGCAAAATAACAGCCCAGGGCAACGCCCTGGGTAAAAATTAACCAACGATGTAGCCCTGAAAGGGCGTTACATTTTTTTTATTTAATTGTTTGCATATATAGCGCCCTTTCAGGGCTAAAACCAAGGCTACCATCTACCCAGGGCGTTGCCCTGGGCTGGTATGTTGCCGCCCTTTCAGGGCTAAGAAAACATAACCGACTTTTTGGGAATGCGCCCAGATAGAGAACATATGCAATTTTTTAATAACAATCACTTTCTTGATTCTTTTTGCCAAATATATGAAAAACGTTTTGGCAATTATCGTATTCAAACAGATATCCTAAAAAATAACAATGGATATCGGCATGAAATCATTTCACCTATCTTGCGTGGAAAGGGCAATTACCCTTTCGTTCTCTCTCACAACAAATATACAGACCATGTTGTTATACTGACACATGGATTATCTGACAGTCCTTATTATATGGAAGCAATTGGCTGGCGTTTTTTTCATGCAGGTGCCAATGTTATTTTTCCATTATTATATGGACACGGCTTAAAATATCCAGATAAAGCCATGCAAGACTGGAACTTAATCACAAAGTGGAAATCTAATATTGATGAAACCATGACAGTGGCAAAAATGTTGGGCAAACATATCAGTCTTGGTGGACTGTCAACAGGTGGTGCATTGAGCTTGAATGCTGTTTTGAGAGATAGTGCACAAATTACTGGTGGATTATTTTTATTTTCAACAGCCCTTGAAATTGGTACGTTGTATGAAAATATTGGTTTAATTCCCCTGGTTCAGACCTATTATCGAATGAAACAGGAAAAATTGACAGGATACGGCCCCAATCCTTACAAATACCCCATTTTCTCAAATTTTTCCGGCTTACAATTAGCGACGCTCATTCAGGAAAACAAGCGATTGATCAAAAATGTAATCATTAAGCAACCTGTTTTTATTGCACATTCTGTTCAAGATCCAACGACTTTGGTTTCAGGTGTGATGGATCTTCTTGAAAATCATATAGAAAATGGTGTGGCATTTCTCATATCCAGCTATCATGAACACCAACCATTAGCCCATGGCGATCTGGTTCTTGAAAAACCCATTGAATTAATAAAAGGATATATGAATCAAGTCGTGCAGCCCAGGGCAAATCCGAAATTTGATGAAATGATGCACGCAGCCATTCAATTTTTTGAGAAGCTATAGTCGTAAGGAATGTACGAAAAATATGTTCCCCTTTTTGATTGATTGGCTTCTTCAATTTAAAGCAAATCTAATTATACCTTTGGGTAAGGAAAAATAACATGATGCGAAACAGATATCTTTTCCTTTTAATTTTATTGATTTCAAACATTGTTGAAGCTCGCAGCCTTGAATCAATAATGCAATCCGGACAAATTATTGCTGCATTTACACAAAAATCATATGATGGCATCCATAGAGAGCTTGCACAATCTTTTGCAAATCACTTGAATGTAAAGCTCGTACCTGTAATTATACCCTGGAAAGACATATTCTGCATTGCCGGTCGTTTTCCTGAAGAAGTCATCACAAACCCCACGATTGCATATGATCCAGATATTTTTGATCAATGTGATATGATCTGCAATTCAATTACAATTCTACATTGGCGAAAAAAATTAATGCGTTTTGTCAGCGCATTTAACGTGACAGAATTGTTGATCACACCTGAGAATAAACCAATCAAACATTTTCAAGAATTAAAAAATAAACGCATCACTTTTCTTGAAAGCACCACATTTGAGAAATACATTAAAGAAATAAATGAAAAAATCGGTGGTGGCATTATCTTGATGCCGACGCGAAATACAAAAGCCTGTTATAACAATGTATTGGAAGATAAAGCAGATGGTCTCATTTTGGATTCTGATAATGCATTGTTGTTTATGAAAAATAATAAAGGCTTTGAAATTTCATTTCCAGTTGGCCAGGCCAAAAAATGTGGATGGGGATTAAAAAAAAATAATATTGCCCTTCAAAAAGAACTTCAAAACTTTTTTGATGGTATGATTGGTACACAAGATATCAATGATTTTTTTGTAGAATATTTTGGTGTCAAATATGAAACCTACGCTAAAATAGTTCAGACCCACAGTCAACAATTTCAAACAGATCACAAATGGAAACGCGATCTGGATAAAATTTTGGATTCTGGGGAATTGATTATTGGTGTACGTGAACGACCTTTTGTGTATCATAAGCATGGCAAAGAACAATTTAATTATGCCCTTGCATTGGCTTTTGCAAAAGAGCTTGGTGTTAAACTCGTCCCCAAAGAAATCTCGTCATTTTCAGATTATTGGAAAAATGAGCAAGGCATTATTGATAAAAAAGAAAGCTATACACCTGAAGCCTTTAAGTATTTTGATATTGCATGCGATGTCATCGAACCTTTAAAATGGCGTGAATCAAAAGTTGATATTCTTTCTTTTTTTCCGCTGGTTCAAACGATCATCGCCCGAAAAAATACACCCATTCAATACATTGATGATTTACATGATTTTCAGGGAGTAACTTCCAAAAGCAGCACATATGAAGAAATTCTTATCCATCATGGGCTTCATCAATTTCATTATGCAAAAGTATCTGATTTTACGAGAGAAATTTTATCTAAAAAAGCGGACTATGCCATTGTTGAGAATGGCTTTTTTTATACGCACAATCATCCCGATCTTGAAGTCAAGCTCGTAATTGGAAAAATTAAAGAACGTGGATGGGCCATTAAAAAAAATCATCCCCTATTAAAACACAGACTATACGAATTCTTTGAAAAAGCATCCACCAGTGGACTCCTGGATCGTTTACTTGTTGCCCAAACTGGCATCAGCTTTAACGAAATGAAAAAATTTACACGCCTGTTTCATTGGAAATATCAGGTGGGCAAGTTTTCATTTGTCAATTACAATAAAAATGATGGCCTTCCACAGGAGCCTGTTTTATCAATTTTTCAAGATTGTGATGGTTTGATGTGGTTTGGCACTGCTGGTGGGCTTGTAAGGTATAATGGTCGACAAATGAAAAAATATGATGCCACTGATGGATTATCGGGGAATGTCATTTTTGCAATAGATCAGGATCAAACTCATGCCATGTATTTGGGTATGAATAATGGTGTCAGCATGATTAAAGGATCTCAAATAGAAAACATTGCCAATGGAGTCAGTGTCAGAAAAATTATTATTGATTATCAGAACAATAAATGGTTGTTGAGCGATAAACTTTATATCTATACAAAAGACAATCAACTTGTTTGCGTGAATGAAAAATACCCACAATTAAATGATATTCTCTGGGATATCACTCTTCAGAAGGATCAATCAGGTATTTACATCGCTACGACTCAGGGCGTTTTTGCACTGAATTCACAGTTTCAACTAATTCAAAAAAATCAGACGCCTTGTCATGCATTGTGCATTGGGGCTGATGGATATTTATGGATGGCATCAAAGGATAAAATTCTTGTAGATAACCAAAAGGAAATAATTGTTGCCAATACTCGTTTGGGGATAGAACATACGCACATAAAAAAAATTAAACGATTAAAAGATGGCTCCTTGTATATGATGTCTGATTCAAAGGTTATTGAAATCATTTCTATGAACCAGGATGCCATTATCTTTGATTCTCATGTGGGACTATTACCCGCAACTTTGCAAAGTATTTTTCAGGATAACGAATACAACTACTGGATTGGTTTTATGGGAAATGTCCAGAAATTGACCAATCTTAGTTTGCGACAATTTTACCCCAAAACATTTAGCGCTGAAATCAATAATATATTTCAAGATCAAAAAAAACGTATGTGGATTAGTGGTTCGCAAGGGGTATATTGCTACAAAGATACAGTTTTGGATATTACACCCCGCTTGCAAGTTGTGGAAAGAAAATGTCATGTGGTGCCATATGGAAATGAGATCCTTATTGCAAACATTTCTGGTCTTTATTTTTTAGACCAGGATATGAAAATCATTCGAAAAAAACGATTCAGTCCGCCCATTTTTAATTTAATGGATATTTTTGTCAGTAATAATAATGAAATATTCATATTAACCGCACGCGATACAATTATCTATTTAAAAAGTCCAGATCATGACCCTCAATTACTTAAAACAAAATTTACCTTTACACTGATTTCCCATGAAAATCATATCATAGGTGGAAATTCAGAGGGATTAATTCGTTTTAATGGCAAGCATTTTGAGCAACACGCGCGTTTAAATGCAAATGTTCATTCGATCTATTCTGATGGCAATCGTCTCTGGTTGGGAACTGATAAGGGGTTTGGCTTTTATGAAGAGAACGAATGGATTGTTCCAAAACATCTTGAAAATCTGATGGTCTATGCCATTACCCATGATAAACAGGAAAACAATTTCTACCTGGGTACAGATAAAGGTTTTTTATGCTTTCACCCCAAAACACTAGAAATTGAATTTATGATGGATCAACGTGATGGTCTGCCTGCAAACCGCGTTTCATCAAACGCATTGTTCGTAGATGCTGAAAACCTTTTATGGATTGGTACGTACCTTGGTGTTTCGATATTTGATGTTACCAAAAGGCCATTACTGAAATTTAAACCACAGTGTCATATTGAAAATATTTTTGTGAATAATGAAACAATAACACCATCGTTTCAAATGCTCAAACAAACAAATCCCATGATTCTACCATGGAATCACAACAATCTTATGTTCAGACTGGCAGGATTTTCATTTAAAGATGAGCAATCTGTCCGCTACGACTCTTATCTAAGAGGTTTGAAAAATTCGTATAAAGTGGGGAATAATCAGGATTCACCTGTTGTGGTTTATCATAATCTATTACCGGGTCAATATGACTTTCAATTTCGTGCAAAAGGAAAAGATAATATCTGGAATGCCTATCAATCCTTTTCTTTTACAATCCAAAAACCTTTTTGGCAAACTTTTTCTTTTTACATTTTAAGCATCATTGTTCTTATAGCAGGGGTCTGGATTTGCATGATCAGTTATGCAAAAATCCGATTGAAACAATCACAAAAGCACGCACAAATACTGAAAAGAAAAGTGAAAGAAAGAACATATCAACTGGAAAAGACCAATAAAGAGCTATCTGAAATAAATGCAGCACAAAACCGATTTTTTCATATTATTTCCCAAGATTTGCGTAATCCTTTCAGTGCAGTGATGGGCGTGGCAGATTTATTGAAAAGTTATTACGATATGCTGGATGAGAATGAAAAGAAAAGTTATATTGATGAAATACATAATACGACTGACTTACTGAATCAAATCCTTAACAATTTACATAAATGGTCCGAAATACAGAACAACCGCATCGGATCAGAGCCATCATCATTCCAATTATTGGATATTATTCAAGAACAGCTTCAAGTCGTCGAACAGGCTGCAATGTCAAAACAAATACAGATAGAAAATAAGGTGAGTCAAGATATTCGGATTTTTGCTGATGCCAATTTATTGATGATTCTCATTGAAAATCTATTATCCAATGCCATCAAGTATAGTCATCCAGAAAGCTGTGTTAGAATTTCAGCACAAGAAAAACAGGACATAACTGAATTATGCATTCATGATGAAGGTGTCGGTATCTCTCAGAAGAATTTAAATAAGCTGTTTCACATGGAACATTATCATTTTACACCTGGAACAGCCAATGAAAGTGGGACAGGGCTGGGATTATTGATTTGTAAAGTCATTGTTGATAAAAATGATGGCAGCATCTCTATTGAAAGTGAGAAGGGCAAAGGAACAAAAATAATTGTTCAGCTGCCATCAGATAAAAACGAATGAACGAATAATTGCTCAAGTAATTGTTGATCAATAATTTATCAAAACTGATGACCTAATAAGCCTGCATTGCTTGCGCAAGTTTAACACCCAGATCGTATGCTTTTTGGATGGCAAGTTTGTCTTCTTTAACTTTTGCTTTATCAAATATTCTGAATACTGATAATTCCCCAACGATTTCATACCCAAGTGCTTGAAGTGGATTTTTCATGGCCTCAATAGTAAAACCCATATCTTCCTCATTTTCTTGCTCGCAGATCGCCGCGATAACAGCCTTCCGGCCTTGGCCTGCAAGTTTACTTGACCAGCTCCTCGGGCGCACATTGGCAAAGTTATAAAAACAATATAGGCGATCAATAAAGGCTTTCATCCATGACGTAATATTGTAATTATGCGTTGGTGATACGACAATCAAACCTTTTGAAAAGATTATCTGATCGTATAACAGCGTCATACCATCAACTAAACCAGTGCAAATGTCATCTTTTCTACACCTTTCGCAGCCTACACAGCCTTGAAAAGCAATACGCGTCAAGTTAAGACAAATTGAATCTATATTTTCCTGATGAACACCAGAAATGATATTTTTCAATAATATATCTGAGTTACCATTGTTTCGTGGGCTTCCACTAACACCAAAGACTTTATTCTCAGGCTGAAATTTTAGTTCATCTTTCATTAATATAGATTTTATTGTATTCAATGATTTACCTTTCATGTTTTTTGATGAAAAAAAATAGATTGATTCTGAGTAAAACAACAATGCAGAAATCATGACCGCCTGGGGTTGTAACTCAAGGAGGACGTTGCCTTATCGAATATGACATTGTTTAAAGATTATGATAAATGGGGCATTAATTCGGCTTTGTTAACAGAGGCTATTATTGGCAATGAAAGAGTTGCGTGTCAACAACAACATTAAAAAATTTTTTCCGACATTCTTTTTTCATCCATATGATCCTCATAATCTGCGTGCCAAACAAGCATGCTTCCAACTTAATTCAGAACTACGCGTATCCGCCAAAAATTTAGTCAGTCGTGATATCTTTACTCAAAGCGATCAATCGATAAACTAACATTCCTGCGAGCCATGCAATATCTTCTGCTGACAATATTTCATTAATATTGTTTGGAAAAAGAATGTTAGCTTCTGGCGGAAATTCATCATCTCCTTTCCACATGATCAATCGAATTGTAATATTGGGAAAGATAGGGAATTCAAGTCCCAAATCTCCATATTCAATTGTTTGTGCATTCAATTTTTTGGCAGTATGTTTTAGAATTTTTATTTGATTGCCAAAGACTTTTTTTAGCGGATCAATCGCGCGTTTTACAAATGCGCTATAATAAAATGAAGCGCCTTGGATTTCACGATAAGCATTCCATTGACGAAATTCTGTCATGGGCCGCCCACTCATATAGTGCAGTAACAAAACTTGCTCTTGAATGGGAATGTCATGAGAATCCTCTGAAATAAAAACAAACTCCGGATATTCAATCTGATAGACGCGATCTAAAAAAGGAACACGAAATTTTTCATCAACAAGCGGATCAAAACCACTGTAAGCAGCAATTGTTTCAAAAGCAATTGTTGATAAATTTTCAACCGCAATTTTTTTTGCGTTTTGGTAGTCATCGGTTCGTGCCATTGTTTTTTCCTTCTAAGAACTTAAGATATATTGGATATTAAATGTTTTGCAATCGTGCGAACATTTTCAAGAATATCTTCTCTATCTTTAACAGCTCCTGCTTCCATTACACCGCAGGCCCTGATAAGACGTGCATTTGAAAAACCCATCATTTTTAAGAATAACTCATACTTGGGGTATATATCTGCAAACATTTTTTCATCTGGTTGCCCCTGTGCTAAAATGAATATCAAAGATTTTCCAAATTGCAAACGGCTGGGCTTATCCTTTTGCATGAAATCAGGCACCAAATATGAATAGGTTCTATCGATCAAGCCTTTCATTTGCGCAGTGACATCACCAAAATATACAGGTGAAGCCAATACGAGAAGATCACACATGCAAATCGAAGATAAAACTTCGGTTAAATCATCTTTAACAATGCAAATTTCTGACTTTCCTTTACAACTCATACATGCCTGACAGCCCTTATATGTTAATTGATTTAAAAAATATGACGTAACAGTCATGTTTGCATCTTCTGAAATACGCATGATTTCCTGAATCAATGCTGCACTATTGCCATTTTTTCTGGGACTCCCATTAATACATACAACTTTCATTTAAACCTCCATATATTTTCATTTTTTTAAATAAATCAATCGCTTGGATTAATCAATTAAAATGGGAAACAATTGTTGCTCAAGAATTTTCATTTTCTTTTTTTATGGCCACATCGGAAATTGAAATGTTGGGGGATTCCACTGACCCCAACTGATTCATTTCATCCTCATGACTTAATAAGGCATCTTTTTTAAGAATCACCCAATCTCTGTCTGAAAATGTTTTGGTTGGAATATAAACTCTGGTTTCCTTCGTGATTATTTCAATAAACCTGATATTTGCAGATTGTATTTGACCATCAACATAGCTATCTGATGTTGGAAGTCTAACCCATGTTCCCAGGCACATGTATAAAGAATTCTTAAATCTCAACCATGCCACAAGTGCCACAATATAATTCTTTATCCATAGCACAATAAAAAAAGCAACCGCTCCCTGAATGATGGTAAACATCAATTTCCAATGAATGGAAGCGACCAGTTCATGAATGGGATTTGTTAAATAATCCATTGTTCCTCCTGAAAAAATCTACCCCAATAAACCATTTTCTATCAGTAAATTGTTTAATACAAATTGCTGATAGACTTTGGCAGCTTTATAGAACAAATATGTATGAGACTTTTCAATAGCCATGCCAGAATCTTCACATTCCCATCGTGCGCGGTTTAATTGCCACTGATTTTTGTCATAAAGCAAGTCCTGATCCACTGGCGTTAACTCTCCAAAAATTCCAGATAAAAGATTTCGTTTCCATACTGGAATTCGCTGATCACATGGCGCTTCAATACCCAAAATGAATCGAACAATTGGCGCGATATCTTTCCATTTTTTGGGGCCTTTTGGATCAAGAATTTCGGAATTTTTTTTGACATATTCCAGAAAAAAATAATACAAACATTCACACGCTTCCATATAATCTGAAGTGTTATCACGCCAAAATACTTTGCTGCTTTTTTTTTTATCCTTTTCAAATCGCCACTTTAAAAAAGGTCTATCCGGGTATGAAGCAACTTGCGCATGACCAATGGGTTGTTGGTTGTTATCACTCAAATACTTATCTTTGAAAGATGTGGCGCGGGAAACCATGTATTCAGCAATTAGGCCTTGATGGTTTTTATCAAAATGAATGCTTTCCGGAATAATTCGATTGTGCGCATGTGCAAGACCTGAAAAGTCATAATGGGAAAAAGTATCTGCATAAGAATGAGCAGTAATACCGATCAGATATGGCCAGATGTCACCATGATCTTCCTGTAACGCAAATAATGCCAACTTTTGAGCGATCAGGCTGTTTTTTTGACACACGATTCTTTCTTCAAATGTGCCATCTGCCGGCTCGTTCCCTGGCAAAAAATGAAAAGGAATCCAGACAAGCCATGAATCTTCTTCAGTATAGTTGGGTGAGCGATTTTTAAACGAAGTTCTTAATGGGCGGATACATCGCTTGTTTTCAATCAATACACTGATAATGGTGGTTGCATCATTGACAAATTGAGATGCTGATGCAATTATATATGCTGTTTTCGCTTTTATTCCTGCTGAACGTGCCAGACAGTATACACCATAAAAATGCATGTCAATTTGCATTTTCAATTTTCTCCATTCATGGATTTCACTTTTCTGGATGAAAAAAAAATATTTATTCAAAAAATAAACCATCACATATTTGAGTTGAATTTGCAAGCAAATAATTACAAAGGAAAGTACAAAAAAATAACTTCCCAATCGAACAGGTCAGACAAGGGGCGTATTCTAATAAAAAGCGGGCAGCCGGCTATAGCCGTGGCAGTCCGGGGCAGCCCTGAAAACATAGCTAATGCAGATGTAGTTATATCTTCAGGCAGTGTAGGGGCGAACCTTATTTTCGCCCCTACACTGGTTTCGGACATTGGTTAGAATTTGGTTTTGGTCTGAGGCAAACATGTTCCAACCAACTTGTACATACGCCCTTTTCATTCCCAACCATGGGATATGTCCCCCCGATACCTCCTCAAGAAAATCCCTAATTTTGTCGATTACCAAAACAATTAAATGGTTAATGCACCAACATTTAATTATCAAAAAAAAATAAATATTCTCGAGTATAAAATCAATAATTTAAAGAGGCACACCATGGCACACATATCGCGAACGATTGTCCTACTTTGGACGCTGTTAATCATTACAACTCCCATTCTGGGACAAGACTTTAACAAACAAATTCCCAACCGCATGACTTCAGCTGGAAGCGGTTTTGGTATGGGCGAAACAATGGATATGCGTGTATTGATCGGTCAGCCTGTTCCAGGTACAGTTGGCAATGGTCGATCCTATCAAGTTCGTACAAATGCCGAGGACATGTTGACCCGACGTCTGAATTATACACTTGTTGCCAATGCAGGGCTCGATCAATCCACTGTTGAAGGCGACATTGTGCATCTTGATGCCTCTTTATCATACGATCCTGCGAATGCCATAGAAAAATATCAATGGGTTCAGCTCAGTGGGCCTGAAATTGAACTGGATGATCCGCTTTCTTTAAATCCCCAATTTGTAGCTCCTGAAGTCTCTATTTTTGGAGCTTATCTTGTTTTTCAGCTCACTGTTTTTAATTCCAACAATGTTTCTGCCCAAGATACTGTAAAAATATTTGTAGAAAATGAGGTAAAAAACTTTATTATTTCTGTTTCTGCATCTGCCGGCGGTAATATCAGCCCCAATGAAAATGTTTATTTGCGTGAGGGCGATTCAATGCGCTTTTCATTTTTGGCCAGCACAGGATACTTTTTGTCGGATATTTTTGTGGATGGCATTTCTATCGGACCAAAAGATACGTATGACTTTGTTGATATTGTGGATAACCATACCATCCATGCGAAGTTTACTGCACGACCAAAAATTCAAATATCTGTTCAGGTTGATGGCGATGGTTCAGTTGAACCTGAGGGGCCAATCAGTGTCAATGCCGGTGATGATATTCAATTATCTTTCTCTCCAAATGTCAACCACCATGTGGCTGATGTCAAAGTGAATGGTCAATCCAAGGGGCCCATGAACGATTTGTTATTGAAAAATCTAAATGATAATATTGTCGTGACTGTTAATTTTATGCTGGGCGATTTTCATATTCAAGCATCCAGTGATGAAAATGGCAGCATTCGTCCAAATGGTTGGATCAGTGCTTATTTGAATGACAATCACTCCTTTGAAATTGAACCTGATCCTGGATATGTTATTGATAAAGTTCAAATCAATGGTTCGTATATAGATCCTGTTTCTCATTTTACTTTTTGGAATGTCACTGATAATAATCGTATTCATGTGACATTTCGCCCCAAAATGGTCATTATGGCAGCATCCGGTGGAAATGGTGCGATTGTGCCATCAGGTACAATTAAAGTTGAATCCGGATCCTTTAAAACTTTTGAAATGATTCCTGATGATGGCTATCGTGTATCTGATGTGCTTGTTGATGGTACATCCCTGGGACCGATTGAAAAATATACGTTTTTTGATATTCAAAGTGGACATACAATAGAAGTGAAATTTGTACGTGATCTTTTTACCATTGAGGCAACAAGTGGGCCATATGGCAGCATTGTTCCAGAGGGCAATATTGCAATCTCACCAGGGGATTTCCAGTTTTTTGAATTAAATCCAGATCATGGTTTCCGCGTGGCATTGGTTGAGATTGATGGTGAAAGCATTGGCGCGGTGAACCAGTATTATTTTGAAGATGTCCATGAGAATCATACCATCAATGTGCAGTTCGAACCGGCTCGCATTATCGTTCAAGCAGTGGCTGGCAATCATGGAAATATTTTTCCTTCAGGTGCAGTTGTTGTTGCAGAGGGCGGCAGTCAGGAATTTCAAATTCAGCCTGATATGGGCTATACCATTCAAAATGTCAGGGTAGATAATGAAAATCTGGGTCGATTGGACAATTTTGTTTTTGATAATCTGACCCAATCTCATACAATTGAAGCTTTGTTTGAACCCATGCTCGAAATCCAGGCATCTGCTTTAGAACATGGTTCCATCTCTCCCACAGGCCAGATTTTTGTTCCTAGAGGTGATGATCAAAGCATTATGATAACCGCTGACAATGGCTATGTTATTGATCAACTGATTGTTGATGGTTCCCCTATTGCGCCCAAAAATATTCATGTATTCTGGAATGTTACCCGGTCTCACACCCTGGTCGCCAGCTTTCGCCAATTTCTGTTAAATGCGACTGTTGATGAAAATGGCAGTATCACACCCATTGGCCAAATGAAGGTTAAAAAAGGCCATGATCAAACCTATGATATTCTCCCCAATGATGGTTATTCAGTTGCTGATGTTTTTGTGGATCAGGTTTCACAAGGACCCATTGATCAATTTACTTTTTGGGATATCCAGGAAGATCATCATATTCATGCAACATTTATCATGCGTCCACAACACACCATTGTGGCATCGGCTGATGAAGGTGGTCGCATTACGCCAAATGGTGAGATGCAATGCCTTGAAGGTGGATATCCTGAATTTATAATTATTACTGATGATGGCTTTAAAATATCAGATGTTTTGGTGAATAATCAATCTATTGGTGTGGTAACAAATTATATTTTTTCTGATTTACAGGAAGATGCCACCATTCATGTTCGTTTTGAAGCATTACCTACTTATACTGTCACAGCTGCTGCAAACGATGGCGGTACAATTTTACCAAATGGAACAATGACAGTGATTGCCGGTAATTTTCTTTCATTTATGATTAAGCCAGATAAAGATTATACCATTGAATCGGTCTTTGTAGATAACATTGATCTGGGTCCCATTCGAAGTTATCCCATGCTTGCAGATGGGGATCACCAAATTACAGCGCAATTTGCAAAACAGGAAACGCGCATGATCAGCGGGCATATTTTTGATCTGGAAGCCCTTGATCAACCTTTGCCTGGATTTCATGTCAAGGTCTGGCAAAATGATCGCCTTCAAGGAACAGCAGTCAGCGATACAAATGGGGAATATACAGTAACCGGTCTGCCTGTTGCCTCAAACCTGATTGTTTCGGCATGGCCGCCATCAGATAATACCACGTATCAGGGGCTTTATTATATTAATCAGCAAAGCATGCAGGATGCAAATCGACTCATTGTTTTGGCTGATAATCTTTCGGGAATTGATTTGTTTATGCCCAAAGCACCTGTTAATGGTTTTTCCGGACAGATTCATAATAGAAATACTGGCATTGCCAATGTTGAAGTCCATGCGACTGCGCGGGATAACAGCCATAGCACAATGGTCATTACTGATGCCGATGGTTACTATCAGATAAAAGGGCTTTACTCGGATCGCCAATATCGTATTTCAGCCTATTCTGAAAATTTTGAAAGGGATTTCTTCTTTACCCTTAATAACAATCAAACACTAGGCGTTGATTCTCCCTCAGCAAGCACAACATCGGCCAATCTGGCAAAATGGGTAAAACCCAGTATGCCAATTTTACAAAATATTGATATTATATTTGATCCAAATAGTGGTGAAAGTATTTCAGGTCATGTATATCTCAATGGTAACCCCATGCAGGGTATTACTGTGCATGCATGGTCAACACACCTTCGCATAGGAGCAACTGCAACAACTGATAACACTGGTGCATATATTTTAAAAGGTCTTGTACCAGTCAGTGAAATGGATGCCCCTGATGAGGGGTATCTTGTTGAAATTATTTCGAACGATTATGTGTATCAATCTGTTTCATCCATCCCAAGCAATAAGGCTGATATTGATTTTGATCTGGTAAATCAGGTATCGATTAATGGCCAAATTACTGATATGGATGGCATCCCCCTTTCTGATGTTTTGATTCAAGCGATTTCAAAAAATGATTCCTGGGAAAAATCGGCCACAGCAACCAGTGATCATGATGGAAAGTACACATTGATTGTCACTCCTGCACCAGATTATATAATCAATGCAGCCAAACCCGATTATTTCATACAGTATTACAATCAGGCGGATACTACTGAAAATGCCACAGTCGTTAATGCCTGCTCCCTGACCCACACTCAAATAGATTTTCAACTGAGTAATGGCGCATCCATTCAGGGAGATATTTTTGTAGGCACAGAAAGTACGTTAGCGCCTGAAGGTGTTTGGGTGACCATTCGTTCCAACAGTACCAACTTTGTCGGGCAGTGTCAGACCAACGCACTGGGGCATTATGTGATGCGTGGCCTTGATGAAAATGTTGCTGATTATCAGATCATGGCGCAATACAATGAAAATATGCCTGCTTATTATGCAGATAATGGCGATACAAATACCAACAATGATTCTGTTTATAATCGAAAATATGCGGGTGAGATTGCGCCATCAGAAACCAACCGCAATCTTATTCTACTACCCGGATATCGCATACGTGGTCGGATTCTTTACGATAATACGCCTGTTTATGGCATTGCAGTTGAAGCATTTTCAGATATTACAGGTGGATGGGGACGCCAATTTTCAAAAGACCTGGGTTCTTATCAATATGAGATATCTGGATTACCCCCTGGCATTTACACAGTTAAAGCATCAGGAATGGATTATCAGACAATTACAAAATCTGTCACCCTGGTACGTCAAACAACCTATTTAGATTTTGTTTTGCAGCCCCCAGGACGAAAAATATCTGGCGTTGTTTATGGGCTGGCAAGAGGCGATCTTCTTTGGATAAAAGCAATTTCTATAAATCAGGGCGTTGAACGTTCACAAAAACTCGAAGGAACCAATGCCGCAGTGCCTTTTACAATTGATCAATTATTACCTGCCAATGATTATATTGTTTACGTATATGGAAATGACTATCCGCAAACCTATTATCCAGATCAGCCAGACTTAGCATCTGCGCAAGCCATCAATGTTATTAGTGGAAATGCTAATGATATTGTGTTTCATTTACCAGAAAAAGCCAATAGAAAAATTTCAGGTGTTGTTCAATTTCATGATACTTTTCCAAAGGGTGAAATTGTTCGTATCACTGCCCGCTCTGAATCCAGCTATCATGAAAAAACAATCTCTTTTGTCTATAACAGTGAAATGATCAAACATTATGAAATTGATGGTTTGATTGCTGCCAATGATTATCACGTGTTTATATCAGCCGATAACTGTATTGACCATTATTTTAGAAATGCTTTGAATAAAAATGATGCAAGCCTGGTCAATACCCAAACAGAAAATGCCTTTGGTATTAACTTTGAGCTTTCTGCTGGTGCAACCATTCAAGGACAAATAACAGGTGTTTCAGCTCATGATATTCGTATGTTTGCAAATGCCATAAATCTGGATGTTAAAGCTGAAGCGATCCCACTATCTGATGGCACATTTACCCTAAATGGACTTGCCATAGCTGATTATATTCTTTCAGCGCATATTCAAGATATGGGAGTATTTTACTATCATCCAGTTAAAACCTTACGAAATATTGAAGAAAGTACACCGCTGTCTGTTACTGATAGCCAAATTACCCATGTTTCTTTTAAAATAAACGATTTACAATCCATCTCTGGTACAATCACAAGTGAAAAAGGCAATGCCCTGGCCAATGTATTTGTGACCTGTCATTCTGAATCTTTGGACTTTGGCGCAAGTACGTATTCCAATGAAACAGGACAGTATGAAATTAAGGGTTTGCTTTCATCAACTGATTACATTGTTACAGCAATGGGCAACAATACAGAATCAGGTTTTCATTCCAGTCTTTCTCATGAAAATGTCTCAGCAGGCGCTGAACAAATCAATTTTATACTTCAGGCTCAAAATGCCTATGAAATCAATGGACAGATTGTCGATGCCATGAATCAGCCATTGCAAGAAGTGATGGTAGAAATTCAAGCCAGTAGTAATACAAATCAATATGATCGGGCCCAAACAGACAGTGAGGGTTTTTTTACACTCCAGGGTCTTCCCCAGGGGTCAGATTATATGCTTTGGGTATGGCCCAAAAATGATATGCCATTTGCCTATTATCGCACCACACAAATTGATATCCCCAATCCTAACTTTTTTAAAATTACCTTAGCAAGTGCTGCAAACTTTGGGGGAACAATTATTGATAATTATTCCAACCAACCCATTACTGATGCTGAAATTACTGTATTTTCTGAACAGAGGGGATTTTTTAAAACAACAAAAAGTGATTCAAACGGCAAATATACAATTCCCAATGCTCCGCTGGCAACAGATTATCGTATGATTGTCCAACATCCATCATACCTGGATCAGGAATATCTGGCCCAATCCCCGCATGCACATCTCAATTTTGAAATACCAGCCAGTGGATGTATTTATGGTCTTTTAAGTAGTTCCCAAACAGGCAATCCTGTTTCAGATGCCACTGTATCTGTATTTTCCAAAGCCTATGACAGTGCGCCAGATTATATTGGGACCGCACAATCGAACCTCCTTGGAGAATATGAAGTCTGTAATTTGAGATCGCGTGACAGCAATGGATTACAGATCAATGATTATCAAGTAAGTGTGATGGCAACCGGTTATCCTGTTCAAACAAGAGGTGGACTTCATGTTGACACACGTGTGGACTTGCTTATGGAAAGTCATCCCCAATATGAATTATCAGGTAAAATAGATAATACCTTGAATCTGAATATTATTTTGAAAATATTTGATGAAAACAGCCAGTTCATACAGAGTGTCAGAGTTGAAAACAATGAATTTCACATTTCTGGTCTGAATCCTGAATCCGGATATCGTATCAATGTCAATGCCTGGGAATCGACTGATGAACCTGTAATAAATGCCTGGGTTGCAGCATCAGGTCGTCTTGAGGACGCTGAAAATAATGGAAAAGTATTTGCAACAGGTGAGGAGGTTAACATTATTCTAAGTGGCAGTACTGGTGGCAAAAAACGATCTGCAGTATCATATAACAAAGGCCCTGGATCGGTGCGAAACTTGCGATGCTTGACGCATCCCTATGTAAAACCAAATCACCGGCTGCGTCATATCGCAAGTGCCATTCCCGCTGAAGTTACCAATCGTCCAAATGTTGCCATGACCTGGGATCCGCCTGACAATAGTGATGCAGTCAGTGGCTATTATTATTCATTCAACAAAACATCAGATCATAAAATGAATACATTCAATACAGTTGAAAAACCCCCGGTCAGAACACGAAAAATTACCAGCCGAGACCTTAAAGGCGATGATGTAAATTATTTTTTTCATGTGGCAGCAGTGGATAAAGAAGGACGAATTGGGGATACAACATCCATTGCATTTCGGATTGATACACAGCCGCCGACCAATATAAACGTAAATTTGCCCCCTGATACACAAAGTCGGGATGTTAATCTTACATTGGGCGCTTCCGGCGCAGCAGAAATGTATATTAGTAATGTCAGCTATACCAGTGGTGGAAAATGGGAACGATTGAAAAATAAAAAACAATGGCAATTGTCGGGCAACAGTGGTTCAAAGAAAATCTACACTCGCTTTAGAGACAGAGCAAAAAATGAAGCCGAAACCCTGGGCCATACCACCTTGAATGTTGGTGCAAATGAACATACGATCACGATTAAAGCCTCGGCTTATGGGCATGTTTCTCCGACACAAATGGTGGTCAAAGATAAAGATTGCCCGGAAATTGAAATTTCTCCAGATGAAGGGTATCAGGTGGCACGCATGACACTTGATGGTCGCGCAGTGCAAACTGCTGGAAAAGGATATATCTTTTCACAGGTTACTGATAATCACCTTTTGTCTGTCTCTTTCGAGCCTATTGAACATATGGTGTACATTTCAAGCTCTGATAATGGTCTTGTGATACCTGCCGGCCCTGTAGCTGTTGAAAATAAACAATCTATTGAATTTAGATTTGAACCAGAATCTGGATTTGCATTATCCCATATTACTGTCGATGGTACGCCTCATGAAATTACAGGGCAGACTTTTCAACTGGAACAAATTCAGCATGATATTCATCTAACAGCGCATTTTAAGCCTGCCTTTACAATCTCCGCAACTGCTGGAAGTAATGGCAATGTAGAACCTAAGATGGCTGCTGTATTTGATGGTAAATCCCAATCCTTTACTTTTGCGCCATCCCCTGGCTATGGTGTATCAAAACTGTGGATTGATGACAATGAAGCACCCATTCAGGGAAATCGATATACGTTTTATAATGTGCAAGACAATCATGTACTCTATGTACAGTTTGAGACAGCCCAATATGAAATTGTGGCCATTTCAGGTGCGCATGGTCAAATCTCACCAAAAGGAACGCTTTCAGTGCCTGGGATGGGCAAAAAAGAATTTCAAATATTGCCTGATGATGACTACATGATTGATCAGGTTTTGATTGATGATACGCCTGTAGCAATATCTGATCATGTCTATACCTTTGAGAACATTTCCGCAAATCATAAAATTTTTGCAAGTTTTCGACGTCTGAATTATCCGCCACAAGTCCACTCCGGAACAGAAACACTGTATGAAGATCAACGTCTTGAAAGAAAACTCACTGCCACAGACCCCAATGAACAAGATACAATCACCTTTTCAATCAGTCAGCAGCCGTTGCATGGATCACTCAATTTGAATACGCAAACCGGAGATTATATCTATCAACCATCAAATAATTATAATGGCACTGATGCCTTCCAATATTTTGCAAATGATGGTCTTATGTCATCTGAGTCAGCGACAATAGATTTTAATATTTTGCCTGTCAATGATATGCCTGAAGCCAATTCAGACACACTGTCAGCAAAAGAGGATGTTTCAACAATGTATACATTAACTGCTTTTGATGTTGACAATGATCCTCTCACCTATGAAATAATGAGTCAGCCAGAAAAAGGCCAACTCACCCTCACTGATCCTGAAAAGGGGTATTGTGTATTTCGACCTTATAATAATGTCGTTGGTCGGGATGAATTTACATTTAAAGTCAATGATGGCCATCTGGATTCCAATGAAGCGACAATTCAGATAATTATTAATAATGAAAATGATCCTCCTGAAATTGAAAGTCAAAGCCTCACAATTGATGAAGATACTCCCTATACAATCATATTGTCAGTCAATGACCCTGAAAATGACCCTTTGTTTTTTAAGATATTACATTCTGGCAAAAATGGAAATGCTACAATTATTGATCCCATAAAAGGCAAGGTCATCTATACACCCAAACCCGATGTGTCTGGTTTGGATTTCTTTGTCTATTCTGTCACTGACAATCAATCTGAAGCGCAATCTGCAACAGTGACCATTACAATTGAGCCTGTAAATGATCCGCCAGTGGCCTTGCAGCAACAAATTGATATCTTTGCCAACGAATCCATGACCATTACCCTTACAGCCTATGATATTGATAGCCCGGCTGAAGGATTTATCTTTGAAATAATAGAAACACCCTCCCAGGGCAATGTGCCAGGTTTGCCACCATCAATTACTTATATACCCAATAATAATTACATTGGAGAAGATCACTTGACATTTGCGGTATATGACAATGAAGGTGGAAGCGATACCGGTGTTATTATTTTTACTGTACTGTCACCACCTGATGCCATCGGTACAGAAGACACTGATTTACCGATTGATTTGCCTGTTTATGTGGTTTTTGAATTACAACCGCAACATGGAAAATTGCTCGGGCAGCTGCCAGATTTAATATATCGGCCAAATGATAACTTTTTTGGAAAAGATACCTTTACTTATAAAATTAATGATGATGAAAAAGAATTTATTGTATATATTTCACCAGTAAATGATCCACCAGTCATTAAAATTCAAAACCCCTTACCACCCCTTCAAACCAATGAGAACATCCCCTTGATTATTGATATTGAATCCTCGGATGTGGATGATGATGAATTGCAAATCAAATGGGAGCAACCAGCTCATGGTTCAGTAACAGGTAATGCCAGTCAGATGATTTATTCTCCTTATCCAAGTTACAGTGGCCGCGATTCATTTTGGATTGAAGCATTTGATGGATATATGAACACACGCCTGACCATTGAAATATTGGTTGGAAAAGTTAACAAAGCTCCCATTGCCAGTGATCGAACACTTGATGGTCTTGAAGATCAACCTTTGGAAATAGTACTTCAAGCCATGGATCCGGATTATGATCCCATCTCATATACCATTACGATGTATCCAGGTCATGGTAGTTTATCAGGCTCACCGCCATCGGTAATATATCAACCGGATGAAAATTATCATGGCAATGATACATTTGGATTTACTGCCAATGATGGAGTATTGACATCCAATGTGGGACATATCCATGTAAATATTATGCCACAAAATGATCCCCCTGTTGCATTAAATGCTTTACTGGATGCCATTGAGGATAAAAACATTGAAAGCACATTTTTGGCCAGTGATATTGATCAGGATACATTGACATTTACAATCATTCAAAATGGTCAGATGGGCGCAGCAGCACTAACCAATCCATCCACTGGTGAATTCACCTATACACCATTTACCAATGCTTATGGTGTGGATATTATCAAGTTTCAGGCAATGGATGAACTGTCTCAATCAAATATTGGTCAGGTAAGCATTACTATTGCACCTGTTAATGATCCCCCCACTGCTGAACCTGGCCAATTTGAAACCGAGGAAGATATTTCTTTTCATGGGAGCTTGATTGCCAATGATGTGGATAGCAATCAACTTCAGTTCACAATAGTAGATCCGCCACAATTGGGTCGTATTCTTATTTCAGATACAGGTCATTTTACCTACACGCCATTTCATAATGCATCCGGTCAGGATCAATTCTCTTTTATTGTCAAAGATGCCAATGGGGGTGAATCAAATAGCGCACAAGTAAAAATTGACATTCATGCCGTCAATGACGCACCAGTAGCACAGTCATTTACAATTCAGTTAAAGGAAGATGCCAGCTTTACTGATACACTTCATGGATCTGATATTGATTCTACCACATTATCTTATACAATCATCACTTTACCCCAACAAGGAACATTAGACCTTCTAAATCCGGCGACTGGAAAATTTGTGTATGTTCCAAATGCCAACTATTTTGGTGAAGATAATTTTACTTATCAGGTGAGTGATGGTATGCAACGTTCAGAAATAGCCACTGTTTCTGTGTGGGTCACTTCCATTAACGATGCACCCATTCTTGAAAGCCAGAACGTTGAAATCGAACAAGATAAACAAGCCCATATTACCTTAATGGCTGAAGATGCGGACAAAGATACATTGAACTACAATATTATGAAATCCCCAGATCATGGTGAGGCCAGTGTTGATGGTGCGGGTATCGCTTATACACCAACCAGCGGTTTTCTTGGAGTGGATACTTTAACTGTCAATGCGCATGATGGTAATGTCAGTTCAAAAACAGCCACCATCCAAATTTGGGTTGGAATACATCAGGTCGATGTTATTGGCACAGAAGATGAACCCATTCAATTAGATATACCATCAATTTTTAGTTTCGATCAATTGCCAACAAAGGGTGATATTACGCATGAAGGAAATCAATATGTATACCGCCCCCAAGAAAATGTATTTGGCTATGATTCATTTTATTTTAAAGCTGTGCCAGGCGCTAATAGCCTTAGTATGACAATATTTATCAAACCAGTCAATGATTTGCCATCAATCACAACACAAGATTCATTTACTATTACAGAAGATCAAACCTATTATTTGCAAATTGAATTATTTGACCCGGAAACATCATCAGATCAATTAATTACATCAATAACAGATATGCCGGATCATGGCAATGTCCAATGGAACGCTGAATTCATTGAATATCAACCCTTTTCTGATTACTATGGGAATGATTCATTTACCATGCAAGTTTCTGATGGATTTGAAAACAGCCATGTTTTCAAAACAATTGAAGTCACAGTTATGCCTTCAAATGATACACCGCGTCCCATTGCACAAAAGATATCTATGTTTGAAGATCAAACGACAGACATACAATTGACAGCAACAGATGTTGAAAATGACACCATCACATATGCGATCAATAAAACAACATTACATGGTACAATAACCGGTACACCACCCAATCTAAAATATACACCGATGCAAGACTATTTTGGCAAAGATTATTTATATTTCACTGCCAGTGATCATGAAGGCATATCACAACCCCAATCAATTACCATTGTCATTTTAGGCACACAAGATAGACCAGTTGCATATGATTCAACAGTGGTTGTTCCCCAAGATGTTGTTCAAATAAAAGGCCAGTTTGTCGCCAAAGATCCGGATAATGATTTATTGATTTATACCATAGTCACTCAACCGAAAAAGGGCTATGCGAGAGTTACAAATCCAACCCAGGGTAAGTTTGATTTTACACCGCATCCAGGAGCCTCTGGAAAAGATTTGCTCACATTTCATGTCAGCGATAATTATGAAACGTCCAATCTGGGTTTGGTTTCCATTCAAATTGCAGATACGACACTGGTATATCATCAACTAGATATTTCACTCATTGGAGACTATCTGGAAGGGGATGCCTATGAATACAGTATTGTCAATGTTCAAACCAATGTTGTTGTAAAACAGGACAGTATTAATACCGCTCAAATACCACTGTACCTGCCTGAAAATGAATATGCATTCCATTTTTCAGGTGAAAAATATCAGTCACAGGTTCAATCATTCGATCTCATGGCTGAAATGGCGTTACCTGTTCGTATTCAAAATATCCCTGAAGTCTTTCGTTTAACCATTGATTTACAGGGTGATTACATTTCTGGTGAACCTGTGACCATTCGCATTTTAGATGCAGATACTCAAAAAGAGCTGGAAAGGATTTACACAACAGAATCGCTTGTAGCATCAAGATGGATTGCTTCGGTCTATATGATTTCAATTGAGGGTGACAATTATGAAAAATATCAATCCCCTGAAATCTATTTGGATAAAGATAAAATAATTCAAACATCATTAATTCGTGAATCAGACACCCAGTTGATCGTGAATCTAACAGGTGCATATCAGGAAGGTGATTTCTATGAATACAGCGTAATCAATGTTCTCAATGGTCAAATTGTCAGACAGGCACAAAATAGCATACAAAACCTACCCATACAGTTGAGTGATGGTTATTATCGCATCTTTATTATTGCGAAAAATTACGATCCTTTGGAATGTCAATATAGCAATCAAAAACGAATCCATTTTATTCCAGATATGCAAATTGAGGCACCATTGACACAATCAACTTTCAATCCAGAGACGCCTTTGGTTGGTGTATCACATCAACTGACTGATGGTGGTATCCGAATGCAAATTCATCCAGAAAATTTTGTGCATGGCATGACAGTTAAATTAAACAATACAACCATTGCCAGCAGTATATTCCAGCCATTGCCATATGAATGGAAAAAAATAAATTCTGGCATGACACCCCATATTATTGATGGAGACAGTTATTATAAACTTCATTTTGAGTTTTTAGATCACACAATTCCAGTGAGCGATTATGAAGTTACATACATTGATTATGAATCAGAAACTAATGCAAATAATAATCGTCCTGAGGATCAAAAAAGTCTGGAAGAACAATATGGCAGTGCAGCAACAATTTCCAATGCACAAAAAATGTTTTACCCGCTCCTTGGCACCAATCTGGATATTAAAATCAAAGATTCACAGGGAAATGATCAAACTCTCTACATGGAAATTCCACCAATTCCATTGGATTATTTGTATATTGATAATAGTACATCTGAAATGCCAGGTCACATGATGTACAGAGATTCTAATGATACCTATCGCATATTATCTGATTCTACTGATGAAGACCTCCATCCGGATGCGAATCAAAAACTCAGTATCATTGTTCATCATTATTGTTTTTCTCAAAGTGCAGGCAGTGGTGCAGTAATTACATTTGAAATGGCTGAAGGCAAATATGCTGGTTCAAGTGTGCGATACAATCCTATTCTTCAAAATGGTCGTCTGAGTGACAATATTAATGAGACACCACCAACAATAAACGTGCCGCTCATATTGAATCCGGAATCAACAAAATATGAAACACTCAATTCATATTTATCAGGATCAGGTACAAAAACATTTCTGATTAGCGAGCGTGGTGATGGCATTCATGGATTGAAACAAACAGAACTTCAATATGAAAGAGTAAATCATACTGTTTACTTAATGATGACCCATTTAACAACTGTTGGCTTTGATATTGGCAAAGATGAAGAACCAGAACCTGAGCCTGAACCAACATCGCAAGGTGGGGATAGTGGCGGTGGATGTTTGATTGAGATATGTATGTCCAGCTATTTGAACATATGGTTTTGGATTATTTTATTTGGTACGTTTTTTGTATTTCTGAATCGTGAATGCATTACGTATTTAAAATATTTTGGAAGAGAAAGCCTGTATGTTGAACGTAATGAAGGAGAATCCCGATGAGTAAAATGTCAGACATTGATTTGACACTGAAATTTATCAATGCGCCCAAAGGTGTGGTGTACCTTTCTGTATCATGGCAACCGGACAAAGGTAAGGATTTTGGCTATCGTATCATCAATCGTCTTGATCAGGAAGATTATCTTGTCATCGGTGATACAAAAGGTTTTGGTAATATGGATATGGGAAGGATTCGTCGAATTATGTCCCAGGCTGATGGATTCCTTTCTGTACTCCCATTTCGGCCAGAGAAGGATTGTCAAACATCCAGTTTCATGCTTGATGAGTTAGAAGCCGCAATAAAGATTGGAATGCCAATTTCAATTAAATATGATTCGCGAATTCCTCTTTCCAAGTCTGACGCTGGAGATGCTGTGACTTTTCAGTTCTCTGAAAAAAGAACCATAACAATCCCCAAGTCGATTCTTACTGCACATAATGGATATGATTATGGCGTATCGACTTCTGAAGAGTTGCAACTCATAAATCTGCATGATTTTCTGGCAAGAGCGACGACCCCTGCAAATAAAATTCAGCCTTACTCTTTTCTAATCAGTCGTCTCCAGCCTGACTTCAACTTACCAAGAAATGCATGCATCGCAGCAGCTGAAACAGCCTCTGGAATACCTTGCATATGGATTGATTCTTCAAACTACAGAACCAATATTGAAGATACTGTTGAACGTGCTCGGTTGTTAATTAAGCATGC
>Ga0272440_1000847_pt1 | contig 25768 bp, 16 predicted proteins | sample SSMMMBAug17_FD_192440 | JGI IMG/M metagenome (GOLD analysis project Ga0272440, IMG submission 192440) | Marine sediment archaeal communities from Little Sippewissett salt marsh, Falmouth, MA, United States - SSM-MMB-Aug17 | ecosystem: Environmental > Aquatic > Marine > Wetlands > Sediment ...
TTATCTTTAAATCCAGCTTAGTATGCTTATAATATGTTTCTATCCATTTTATAAAAGAATTAAAAATATTCAATTCTGTAATTTGTTTTTTATTCAGTTTCCAAGCTATTTCATACTTCCTCCGAATACTTTTATTTGAGTATAATATTTTACAGAAAGTATGAGTATTTTTTGTAGATTCTTCCCTTCCACTTTCAAACCAATAAAATGAAAGATTTTTATCAAAAATTAATATATTTGTTTTATCTTCAATATCAAAAAATTCTTTGTCAACAGAATCTTTAAAAATATACAATTTTTTATCAAAAGTATCTTCATCATGCTTATATTCAATTTGATAGTCTGAGATGACTTCATTCTCCTGTAATATATTGCATAGATCCATCATTGTTTGAATATCAGAGATTTTTTTCCATCCTTTCAAAAAGTAATTTGTTCCATTTACTTTTTCTTTAATTGTAATGTTAATTATTTCGCAAAAAATATTTGGTAATTCTTTATAAATGAAGGGGGACTTGTATTCACGATCAATGTTTTGTTTCGTTAAGAATAAGGCATTTTGAAAATCTTCTTCATTTTCAAGAAAGAAGTCTTTATTCTGATTTTTTGAATATTCAAAAAGTTGGATTAATCTGTTGTTTTTCTCTCTAGCATTAAAGTCATCAATCCAAAAGTCTATATATAAACGACATAAATCTTTTTCTGATTTGTATTTTCCTGTTAACTGCATCATTGTTTTATTCAATTTCCATAAAACTTCATCAATATATTCACTTCTTTTAGAATGGTCATTTATTCTCCAGTATAATTGAAACTTTATTTCATCCTTGATAAGTTCCCAGTAACAGGATGGGAGATTCGTTTCTTTTTGGAGCACGATAATGCGATCACAAATCATTGCCGAAGATTGAAGATCATGGGATGCAATGATAAAAGACTTATTTGTTGCATTGTTTTTTATTAAAGAAGCCAATTTAAACTTATTATGCATATCTAATCTTGAAAAAGGTTCATCAGCCAGAACCAGATCAGGTTCTGAAATCAAAACTCTTATTAGGGCGAGCCTTTGCTTTTGACCACCGCTCAATTGATCAGGATAGCGATTCATTAACGTTTTATATTCATATAGATCATTTTTGTCTTTAAGAATATTTGCATTTAAAAGTAAATTTTTGAAGTTATCCTCATCATAACCAAAAATATCATTAGTTTCTTTAAAAATTTCACGCCAGCTCATAGTAGGATTAAAAGTTTGATCTGGGTCCTGAAAAACCATTTGTAGTTTAGTGCGCTTGTTTTCAATTAACTCATACAATTCTAATTTATCCTTATTCATACCTGAATATAGACTCTTGAAAATATTTTCAAGTAGAGTTGTTTTTCCACAGCCACTTTCTCCCACTATTCCAATAATTTCACCTCTATTAACTTCAAATGAAAGGTCTCTAATCAATTTTTCACTATTTCTGCTTACTGATAGTTTTTTTACTTTCAATAAAGAGGTTTTTAATTCTGAGAGGGTGGATACGGAATCTGAAAAACTATTGTACATTTTACTTAAATCTTCATTTAAATTTTCTATATTAGTTCCCCTTTGCTTATTCAAGTCATAGCATCTACAAATATCGTTGTCTTTCCATTTTTGCCAACAATCTGTGATCATCAATCGATCATGTGTTATCAAAACTATGGTTTCAATAATTTTTTTATTAAATAATAAATCATGAAGTAAATTTAAAATTTTTTTTTGATTAATAAAATCCAACGAACTTGTTGGTTCATCTGCCACCAATAATTTTAAGTGAGATTTTGAAACTTTATAAGATGCAATAGCCATTGCTATCATTACACGCTGTCGTTCTCCACCACTGATTTCATGGGGGTACTTATCTTTATAATCAGGATTCTTCAAGCCAACTATTTTTAAAAGCTCTTCAACACTATCCACTGTTTCTTCTGAATCAGCAAAACGATATGTGTCTTGATTTAGAACATATAGGACTTCCCATATTTGATATTGTATTGTAAACAATGGATCCAGGTAACTTTTTGGTTCTTGAAAAATATAGGCAATCTCTTTATCTTTTTTTAAACCTACAACATCTTTATTTTCCGATATAATTTTCCAATCTTTTTTGTCCAATAAATCAGATAAAGATAATGCCCATATACTTTTTCCTTTACCAGAATCTCCAATAATAAAATTAATTTTATTTTTGTAGATTGGAACTGGATTAAATTTTACTGTGGTTTGATTATCTTTTACAAGTTTAGCATCTATTGGACATTTATACGCTTTATTTTCCTTTGCTTGACTCATATAAGTATCTAATCTCCCAGGATTTTAAATTAAAGATTACAATTCAAACAGTTTGTTGATTTATTTAAATAATTATGAATAAGTAAATCATAACCAATAAGCTCTTCTATTTTAATAAACTCAAGCTGTCGATCTATCATGGCTTCATCAAAGCCTGCTTTGATAATAAAAAGACCGGATATTATTAGTAACGTAATAATAAATGGCAATAAAAGTTTTACTAATTCAAGCGAGTTAGTAAATTGACCTGTGTTCAAAAAACTAATTAGTATTGTACGAGTATCTTCAGTAGTTAAAATATTTCCTAAACTAAAATGAATGTTTCCTATAATTGGGAGTGATATATTACCTCGAGAGTATAAAATACATAAACCGGTTTCTACAAGAAATGTGAACCCCCAAATAAAAATTAATTCGTTTACAATTTTTGGAAAAGCATTTTTCCATATGATATGTTGCCAGATAATTCGAGACCATTTTACACCATGATATTTAGCATTCTTTACAAAATCCTTATTCTTGTTTATATAAATTTGATTCTCAACTAGCCGAAAGGTTAATGGCGCGCAACTCATACCTATGACAATTCCGACAAAATAGCATAAATATCCAGTATTTATTGTTCCCAATTTATATAAAAGAATCGTAATAACAGGCAATATAATACAAATTAAAATAATTGCTGGTATGGATTCAACAATTTGTATATATGGCTTAATTATCAAATTTATTGAATAATATAGCCATTTATATCGCTTGCTTTCTCTCAAAACCTCCAAACTTGCTGAAATAAATCCTGCAAGAGCTGCTATTGATACTGAGAACAGACAAATCCAATAAGAGTTTAAGGTTGCATATGAAAATGCAATTAAAAGTGTATTCAAATAACTTCCTTTTTCTCGAAGATGAGCACTATATGTTGCTGAATCGAAAATTCGACTCAATAAATCAATATCAGTTTGAAAGAAAGGTAAAATTTCTTTAAGCATCATTATGTAAACAGGCAAAAAACCAAAGAAGATCAGTAATAATCCTATACAAGGTTTAAAAGTGTTAAAAACGTAAACTTTGTTATCATTGCTTTTTAATAAAGAAAAAAAATCTGTTTTGAAACTACTGAATATAAGGAAAATAAAAAAAAGAAACACAGCAAAAAGCAATAAGCTTGTTAAGTATACAAATAAAAAAACAATCCATTGAAAACTCTCAGAAATTGATAAAATACTATTAACCCACTTAGAAAATTGAAGGCTTAGCCAATTAATGGAAATAGCGATAAAAGGAAAAATCAATAATACAAAAAACAATCCCGACAACCTACGGTTGATAATTATTTTAGCAGGTATTATTACTTCAGTGTTATTACTCATTACTGTTCTCCACATTTAGTATCTTAATTAATTTTTCTGTTCCAAGACTTAATGTCTGAAAAAAAATATAACAAAATAAAATTAGGGTTAATATTAAATGTGTTTCCTTGTTGCTAATGGCTGATGTTAAGTATTCAAATAATCCATGAATTTTAAATATGGCTTCCACAACAATCGTTGTTCCAACTATAAATGGTAACCTGTTGTTAATGATAATAAGGATTGAAGGCATAATATTTCTAATAATATGGCGAAGAACCGATGGAGCACTGTTAGTAAACCATGCAATATCATTTATCAATCCAAATCCAGGTGTTCTAATCTCCATCCATTTTGCCCTGGCTGCTATGATATATTTTTGAGATATTTCATTTTGCAAAGAATACAAAATTTGTTGATACATTCCACTGAAGTAACCATCACCAAAAGCAATAATTAATATCGCTATAATGAGTGTCCACAACGACTGTGATGGTAACCAGGGAATACATAAGTAAGCCAGAAAAAATGCAGGTATGAAAAAATAACTTATGAGTAGATAGAATGGTATGAATTTGGATCTATTTTCATGGTCTATATCTCTTGAATATTCAGCACTCGAATTATCCCAACGTGAATTTATTTCTTCAATAAAGGCATATATTGCAAATAAAAACGAAGTAAGCGTCATAATGATTAATGCACAAAAACTGATTAACACAGTTAATTTAAAATATTTAAAAAATTCCAATAAGTGAATATGAATATTTTTTAACCAGAAAAAATACTCTGTAAAAAAAGAATGCTTGTTCTGTTTTGGAATGATATTTAAGCCAGCAAGATTAAATTCTATTTCGGGAGTTCCTATGTATGACTCAATTACTAGTTTTGTTAGATCATTCTCTTTTGTATTTAGTAGTATGTCTTTTAATTCTGAATTGTTTTTTAAATCAAAATAGATCTCAAAATTTTCATTTTGATAACAATATTCAATATTTTCAAACGATTGTGCATATAAGCTTTTTTCGATCGATCGAACTTTTAATGATTTTGATTCTCTATTAAGTTTTACTTGTACTCGTTGACTTACGCTTTGGAAAGAATCAACGAGACTTTTTCCACTTTGTTTTTTTAATGTGTTAAATATTGGATGATCAGTTTTTAAGATATTTTTTTGCAGGTCATCATCAGGATATCTTTTTTCTAATCTTTCTGCGGTAATTGGATCAAGTTTATAAAAAATCTGTTTATTCTTTGTATTTGTTATTTCAATAACTGACAAGTCCTCTATTAGAATCTGTTCATTAAGTTTAATACAAATTGTTGCTGGAAACTGTTTTATTTGAGGTTGATCATTTAAGTCAAGATACGTAAAATGAAGCAATAAATATATACCAAATGTAATAATCAATGGATTTATAATATAGATCAACATAAACTTAGAAAAGATTTTCATAAGCAATTCTCTTTATTTTCTCTTATCATCTTTTATCTTCAGATTCTTTGATCACATAAAGCTCTAGTTCAGCAAAGGATTTTTGTTCATCCTTAAACCAGGGCTCTAACTCAATTACCTTTTCATTATTTTTCTCGATAAACATTTGTATAGAAAATACCTTTTTTATCTGTTTTGCACGTTTCCATATTTTTTGTAGCATTATTTTAATTGGAAAAGGTTCTAATTGGTCTTCATCACCCAAAAAGTCAATCAAAATTTTGACTTCAACAAGTTTATCTACATTTTGATTGTTTATATCACATTGTTTCAATATAAAATTTGGATATTTGTTTAGTATTTTGCTAATGCTTGATTCCATATGGTTAGAACTATTCTTGAATTTATTGCGTTTAAAATCATTATTGGATTTGCCTGTTTTTTTTTTAGAGCTGGAATCTACATAATTCCGTTTGATAGATTGTCTACTTACTGAAGGGGCCATTGATTTTTCAGGAAGAGGAGGGGGGAGTCTAATAAAACTTGTTTCACCTCTAATGTATTGCAGAAATCCAGTTTGATCTTGTTCAAGAAACTTATGATCTATATCGCGAACCTCAATCAAGCAATTGTCTTCATCAATTTTTCCTATTCTTATAACCTGAACAGAATCATTTTTTTTTAATATACCAACTCCTATAAAAGATTCTGATGTAGCGTAAGATTTGGTATATAGAGTCCATTCTTGAAAATTAGAAGGTGATATGTATTGCCCCTTATGCAAAACCAAGTTATTAAGCTCTTGAAATTCAAATGAATTTTTCCAATCTATGTTATTTGTAACAATTGATATGATACCACTGGCTTTTAGACCTGGCATATTGATAACAGAGAAAACAATTAACAGTAATATTTTCGTGATTCTAGTCATTGAGCTATTATCCATTTTTTAATATTTGACAAAAATGTTTCAGGATGTATTGGATTGTTATCTATTCCTCTAATAGAATTGAGATATGCTGCCCTTCTCGGCGGTGTAAATAAATACAGGTATGGCGCTTCATCAGTTATGAACCGATGTATCTTCTTGCCTCTCTTGTATCGATCTTTTCCTCTAACCTCCAGGCTAAATCTCGTAAACAATGAGTTGAGCTTTTTCATCTTTTTAAAATTTATAAAGGTCAGATTCATAGGATTTTCTTCTTCTGTATATAGTTTGGATATGCTGTAGTCTTGGTCAAAACCTTCCCATATGATCAGCGCAAGATCAAATGACTTTTGTCTGAGCTTTTTCATAAAATCTACTTCTGGCATATCCAAACTTTTAATATTAAAATACTGATTTAAAGCAATTGAAATTTGAATAATTATTGCTTCAGTTCTGATGTCGTTTTTATTGAAAAGAATGGTAATATCGGTTTTTTTAGAATTTTGCTTTGGGCATTGATAGTTTTTTCCTTCATACGGGTTGGAATCATCAAAGACATCCCAATTCCAGGGGAATGGCCCTGAATTTATAAATCTTCCATTTGCAGATGGAAAACCCACGTGTTTCAAAAATTCAGATTTTTGATCTTGGTCTATTGTGCATAAAATCTGATTTTTTTGGTCAATTGATAACTGTTTTCCAAACACAATCGAATAGAAATAAAAAGGGGTGTATTCATAAGTTTTAACATTTGATACTCTCTCAATTTGTGTTCGATATTTATTTGGGGTATACAACATCATATTAAAATCTTTTCCAATAGATGAAACAAGATCATCATCATTAACTTCCTTGAATACAACATAACGTGGTATGTTCAAGTTGTTGTTATAAGAAGGATTTTTTTTCAAAACAATTTGATTGATACCAGACTTTAGTTCATCAAATATATATGGACCGGAGCCAATAGGACAAATCTTATTGAATATTCGCCAGTTTTCATCAGTATCCAAAGGCATATTTTCTGGAGTCAATATGACCATTTTATTGTCATACTTAAAAGCTTCGGGAATAATCTTAAAAGTGAGTAGTTTTTTTACATCACCAACAAACAATTTTCTTTTAAAAACAAACTCAATTTTCAGATCATCATCATGAAAAGAGTGTGGCACTTCATCAAGATATCGAAGTAAACGCCCACGCCAAGGGGAATCACTGGCACCATATTCAATACATCGGTAGGTATGTATGACATCAGAAGAAGTAATTCTGCTTGTTGTGTCACCATGCCAATAAGATTTGCTTTTTAATTTAACATTCCATCTTTTTGCCATAGGTAATAGATCTTCTGACCATATATTTTCTGCTAGACCATTTTCATATGTGGGTTGTTTCTTTTTATCTATGACTCTGTTAAATAAGCCTTCAAAAACACATTCTGAAAAAGCAGCCCCAATTTCATTCATTTTCAGGGTTTTAGTTTCAAATTGCATCAGCGGGTTATATGATCTAGGGATTTGATCCGGTCGAATGCGAATAACTAAATCCTTTTCAATATCACCTTCCCACCTGGTGTTGCACATCCATTGGATAACTGTTAAACCAATCACAAAAATTACACACATGGGAATAAAAAATTTGTTTTTTAAAATATTCATATTTCTTTCCATATTGTTTTCTCGTTATTGAGAAATAAATTTCATTAAATCAGTATAGTCCGGATGATCTTTCAAATCAGGATCATCGTCAAATTCTTTCTTGATCTTTGATTTTATGCCAGGTAATTGTGGTTCAATCGCATCATTAATTAGGTTCCAGTAATTTTTGTAAATGGGGATGCGTTTATTTCTTTTGCCATTAAAAAATTCACTGAACTGATATAATCGATACTTTTTTGAATCAATCGGTCTGACATGAAATTGATATTTTTGACCAGGCTGAAGTTTGACAAAACTTTGTGCCAATCTATTTCGATATTTTTTGGTTTGCTTTTTTTTGGTCTTGATATTAATGATTGATACATCGCAGTCAATTGGTTGTGATAAAAAAAGTCTGACATTTTTGGTTGAACTTTTTACACCACAAATAATCACGCGATTATGATCTTCAACGACAAAACGATTGTTATCTTTTCCTTTAAGGTTTACAGGTTCTTCTATAGTATTAGATTGCAATATCGCTTGAAATGCGTATGATTTGGATTCCTTTTCTAATTCAATGCTAGTTACCCATTCGTAGCTGTTAACATTCAAATCAGGCAAAACTATTGCTGTATTGGGTTTTACCCATCCCTTATAGCCGGAAGATTCATATATCAGTTCTTGTTTGTTTGCATATTTGTCATTTTTTATAGAAATTGATGTATCAATAAATTTAGATTGCACAATGTCATAGACATAAATTTGAATGTGAATTAATTCATTCTGCTCTGATGCTTTTTTTTGTACTACAGGTTCTTTTTTTTCTACTGGCTTGGATATATTTTGGCCGGTATCATTATTTTTATTGATAAATAAGTACCCAATGAGACCTCCACCTACCATCAACAGTAATAATAAAGCGATACAAAAATGTTTAATTGGAATGATAAATGGTGGTTTTACAGGTTTAGAATCAAATGCATCAGCAAAAGGATCTTCAGGTTTTGATGAAGGTGTTTTTGGCATTTCGACCTGATTTTCATCAGAAGGTGCATCAACTGAAACGTTATCTAAGTCATCAAATGGATCTGCCTCTTTTGTACTGTCCTGTCTTTGAAATTCGGGGTGACTCTGGGATTCTGGCAGAGAAAAGTCTTGAGTCGGTGCTGTGAATTCTCGCAATTCAGATTTCAATGCTTGAATGATTTTGCTTGAATCATTTCCAAGTTTACTGGTATCGCTTTCTGACAGGTTATCAATATCAATATTGTAATAAGGTTCAGCATCTCCATCATTAACCATCCAGGGTAAATCTTTTGCCTTTTTATGACGTTGTATAAAGCTATGATAATCATCTTGTGTAAAGTAATACGTTTTTGCTGCCACTATATAAAACTCCTTTGTTAAGAGCTATTGACTGTATTATTTAAGCAAACAAAAGCTTCTTAGAAATTAAGTTTATGACAAAATCTAACCTGGCATCATTTCTGTTCCATCGTTTCAAATTCTGCCATAGCCTATCTCTGTACTCTGAGTTTGCTTTTTGATGAAACTTGAAAACTAATTCAGCAATAATTTTTGCATTATTTTCTGAAGCAGCGTTTTCTGTAATCCACAATTTAAACTGCTTCCAAAAGGAATCTCTGATTATCCGTCTATGAGTGCTTGTTGGAAAATACTTAATATTATCCATACAGAAAAATAAAAAGCATCCAAATATTTCTGCTGAATCTTTTCTTGGTGTTAATCCTTTGAGAATTGAGGTTGATCTCTTATCACCTGATTGATTATTTTTTTTATGAAACGCATCAATAATTCCATCTGAATCTAATAATAATATAACCATCATTATTTTGCAAATATCATTTTTTGATGTTTGCCACTTATTTAGTTCACAAATAACATCAATTGGTTCTCGCATAACTGCCAATGCAATGATAGAATATTTAATAAACAGAAAAATGACTTCACTTTGAATCAAATGTTCTCCAATGATAATGCTTAATATCTCAGATGATGACATTTGCATTTTATTGGTCTGTTTTGCGATTTGATTAATACTGGCATTGTTCTCTTCAATTATTGTTTTTAGTTCACCGATTGCAAGTTCCAGGTTATGGAGACCTATTTGTTTATATGCAGCAATGGCTGTTTGCTTTTCATTGAATGTACCAAAAGTAATTTTTTTTAAAAAATTCAAACAGTTTGATTTATACATTTTATCGTTACTACATAATATTCCTTCATAGAGGTAGCCAACAGCCGATTTTTGAGACTTTTTTTCAGATTTTGACCATTGTTTAACATATTTATAAATAATATTAGGATCTATTTCACCGATTCTTCCCAGAACTTTTGCAGAATATAACCTACTATTTCTGTCTTGGGGATGTTGTGCACAAGAACTCAAATAATCTTCCAATAAAGAAAGAACATATGGATCATTTTTTATCAATAACTGGTACATTATTTCACGATACCGAATATCTTCAAACTCAATAATAACAACTCCATGTTCATTCTTTGACTTGCAAGCTTTGCTTTTTTTTATCATATCACTTTCTGAAAACATGATATTCGGCAATGTATCCTGATTCTCATCCGATTGATAAATATTTTTATTTGACAGGAAAATATTACCTATCTCATTATATAATTTCATGAAGAAAAGATAAGGAGAACCATGAAATAAAGTCAGGCAAAAGACAAACAACCACAACTTAAATTTTTCAAATTCATTGATGTCTGCCTTTATATCACTGAAGTACCATGACTCAATTTCAGTTTTGATATCTGTAACCTGTTCAATAAGTTCATAAACTGCTTCATCAGATAGTGGTGTTTTATCAGGATTTTTTGATAAATAATTGGATAACAGGTTAATAAACTTATTGACTTGAGACATCGTAGTAAATTGTGCCGTTTGTTTGTCAAAATCATTAACAATTAATGCAGCTATATTTTTTACGCTTTCTCCGGTGAGCCCATCCAGATGATCAAGTGATTTCTGTAAAAAATTGACCAGCATTTTCTTATCAGGTTTAACGATCCTATCATAATGAGAAAGATTACAGCGCTCAATAGATTGAAGATCCAATGTAAAAATGATAAATGTATTTGTTCTTTTTAATTTTTCGGAAATATCATCAACAAGGTGTTCCTCACGTTTAAGAATAAAATCCAGTATCCCCTGGTTATTTTTAAACAATGCATCTTTGAATATAATCACATTATTGTGTATTTCATCTGATTGTTCAATCATACCAATTAAATCTATTAGAATCTGATTTGATAATGCGTCCGTATAGTAAACATTTTGTATTGTTGTTTGTTGCAGTAAGGATGCGGCAAGGCATTTTGAAAGATAGAATCGGCCAGTATCTTGTTGACCTGTCAACAAAAGAACCCTTTTAGATATCAAAGATTTCAATAAAGCACTATAGTCTATTTCAGGATATTCAAGATTTTGTGCTTTGGATATTAACATCTTTGTATTCAGTTTATGCATTCTGGAAAGTGAAAAGGGGTTACGATCAATTTCATCAGAATGCATAAAAAAGTTTTTTACATTGATATTAATATCTTTATTGATATTCGTTTCTTTTGAAATACTTTGTTTAATATTAACAGAATCAACGTTTTCAATATCACCAACATTAATGTCACCTGTTTTGGCTTTAAAATATTCATTTGTCGTTGGATCAAATAAAGGCTTTTTCCTATTGTTTGTGCAATTGATATTATCATCAGGCTCTTGCTCATTATCATCTGGTTGTTCACTAGGGGAGGCACGACCATGGTCAAAATCATCTTCATTTGATGATTTTTCAGATAGGTTCTCGTCTGGCTTATCGTTGTCTATTGTTTGATCATTATCGTTATTTGATATTGACGATTGATCAAGAGGCTGAGCATTTGAATCATATTCAAAAGCGTTTTCATTCTCATTCATTTCGCAAAATGCCTTTTTGTTGTAAATTTCGTTTTAAATCCATTATGGATGTATGAAAATTGTGACTATCTTCTTTTATTCTTTGATCCAATACTTTCAATAATTCAATAAAATCTTGAAAATTTTTTCTAATTAACTCTGTATCCCCAAAGCCTTCACGAATCAGTTCTGCATTGATATGCATTACTTTTGAAAGCAACTCTTTTTTGTCTTTTTCATCTAAAGACAGTTGATTGATCGAAGCATAAAGATCATTTATCATAAGAGAATCAATGTCATTACCTTGTGCTTGAGCAGGTAATAATTCTTTGTCATCTTTTTGTGTCAATAATTTATTGGTTTCATTAGTAATCGTTTTTTGGGGTTGATTTTGATCAAATGTATTGATGTTTGTCTGAGTGCTTAAATGTTTTAAGTCTTCTATTGTTTCAATTTTTTCAGATATTTGGTGATAAGCTTTTGCTACGAGCTTTACCTGTTCGTCTCTGATATATGAACCACGTTCGTTATCTTTAAGATGTTCCTGGTGTAATTGTTCGCTCAACTCTTCATCTCTTTCATAATCTCTTTTATTTGTTCTTAATCCATGTTCAATTTGATTTATCTTTTTTTGCATGTCTGCTTTTTCAGCTTCAATATCAACCTTTACATATTCCTTCGGTATGGCATGATCTAATTCAATATTTACCAGGTTGATCCCATAATCCTTTGAAAAAGATCGAAGTTGGGGTAAATGCTCTTTTAGAAAATTATTAGAAACCAAAGATTCAAAGTTATGGATAACATTTTCCCATTTAAATGAACGCATAAAAAATTTGGCTTTTTGCAGAATTTCTTCTTTAATAATTCGGACAGGATCCCGATCGACCCTTGATGCAAGCAGGCCATAATCATCTGCATTAAAATAAAAGGTTCCCCTCAGACCAAATTGATGAATACCATCTGCCATTGATACCTGGGTGGCAAATGTATGTTTAAGATTTGGCTCCAGACTAACAGCATATGCATGATATGAAGACTTATTCTTAAATAAGCCCAGCTTCATCGGCTTATCTTCTGGAGATATCATATTGACAACTTTTTTTCCCATATTACTGGTTGAAAAAACAACAACCATGTAACCTTCAATAGGTGAAAAACCTTCAACAAATTTGACCAGATTACATTCCTTGGTTTCGTTACTCATTTTAAACCTCTTTGATTTTAAATGCTCAAATTAATTGACTTTAAACGTGATATGTTTTGGTTTATTTTATCGATCATAAGCGTTTCTGATGCTTTCCAATACTCATTTTTGCATACGCATTTGTTTAGCTGATTATTTTCATCATTATTTCCATTACATTTGAGAATCATTGAAATACAATTTGAATACATTAATTGATCATTGACTTGAATCTCAAATTCATCCAGAAATTGTTCGGCTGTCTGAATTAAATTTTTATTGATCAATCCATTGATATTTTGAAGCATTTGATTGTAAATATCTATACCAAAGGAGTCATCAATTTCTTGTAACAAAGATAATTTTTCATTAATGAGCGATATACGTTTTAGAACTTTTTTTGATTGAATCTCATTCTTTTCCTGCTTTGACATGAACTGTATTTCAGACCAAATTATATCAATGTATAATGATGATTTATATTCCTTGCCATCTTTGATAAACTGTTTCGCTTGATTAAACAAGTGGGCTAAAGATTTGAGAGAAGGAAACTCAGAAAAACAATAACAATCGAATTTTGATTTAAATTCTTGAAACAACCCTTGCGCCTGTTCAAAACGATCAATTATGGTGCGTAAATTGTTTATTTTCTTACATTTGGCTTTGGCTTCTTTGATTACACATATGGTTTCTTCATATTTTCTGTTTTGACGATGATCTTCAGCTTTTGCGAGCATGTTTTGCATATCATGAATCTCATCGTTATAGTCTATTAAATTTCCTGAATTATCTCTAAGCCCAAAAAAAAGAGATGTCAACTCATTCAATTCTTTTTGGATTGGTTTTTCAATATAATGATCATTTCCTGTTGCTTTATAGCGATAAAGGGCATTATCTAGCTTTAATTGATCCTGTTGACGCTTTTCCATCAATAAAGACAAGACCAAATTTTCATTTTGTTTATCAATGCTTTGTTTCATTTCTATAATCCTTTAGTGAACTCTGAAAAATATACAAGACGTATTTCGATCCTTCGATTTAAAGCTTTCATAGTTTCTCTTGTTGTGACAGGCTTATAATAAGAATAACCTGTTGCTGAAAAAAAATTAGGGCTAATTTTAAAATGGCAATCATTTGTAAAAAATTTGACTACATTTATTGATCGTTGCGATGAAAGTTCCCAGTTTGTCGGAAAGAATCGTTTCATTCGGATAATAGGTGAATCATCAGTATGCCCTTCAACCTGAATTTGTTTAAAACTTGCGGTTTCTTTTGTTTTCTTAAAAACCATTCCCAAACGGTCAAGAATTTTCTTTCCTTTAAATGAAAGCTCAGCGCTTCCAATATCAAATAATATTTCACTACTAAATCTAATTTGTTGCAAATTACCACTTGAAGATATATGCACCCTGTCCATTTGTAATTCATTCTTGAATTCTTTTGTAAAGACCTTGCTAAAAATTTCTTGCTTTGATTTAATCAGCAATGATTCTATATTTTCTACATTAAATACTAATCTCATCACTGAAATCAAAATAAAAATCATCAATACAGAAGATATGATATCGATAAACCCCGGCCAATAATTCAAGTCGGATTCTGCGATATTATTTGATTGAAAAGATTTCATATGATTACAATATAATGTATAAACTCTGCGCCAATATTATAAATACCAAAAAAACGATCAAAGGTGTTTTGTTTGAACCCTTGTTTTCATTACTACTGGGAGAAATTCTTTTTTTTTGGAGTCGTTCAAGTTCATCAACTTTATTTTCAATGTGTTTCCCATAGGAGTCCATTGTTTTAAATATTTTGGGTAATTCCCCCATGAGATTCGTAATAAGATCATTGCTTTCAGTTAGTTTGATCAATACTTCTCCAATATTTTCAGTCTCCTCCCGCCTTAAGGTTTTTCTGATTTCACTGATTATATTTTTAAACTGGTCATAAATACTGGACAATTGATCATGTATGGTATTTAGTTCTTGTAATGCAGATTGATTGCTGTCCCAAATATCATTTAATTTTTCAAAAGAATCTTGCATGCGATTGGAAACAGCGATTAAAAAATTCTCTTCATGCATTGGTAATATCGCTGGAATGAGTTTTTCAGTAGAAAAATTTTCAAGATCTCTGAAAAAAGACATCTGTTTTTGTTTTAGAAAAAAGGTTAAAATGTAGCTAACCATAGATGAAAACATGCCAACAATACTGGTTGAAAAAGCCGTATAAATACCATTAAACAGAATTTCCATATTCGCAATTGAATCTCTGAGTGAACTAATTGAAAAATCAGTTGCATTGGTCTCAGGCAAGAGCAGACCAATTTTAAAAACCATTATCGAAAGTCCAATAAATGTGCCAAAAAGGCCAAGTGTCATGGATAAGTTGGTGATTAAGCCAGGTAAGTTGATACTGGTTTTTGATGCTTCTGAATTCTGAATCTCTTGCTTCAAGGTTTCAGTATTCACTTTAATATTAAAATGTTTAACTTGTAAAATTGAAATAATGCGTTGATAAATAATACTATTTCGAGACAGTCCTTCTTTAAGAACATCTTCATCAATTAAAAATTGATTAATGTTAGCCTGTTGTTCATTTTTATTTTCTTCGTCTGTAGATTTTTCAGAATCAGGTATAGATGTTTCAAAATGTTCGTTAATTCTTTTTCTTACCTTATTCAAAAAGAGTCTCTCTTTTACCATATATCGAAATATATGGTACAGTGCTGTAAGGATCGATATTATCAAAAAGCAACATAATATTGAATTGATTACCGCAGCAGTTGGATGAGGCATAAAAAATTGTTTGAAAGAAAAATCCATTTAAAAAAAAACCCATTAAATATATAGGGTTAATAAGAAATATTGCTTGAGACATTGAATTCTCCAACATTGTTCACATTCCCAATAGAAATATTACCTGTTTTAATATAAACAGAGCTACGATTCTTTTGCGAATTCTCATTCCCATTGACAGGAGACTGGCTTTGATGAACAATGGCAGACAAAATATTTCTGACACCTTTATGCCAGTCGTTATATAAATCAACTGATTGAATATCCAGCAACGTTTTATTATGCCCAACAGAAAAGGCCGGAATATCACATTTAGATAGCTTTACTGGAATAAATCGCATTTTTTTCAATTGGTTCATTGTATCAATAGCTATTTGAATCTCATCATTCATATATGTTTTTTCTCGTTTATAATACAAAAGTGAGAAGCAAGCAATAAAAAAAGTGCCATTTATAATGGACTGATGAATCGCTTCTTTCCAAAACATCCCCGGAATCAACTCATTTCTATCGATCCACACCTTGATTCCAGCATCGACTAGATGTTCCTTTAATTGATCAACACGATTTTTATCATCTCGAATATAGGAAATAAAAGCGTAAGCATTATTCTTTAAACTCATTTTATCCTTCCATTTAAACACAAGGTTTTATTCATATTGTTAAAAGGATGAATATTGAATCAGTATAATCTTATCCACAATTTGTGAAAAAGTATTATCAATTCTATAAAAATATGTTCGCCCAGCATCAACTTCATATTTTGCAGCTCTTCCATCCATGCTCTTATGTTTCAGTTGATTCGTTTGGTATTTCGCATCAAATATATTACCATAAAGGTTATATGTAATGTTGTCAAAGTTTTTAATATATAGGACGACTTCAGAATTGTTCTCAGGCCTAAATGATATGAGTACTGGAACCTTAGGATTTAATTGCATATTAAACTTTTTATCATCATCTATATGTCCAATTTTCATTATATAACTAGGTTGTTGCACACCAGGAATAGCAGGTTTAGTTGCAGGAGAGTTCGTTTGAGGTATTTGAGGTGTAGTATTATTCGGTAGTCTTGAACTGGTGCTTTGATCAGGAATATTCTGAGGATATATCGTTGGATCCGGCTCTGTTGGTTGATGTTGAGTCCTCAAATATATGTTGTCATTCTGATGAGGAACAGATGTATCTTGAATATCATTTGTAATACTTAAGGCATTACTGCTTTCTGAATCACATGAAGGTGTATAGTTCACGCTAATACAATATTGTTTACTCCTTTTTTGTAATTTTTCGCACTGATTACCATCGAACTGAAAATTATTGTCCAGGTTTAATACATAGATATAATGATAATCTCCACTATTAACGTCAAATGTTTCATTTCTATAGCAATACTGATTGACCTCATCCATAGAAGATACTTTTTTATCACAAATGAAAAAATCCAAAGAAGCACGTGTAAAAAAATGAAGTTTTACCTGACCTTTTTTCTGGATATACAGCTTAAATATATTGGAACAGCAAACATTATAACATTCGGGTGGTTCATCAGGTATCAGCTTGATTTCTTTTTGGGTGTCAGTACAAAATTGTTCAAATTGACTCTTTATTGTATATTGTTTTTCATTTCCCTGAAGCACTTTATTATGATTGACATAGGAAACTTTGACTTTATGATGTCCTTTTTCTATTGGCAGAGAATGAATATTACAGGAATCACGTTGAATATTAATACCTGAAGTATTAAAATATGTACTGCAACGTATAACATCCTGTGGTTCAATTTGAAAAGTCAGACGACCTTCATTAGCAGAATAAATATCCCAATTGTGTTGTTTGCATAAGGATTGGTAACTCTCAAAAGTAGAAATATTACTACCTGAGTCAAAATTAATTTTAAACGATTTCGTTTCATCATCACAGGAGGCTAGAAATATTCCTTTAATATGGTATTTCCCATAGTTTTCATAACTATTTTCCATTGTGCCATTATTTTTGCGATTAACAATATGAAGAAACATGTTTTTCTTGTACTTTTGCACAATAAAAGTATTTTGATCATTTAATAATGATTTATTTCCCAAGTTACAATTGCTAGATGATGAAAGATAATAACCGATATCCCCTTTCAATGATTTGAAATAAGTAATCAATTGACCATCCTTGGGAAAAGACAATGGCATTGTATCACAGGAATTGATAATATATTCCTTTTCAAAAAAGTTTTGTGGCGTAGTTAATTTCATTAACGAACTCTTTCGATTTGGAATTAATGGATGACAAGATGACACGAATAAGCAAATGGTTAAGATCACATATATTTTTTTCATATGGCCTCACAAGTTTTTGAATGGTATTATAAACCCAATTCATCGAGAAGTTCTTGATAGCTCTTGGATGTTTTTCTTTCAAGATCATCAATTCGATATTCTGACCAAAGAATGCTTTTTATAATTCCCTGGATTTCTTTTTTTTGTAATGTGGGATCATCTTTCAATAAAGGAAATTCATGATAAAACGCAAGAAATAGATTCACGATATTGTTTTCATCCAAATGTTGATCGTGTTTTTCAATATGTTCTTTAACTTTATTTGTGTTTCTAACAAGGATATCAAGATATTTTTCACCAGTTACCGAATCGCTTTGAAGGTGTATTTTGTCACTAACCGAACGTTCAAACGAACTGTCCAGTTTATGTCCACAGGTGATGTCATTTGGATTAAATTTTTTATTTTGATTTTTGAGTTCCTGCGCTTTTTTTCTACGTTGACGTTCATCTAAATCCAGCATCATATAAATCAATTTTTTATCTTCATCTTCTTCAGGAATAATGGTACCCAAAACAATTCCTTCAACAGAACGTTTCTCGTACTTAAAAACAACTTTTTCATCAGGCGGTTCATAATTTTCAAGGTTTTCTTGAACCATTTGCAGTGGATTTTCTTTCGCATCTTTTGTAATCATTGTGTATTTATTGAGATATGATTTGCATGATTTAAGCATATAGGCAGGAAAACCATGGACTTCTCTAAAAATGATGATCTGGTGCTTATCTCTCGTTGTAATAAAATTTCCTGTTTCCTCACCAGGTCTTAGACTCACCTTTTGTTGAAAATGTTTGGGGAGTTGTGATTTATCACTGTCTTCAATGCCAATCATAAAAAATGTTTGTAAATCTTCACGAAAGCGCGCCAAATTAACAATTCCTTGATCAAAAACAGCGTAATGTTGTGAAACTTTATAATATGCTTTCATTTTTACCAGATAATCTGGACCACCACGTTCTATTGATCGATATATACGCTCCTCAACATTATAGCGATTGATTGGTTCGTAAAATGGTGCGCGGCAAGCTTCCAAAAATAAGGATCGATAGGCCTGGTACTCTTTTTCTTGAAATGGATTAATTGACAGACCTAAGTCTGCCTGAACAGAATTACCATCAATGTTATCAAACATTTTAGAGCTTTCTTTTACAATCCTTTTGGCAACCTGAGGAACTTGTGACTCATTTTTATCTATGGGATCAAATACATCATGAAATTCAGCAAGTGTTTTTGAATCAAAAACAACCTGATCAAAGGTTGAACTTGAAATTTGACTCTGCTGTTCAAAAGTCTCTTCCATTTCACGAAATATTCTATCCATTAAATTCTTGATTCCCTCAAGACGTTCAATTTCTCTGGTCAGGAAAGGCATAAATCCTTCATTTCTCAAATGTCCTCTACTGTCTAAAAGCACTTCCATAAAGCGTGTCACAGCACTATATCGAATGGCATATAATTCATTCAAAAAAACATTTTTCATGGACCGAAGTGTAATTTCAAGTTGTTCACGCTTTGCTTTATTTTTAAACAGCAGAATTATTCCACCCAATATACTTTGTAGCTGTCGGCCATCACTGGTTAGTTTGTTGCCTAACTTTTCAGTTCTGTCTTGCGCAGCTTTTAATTCTTTATGAGCAAAAGCATTGGTTTCCTTGCAAGCTTGATGCAATTTATTACAAAATTCTACTGCAAATTGAATCCCACCACTATCTTTTCTTTTAATGATTGATCTGATTTCTTCTTTAATCGCATTTTTGGTATGGGTCAGTAGCTGTGAGATATAATCATCAATGCTGTTTTTTAGCTGTTTGACTCTGCTATTAAGCGTATTACGTGTTTGTTTAACTGGATTTATATTTTTTATCGTATCACTATATTCATTAAATGCCATGCTAATCGCACTTTCAAGGTAGCTTTGCTCGTCTTCATCACCCATTGAAATCAGTTTTTTTGATAAATCAAAAGAATCGTTTTTACTCTCCTCGTTGCAAATTAAACATTTATCTTTCAGGAAAGTTCTGACCGCCTCATCAATATCTACATTTTTGGTTTCTTCTGGTCTTAAAAAATGTTCCTTGATGATTTTTTGAGCAAATTTAACCGCGCATAATTCCAAAATCTGTTGCCAGGGGAAACGAATAATACATAAGCCCATACTGCTATAACAAAATGGTGTTCCTCTGTCATCCACAACTGCTGTATAGTGACTTTTATTAACGCGATAACGCCATATATGTTCTGCGACACTTGTACTGGAATCGATAAAGATAAATTGAGACAACATCTCTGTGAGTTGGGCGGCTGACTCAAAGTTGACTTGACGATTTGATGCCCCAAATAAATAAATCAAGTCATATGGTTTCTTTTTGATTGGTGAAGAACTACCATCCTTGTAATGGGGTTTGAAGGTTGTGTCGGGTCTCATATAATAATTTAATTCTTTTAATGATGCATACGTGTTGGCAATGGTTCTGTCTCCAGCTTTTGCACTATGAATTTCTCCAAGAACAAACAGACCGCGAACATCAATGTTATAAGAGATATCACCATCTTCTTTGAGACTCTTTACCAAGTATCCCATATCTAAAAACATGCCTGCACCAGTTCCACCAGCCAATGATCCAACCACATAAACAGAAAAAGCTCTTTCAATATTTCCTTCACTGTCAACCATTAACTCAAATGGTATGGAGAATAAAGGCCTGAGTTTTTCTTTGATTTGGTTATAGTTCCAGAAAAAAGCCAGTCGGCCAAGTGCTTTGATCGCACGTGCGCCTTTTTGAAAGTCATTCACTGCTGAGTAAAGCGCTTGTTCATCTGGAAACCATTGTTGAATGGATGATTCCTGTCGAATTTTATCTTCGGAAATATCCTCTGCAGTTGCCTTGAAAATTTCTTCGGGCTTGATGTTAAAATCCGATATATCAATATTTTGTTCCGACCTAAGGGTTTCTTCAGGGTCATCAGTATCAACAAGTAAGAAGCGAAGTTGTGGACATGTTTTATCCAATGGAAGACCAAATTCCTCAGCCGCTCTTCTTTTAAGGCGGATAATTGTGTTCATTCCTGTTCCGCCAAGACCGATGACTACAGTGGGTTGTATTTTTATGTTTGTATCTTTATTGGGCATTATATTCTCCTTAATTAAAATAATTTTTAAAGTTTGAAAATCCTTAATATACATCATATCATATGAATTACGTGAATTTATCTCTAAATATTTTAACGAAAAGGATCATCATCATCAGCTTCTTCTTCATCAGCAAAAGGATCATTTTTTGATTTTTTTTTTGGGGGCTTAATAATCCAATCTTCATCGATTTGCTTTACACGAGATAGAATAACATTCATCAAAGACACAAATAAAGTTATACAACATGAACCAAAAAAGAAATTTGGAGATCCCATTGGTTTAAATATCAATTCAGGTAGAAATAGTATGTTAAATACGATTAACATTCCCAACATGAAAACAATACTTGCAAACAAATACGTTGCTTGTTTCTTGATAATCTTTGTAGAAATAATTGAGGGAATCAGAAAAGCAACAAAGCCCCATATCAAAGAAAAAAGAAAGAATATACAAGATTTATTCATATAAGAAATGTCATAGATCTGATTTATCATAACAACCTCTCCTTCGTAATATAATTATAGGGCCCCTAAATCATCAGAATCCTCAAAATCTGAATCCGAGGAAAAATGAGATTTAACTCCTGTTCCTTCTACTATTTCCAGTCCACTGATTTTGTATTTTTTATCATTTCTCTTTTCAATAATTGAAAATGTTTGCATATCTTTTATTGTGAAAAGAAAAGGTACCTGATACCGAGTGCCTGAGATTTCGATTTCAATATTTTCAGCCGGATTTAATTGGAACTTATTATTACCCAGGTACTTAATCACCACAGCTTTACCCGTGTTCAAGCCAGGAACAGTGAAGCCAGGAACACCGATATAATATGAATCACCTTTGTTCAGAACCTCTGATGTTTCACTTACATTTTTACTATTCACAAGCAGGCTGATCCTAATCTTAGGTTTTTTTCCTCGAACAGCTTTTACAGTAATAATAATTATCAAGAAAAGCATAATCGGTGTAATGGTGTATACATAAAATTTCCATGTATCCATCCATGAATATACATTAATATTTACAGGGATAATATTGGGGTAGAATCGGACGGCTGATTTATATTTAAATTGTATTTTTCCAACCAATCCGCTTTGAATCTTTGATGATGCGGGAACACAATCAAGCTGAACTTGGAATGTTTTTCTAGTACGAGAAGGTAAATATATGTTCAGAGGCTCAATATTCTTAATGTAAAGTTGTATCTGTGCATTTTGATTAGGAATAAATCTACATTTTGATGGAAAAATTTCAATTCTTTTGTTCATTTGATAATTATTGATCATTTCCAGATCAACATTTATCTTTTGTTCATAAGCACCAGTAAAGGAAGGATATAAATCTATATCAATAACCCCATGAATGAGCTCTACTTTACTTTGGATGATCTTACCAATCCCATTTACAATATCATCAATGTTTTCGGATTTTATGGGATTTGGATCGTTTATGACCTTTGCAATTAGTTCCAAATCAGCTTTTTCTCCAAAACCAAAACAACGAATGGTCCAATTTTCATTCAGTATATTTTGACTGGCTTTTTTGAGTAAATTTTCTAACGCTATCCCTGAAACATCATATTTAGTGTTAGGAGCAGCATCATGTTTTCCATCGGTTACAATTAGCACAAGGTTTCGATTGGCTGGATCACCGGGTTGATCCTCAAGAATAATCTTTGACACTGCTTCAAGCGCATTTCCCATATCAGTATGCTGAATTCTTTGATCTCTCTTTTTTTTGGAATATCTTTTATAGTTTAACATGTAATCCTGATCAAAATTTTTAAGTAATCGAAGCATACTCTTTTTTTCACTCTTATCGTTTTCTGAAATCACCTGGCCAGGCGTTAGTTCCTTAACCACTGTTGAAAATGTTAAAAACTTAACATAATCCCCTGGAACAATATAGCTATTCAATAATTTATCAATGATTTGAATAAAACTAGTAAATGGCTTTGTTTTTTTTTTTATGTTGCTTATTTGTGTGCTCCCAGAAATGTCAATAAGAATAATAATATTATCATGCCCGACTTTTGCACGACCATCTGGTAAAACAGCAAAAAACGATAACAATAAACACAAAAAGATAATTATATATTTCATAAATCAAAATCCTCTTTCGATGAATGATTTGAAGGTTCTGTTTGGGTAAACATGCTACCCAACAAAAAATAGAAAAATGTTAAAACAAATATAAAACCAATCACATTATTGATGTTATCATTGAGAATGTCGCTCAAGTAATATAAAAAACAATAATAAAGCAGCACAGGTAACATCAGGCCAGAAATAATTGCGGATTGTCTGGGACTAAATCCTGTTTTTCTGACCAGCTCGTTGATGACTTCAATAAATAAAAATGTAATGACAACACACATGCAAAAAGCAATTATTCTGAACAAGAATAACAATGCATAGCTAATCTTATAAAACTCAGTCGCTAAGGTTTTAAAATCGTCTGGTTTTACACTCGCAAAGGCAAATTCCAAACCTTCAGATGTAAAATGTTTTGCTATTTCAGTCAAATTATTGGTCTCTGAAGCACTTGTTTCAATGCCCATGCTAATACCTTTTACAATGCCAAATTGTTCAATTTGCTTTCGACACTTCACAACTTCGGTATAAACTGAACTACCATATTGGCCATCACCAGCAATCAGAACATAGTTATTTCCATATAAACCATTGAAGTCGTTTGGTAGCTCTTCTAAAATAGATGAAAAATTGGTTCCCCCTTGAAATGGCAAGTCCATAATGGCTTTTTTGATTTGATTAACATTTTGCTTTTTGGCCTTAATTGGTTTTCGAACCTCTTCAGTGTTATCAGAAAATGATCGAAGACCAATATTAAAATAGGGAGGTACATTTTGATCAATGAAATCGCACAACGATAGCTTTGTTTTCTCAAGGCGATTTTGTCCGCCAGGGAGGTTTTGTTTCATGCTAACAGAAAGATCAACAACAATCATTAAATTATGATTTGAATAAATGTCAAATGTACAGCTACCAAAGCAGAATACAAAGACCAAAATAAAACTATGAATAATATATGATCTTTTGATTGATTCCATTACAGTCCTCAATTATTGTAAACATTAAAAACTAGATTGGGGGTCATATTTGTTCAGAATTTTTATCATTTTTTAGACTTCGTCTATTCGAGAGACATTGCCTAATGAATTGTTATTAATTATTTTATCCCCTATCAAAACCATCAAAATCTAAAACTTACCTAAAAACTTCTCTCAAATTACAAAGTCGCTATATCACAAAAAAAACAAAAAAAAATTGGATATTGATTTTGTTTTTAGTCAACTAGTCTTTAGGCATTTCTATCGATACAAAATTTTATATATGTTATCAGATCTTAAATTTTTATTCAAGTAAAAAATTAAAAAATCATAGATATCGAACATTACTTATTACATCATCTAATCTACTAATAAACTTTCATGACCATTTCAAGGGCCACCCCAAACATGAAAATTATTAATGCGACAACTGAACATAATATGCTATATAGTCTGTAGAGGAGGGTGAGTAAAGGTCGACTTTCTTAATGGTGGATAAAAAACCCCGACAATAAACTGATCTTGAATTGTTGGCACGAACCACCAATTGTTTCATGCATTGATATACATAGAACGGATGGTAAAATGACATGTTTTTACAAGGATCTCCAGCAATTCTATTCATCCTTTCTCAATTCAAAGGGTCTTATGCAATTATAACCTGAAAGAAAGGAGGGATAATGATTAATGATACAAGCAATTGAAAAATGTGTCGCAGGACTGGACGTTCATAAATAACAAAAAAATTGTTATATAAATGATCAATGATCACAAAAATTAATGTGGACTACAAGACGAAAAACGAAGTCTCTTCCATAATCCATAATCATCGAGAGGCAACTCATTTCGGCTTACAGAAAGGCATTCCTATACACAATCAATACAATACGAAAGGTTTTCATCTATGCAGAAAGAGTTTTCACCAACTGAAAAAGTTACTACTCTAAAAGAGCATTTCATTGAGCATGTTCCTATTTGTCATTTGCTGAATAAGTATCAAATCACCCAAACTATTTTGACACAAGGGTTCGAAATGTGTTCAATTACAGCGAGTTTGTTCTAGAGAAAGCACTATCAGACGCCATGACTTATCCAGCAAATTACGATGTGTTAACAACATGGTTTGCCAGTATTTTCAAGGACAAAGCCCTTGATATTTTAGGAGCTCCGACTGCACACATTAAAAATATAATTTCTACAAGCCTGTTGACATAATACTTTCAGCCGGCATGGTAGACATTGTAATGTAAGATATAGCGGGTAAAGTATATCACATTGAGGAATAACGTAACAAGACTGAGGAATATCTATACCGCTTTGCAGTATATCATTTTTCAACTTCAAGAGATTGAAATGATAAGATACAGAAAATTATCTTGATTTCCGGAAAATCATACACTGGCAAAAAGCGAATTCAAACGCCACACATGGAACATATCGACCGATATGTGTTGATTTGACTGACAGAGATGGATCCAAACGTTTGGAAGAAATCAATTCATCAGTTGAAAAAGAAGATACCGAAGCCATATTGGAATTGATTTTTCTGCCATTATATGGCAACATCCATCACAAAGAAATTGCAGAATCTGTATTGGAATATGAATTACAACGATGCAAAGCCAATAAAATTTCCGAAATGATTTT
>Ga0272440_1000848_pt1 | contig 25761 bp, 14 predicted proteins | sample SSMMMBAug17_FD_192440 | JGI IMG/M metagenome (GOLD analysis project Ga0272440, IMG submission 192440) | Marine sediment archaeal communities from Little Sippewissett salt marsh, Falmouth, MA, United States - SSM-MMB-Aug17 | ecosystem: Environmental > Aquatic > Marine > Wetlands > Sediment ...
AAATCTGCATATAATAGTCTATAATCCGGCAAAATTTTGTCCGTCTTTAACATAGTTAAACGGCAAAAATTTTGCCGGATTATACCTTAAAAAAGCAGATTTGTCAAGCACTGTTGTCCGCTAGAACAACCAAATAACCGGCAGTACAAAGCAATGTGAAGCGAAGCGGAACATTGCTTTATCCTGTCCGGTTGATTGTCTGGTTATAAAAAGAACGTGGTTAAACGATGTCTGGTTTTCAGATTTATAATTCCCTTTATTTTATTGGGGATATTTCATTGATATTGAAAAAAAATATGACTTCGAAATCGGTTGAATTAATAGTTAAATTTAATTTAATTAATAAAATATAAAAAGTATTATTTCATCCGATTCCTCATTTATTTTTTCAGATAACTACTAAACTTAATGATACATAATAGCATTATTACTGTTGAAAAAAGTACAATATACATTACATACCACAATAAATCAATATTATTGTCATCTTCATGAAAAATGCTTTTTTTCATCTTATTATTTATCTTTGATTCATTTATCTTTTTTTGACTAAATAAATTCAAATATTTATTTTTATCCTTCTGATGGTCTTTATATCTAAATTTCCGTGTTTGCATTTTTTCTTTCGTAGAAATAAGTGATTTTTGAAAGGTTTCAGGTTTCGTATCTAATGAATTATTTAGAGCTATTGAATCTAAACTATCAAGCATGCTTTGTTTTCTCTTATAAATTGAACTTACTGAGTTATTGATTTGTTTTTGTGGGATATTTCTTGAAAAATCAGTTTTATTTGAAAAAATATCTTCCGACGATAGCTTTTGTGTTTCTTCCTGATCTATATCTTTTTCTTCACAGTTGGAACATATAAAAAGACCATTATTAAAAGACCAACCCTTAATGTCATCTTTTAAATTATTCAGAGTGAGATCAGATTTATTTCCCCCATTTACATAGAAAATCAGTCTAACTAAACTACCTTTATTTCCTTTTTCTATTTTTTGGGGACCAGCTTCTATTCCTCCTACACGAACAATTCCAGGACGATGATTATTTACGTTAAATAAAAGAAAGCCATTTGTTGTTAATGAACCTCTTTGATAGTCATAGTATCTCAACACACTAAGATCATAGTAAAAATCGAACAAGAAAGTGTTCACATCATTTGCAGCATGTAATATTTCAATATTTATTGTCACAAGAGAATCTTTTATTTCCGTATAGTTTCCAATTGATATGTTGGTTCCATTCGTTGTGAATTCTTTAAAAGATTTTTCTTCTGGCTGAAACTCAGAACTAACCGATAATTCATATTCTTCTTGATTAGTTTCTTCATGTATGTTTTCAGAAATTAAACTTGAATTTTCTGTTTGAGCGTCTTCACCTGATTCAATAATATCATCATTTGAGAAAAAAAAGCCATTTTGATATGTCCAACCAGAAATATTGTCTGCAAGATTTGATAGTTCAACTTCTGAATCATAAGCTAAAAGGACTTCAAATATAATATTAATTAATACACCAGAATCATGCTTTCCAATTCCAGGTACTGAACTTGATAGTCCTCCAACTCTAATTTTTCCTGGGATATTTTCATTAATGCTAAAAAAAATTAAATTATCTTCAAACTGTTTTTCTTTTTGAAAGCGAATATACTTTAAAATATTTGGATCATATATTATATCAAAACCAAAAGAATAAACATCTGTCGGAGCATTATTGATGGTGATAGAAAATATGACTTGCTCATCTGTTTGACCGTATTGATTATTGATTTCAATGTCAAATGCATTGACTGGATAATTATTTAATATTGTATACATAACAAGTATGACAATAAATAGTTGAATTCGATTCATATAATCACCTGTTTTTGTTATCGTTAAATTATGACTTTGCAAAGTAATTTCAGCATTATAATTAAATCATCAAGCCCAATTGATCCATTTTTATTGATATCCGCTCTTTGATCAACTTTTAGACTATTGTTTTCGGGTTTAAATATTTCACTTAAATATTGAGGATTTAATTCACCATTATCAAAAGACCAGTCTTCAATATCACCCACTATATTTGAAAAATATAATTCTGACTCAATATTTTCCTTTACCTTGAATATTGATTTGATCAAAATGCCATTCATACCCTTTTTAATTCCAGATCCATCTTTAACAAAGCCAGAAAACAAAATATTGCCGCATGATACTTGTTTATCAATTAAAAAGTCAAAATGGTCTGTTAACATACCTCTCTCAAAACCAATATATTCCAAAATGTTACAATCATATAAAAGATGAAAGCTAAATTTTTCTATTTGTTTTGGTGTGTTCTGAGTAGATATTATAAAATTAGCTTGATCTCCTGGTTTGGCACATAAATGACTTAATTGTAATGTTGACTTTCCATCACATTTAAATACTTCATCCATACAGTTCCATCCAGCCATATCATCTTTCAAGTTTAAAATTCTGATTTTACTTTCTTTGCAATCTTTTATTAAAAATAGAAGATTAACCAGAGAACCTTCAGAACCTTGTCGGATATAGTTATTGTTTACAGCTATTCCTCCCACACGAATTAAGCCAGGTTGAATTTTATTCACTTCAAATTGAGTAAAATTATCAACTAATATCCCTTTATTATATTCATTCGTATATTCTAATATATCTGGATCATATGTTATTTCAAAAATAAATGCTTCTACGATAGTTGGGGCTGAAGGAATAGAAACATTAACACAAATATTACTACCAGCAGAATTTGATTGAGTTTGAATTTTAATGGAATATTGTTCACAACAAGATCCATTATTTGCTGACCAGTTTAGTATATCTCCATTTAGATTCTTAAATTCCAGTAGACAATTTTGATTTTCAGATAGTGTCTCAAATTCAAGTTCCAACAAAACTCCCTTAAAATTCTTATTGATAAAAAAGTCTCGCATTGTAACTCCTGTTATTTCAATCTGTCCTGGTTCTTTTTCAACAACAAATAGTTTTGTTTTAGAATCGATTATATAACCAGGAGTATAATTGCCTGAATACTTAACTGTTTTCGAATTATACAAAATTGAAAAATTCATCTTTTCAACTTGATTTGGAGCTGAATTAATCATTACTTCACATTTAAATATGTTCGTTTGCGAGAGTTTTTTTATTTTAAAAGATAGATTATTTGAAGTTGAGCATAGAACTTCCTGGTTTGTAACAATCAGAAAAATTACAAATAAAATTATAGTATATTGTTTCATGGGAAACCTTTCAATAATGGTTTATATATATAGTTCAAATGGTGAATAAGGGCAGCCTGGGAAAACCCCAGACCAACCTCATTGATCTCATCTTACATTATTAAACGATTAATTGGCATGCCGATATTGAACGAATACATCAGTAATCCAGGTAATCCAGACAACTTTTCTTTTCCATAAAATGATTAAAAATACACAATGCATCGTTGGGAGTACACTCATTGTCTGCATTGACATCACAACAAACTTCAGGACATGTAATTCCTTCAGATGTTGGACAAATTGACATGGTTTTATCAAATGCATATAAGGCATCAATTGGTGTTATTCTATTATCCATATTGACATCACCATTGCATCCACCAACACATCCACAGCTGGCTTGCCATCCTTCAAGATCATCGATTAATCGATATAAGGACATTTCAAAATGATTGCATGATGACACCTTTGGTGCTATTTTGAAGTCAATAAATACAAGATTACCACTACTTCCTTTTGATAATCCGGATCCAAATTTTATACCACCAACCTTTAAATACCCATAACGATCTGTAACATCAAAATGTGTAAAATCAGTTCCTAAACTACCTCGTGTAAAGCCAGAATAAGTTAGAATACCAGGATCATAAAAAAGGTTAAAACCAAAGACATTAACAATATTAGGAGAGTTTTGAATCCTTATGGCAACTTGAATAAAATCACCGCATTTTGCTTTTACACCTACAACATCAATATTGCCATCAGTTTTTTCTTCACATGTAAATGGAATCTTTCTTCTGAGATTAAATGAAAAAGAATCAGTAGTATTTCCATTGCTCGCGAATACTTCAATTTTTGAAACACCATAAGCATCGTTTTTTCCAATAGCAGTCACCTCGCATTTTTCGTCTTTACAATTAATTTGAACATCAGATCTAGCAATAAATCTATTATTAGAAGACTGAACAGATAAATCTATCCAATCCTCAATTAGTTCAAATTGAACACTAGCAGATGGTGTATTTTCACCTTGTATTGATATATTATAAATTAGTGCTATTTCATCATTATTATAAGGGGCTAAATTGGCTATTAGCCATTCAATGGTTTCATTATCAACCTCAACTTTTACCACGTACTGACTGGTATTATCAATTCCGCATAATCTCTTGATTATTCCAGTTTTTCCAATATATTTATCCATTTCAGAGTCTAAATCAGTGTTGCCATTTGGATTCTCTATAAGTACTTTATCTCCAATTGCAAACCCTTGATAATTTTCTAAATTTTGAATTGCAGCCAGTGCTCCCATATCCAAACGTGTATTATCCAAATCGCGATCATCCTCATCAATACTCCAATCCTTTCCATCTCCATCCAAATCTGGAGCACCTGCATCTATACAAGGAGAGTTTGCTTTGAGAGTGTAATTGCCTTTTTCAAGATTTATAAATAAAGGATCTTTGCTAAAATTTCCATCCAAGTTAACAATCTTTAAAACTTGAGATGCCCGGTAAGATTTACCTATATATTGTTCTTTTGGTATATCAGTGTAAAAAAAAGATATTGTATTATGGATTCTGACAGGTCTTTTATAGCATTGGGATCCTCGCTTCTCGTTAATATCTTTAGCTGTGACTTCTTTATCTCCAATCACAGGCTTGGTAACATTTTGCCTTTTACCGGTATGGTCAATATTTTCAGGTTTATTACCCCAAATAATGGAATTTGAAAAATCAGCTTTTGAATTATTATAGAATTTTAGTGCTCCACCATATTTTGAAGAATTATTTACAATTGTTGAATTAACAATTATTGCTTGTGATTTATTATTCACAAATAAAGCACTACCAGTTTCACTACTCCAGTTATCAGAAATTACAGATCTCATAATTGAAATATTGCAATTATTATTATAGTATAATCCTCCACCCATTGTTGAATTATTATTTGCTATCGTTATACCATAAAGATTTGATGTTGAATTATCGAAGTAAATAGCTCCACCATAGTTTACAGCATCATTATTTTTGAATGTAATGTTTTTTAATTCAGGATTAGAATTTATACACAAAAGACCACCTCCATTATCTATTGAATATCCATTCATAATGGTTAAGTTTTCAATGGACAAATAGCGACTATTCTCAATTATGATTACTTGATCGTTTTTATTAGCATCTAATATGGTCGAATCCAAACCAGAACCAGATAGTTTCATATAACTTTTCAATTTTATTGGGAACGTTTCATCATTTGATTCTTTACTATAAACACCTGGTCCAAGATGTATGATACTTTGTTTTGTGGAGTCAAGCAATGATACTGCATGAGTAATAGTTTTAAAAGGGCTTAGCTTTGATTTACCAGAATTGTTATTGTTTCCAGTTGGAGAGACAAATATTTCTTCAACTTCATTCGGAATTGCATTAATTGTATTATTAATCCATTCAATATAATTTTGAACTTTTGTATAAACACCATAGTATTCAGGTTCACCACAACCCTCACCCCAGCTAACCAGGCCAACTAATCTATTTTCATTATCTATATTGACAAATAATGGTCCTCCACCATCGCCAGTACAGGCGTCCTTGCCACCTTCGTAAAAACCTGCACAGAACATATTGTCTGTTATTTCTCCTTGATAAGCATTATGACATTCTTGACTCGATACAATTGGTACTGTTGCTTGCATTAGCTCTTCAGGATAGGGTTTATGTTCCCCTGTTTTTCCCCATCCAATAATAGTAGCCATTTTGTTTGTTAAATCTATTTGGTTTTCCAAAATAGGTAAACTTTCAAAAGAAGTGAAGGTGTCTAGTTCTATTAGTGCAATATCAGAATCAAGAGTATAATTATCATATTGATCATGTTGTACTAGTCTTTTGGGTTTGAATCGAGGTATTTTATCAGTTTTAATATTATGAATACCTAATAAAATATCAATTGAATCAATTGTTTCATTTTGAATGCACGATGCTGCTGTAATCACCCAATTAGGAGAAATTAGCGAACATCCACAATATAGATTCTGTGTATTTCTTTCAACAATGGCACCCATAAATGGGTATTCACCTCTTTTACATTCAATCCCATCTATAACTCTTTTATTTGGGTTTGTTGGTGGATTATCATTAGCAAATAATCCAGTATGGCATAAAAGTACTACAATAATTATTAACAATTTTTTCATATTACCTCCTTAATTTTACTCTTTATAAGAGTAGTGTTTATCTAAACAACTGGGTTGTTCCATAAAATACTTAAAAATGCATAATGCATCACCTGCTGTGCAATCGTTATCATTATTGACATCACAGCACACATCTTTACATAATTCGTCATTAATTACGGGACATTTCCCCATAGCTTTGGAAAAAGCTTTTAATGCATCTAAGGATGTTACCCTTCCACTTCTATCAATATCACCATTGCATTTTTTCTTATCATAAGGATAAAAATATCCATGCAATGGTTTATATTGAACCAGGTCTCCTTTAAAATTGTCAAAGGAGAGCTTTGTTAGTTTACAATTGTTAGAAGTTTCAAATTGAATGGAAAGCACTTCTCCAGTAAAGCCGTTTGGAATAATATCGCTTGAATTGCTATATTCAACCCTGACAATATTATTGGAAATCTGGGTAACATCAATACTACCTGATATTTCGACAATATTTCCTATTTGAAATCTCATATATTCTAAAATATCAGGCTCATAATGAATATCAAACTCGAAATACTTTATACTTTCAGGTGATGAAATAATATGAATAGGAATATTGATACTTCCTTGACAAGTATCAATATCGCTTAAAATATCAATCACACCTTCTTGAGTATAACTTTGAATATTCGCACCAGATGTTGACCAATCTCTGATATCATCAGTTAAATCAACAATTGAAATTTTTGTTGCATCAGGAGTCGATTTAAGTTCAAACTGAATTTCTGCAAGTGTTTCAGATGTATTAGTATAAAAACCATCATTACCTGCGGCACCTACAACAATTGTTCCAATTGATTTATTTGAAATATCAAAGTACATAAATTGATCAGCAAGTCTATTTTTAGTATATCCGACATACAATAGACTTTCAGGATCATATTTGATTTTAAAACCTAGCGCTTTAATCATCTTATTCGAATTATTGATTAAAATGGGTAAAGAAACAGTATCGCCACAAATTCCAGAGGTATCAACAATATCAATAATCGATTGTCTTTCTTCAATGTTATTTGCAAATAAGTTTTGGATCATTAGGAACATTAATCCAACTCCTATTAATGAATAAACAACTCGATACATTTTTGCCTCCTATCTATAATTTCAAAAGAATTTATATCTTCTATGAATACTTTGTATATCTAATCATACATTTTGCTAACTACTCTAAAAATGTAGATTAATTCTTCTAACCCCATTCTTTCATCACCATTAATATCAAATTTAATAAGCGGTCTATTAATTTCTATCGTAGCAATATCCGAACAATCAGCATCTGAAACCTTAACTTCAAGTGTATATGTAAATATATGGTTGTTCATTATTTGAGATAGATTGTTAATGATGATCTCACCAGTTGAGTTGTTTATTGAGAATGCACTGTTTATGTTTCCATCTATTATTTCATAAGTATAGGAATCACAGTTCCCTTCAACTTTTATAAAACCTATACTTGAGCCTGTTGTATGTTCATTTGTAAGATTGAAAGTTTGATTATTAACAGACAAACAATCTTTCTCTATATCAACGGACCAACTTTTCATATCATCTTTCAGGCTGGTAAGTTGAAATTCTGGATCTCTATCTTTTAAAACAGTAAAAGATAATGTGATTAATACCCCATCAGAATCTTTTTTTATTCCAACATTTTCAGCACTAACACCACCAACTAGAATAGTACCTGGAATAGAAGGGTTCACAGAAAATAAAGTAAATTGGTTTGAAATGTCTGTTTTTTCATAGTTTTCATATGAAATAATATCATTGTTAAAATGTAAATTTAACTTAAATGAATTTATATCGTTAGGGGCAGAATTTATATTTATGTGAACAGTCAAAAGCTTACCAACAATCAATTCAGGATAATTTACTTCTATATCTGCTGCATTTGCTACTATTGAAGTTAAAAAACAAAAAACACATATGATAATTTTTTTAAATGTAGTCATTATCTTTACCTCCTATTGTCCATTCGTATTTATTTCAAAACTACCAGATTTTGTGTCAAATGAACTCAGGTCATCTAAAAGTTTTTCTGGTTTAAGAATACAGTCACCTTTTCCAACAACTTTAAACTTGAGTACAATTAGAGTTCCTGTCTTATTTTTGGGAATAAATTTTTTGTCCAAATCCACTCCTCCAATTCTCACACATCCATTTGATATTTTATTTGCATCAAAAAGGCTGAAGCCATTTTTAACCAAATCACCACGTTCAAAACTCTGAAAATCTAAGATTTTTGGGTCATATTTAAGATCTAACCCAAAGGCTGAAATATTATTCGGGGATTTATCGATTGATAGTTCATAGGTGACAATTTCGCCAATAACACCCTTTTGAGAGTTTAATTCAAGAAAATAAGCATTCACTTGAAAAGGTTGTACAAAAGAAAGCATCATAAAAAAAATAGTTATATATAGTTTTCGCATCGTTGATTTCATAATTTTCTCCTTTCATTATAATGACATGCAGAGTAAAAAATACAACCGCATGTCATAAAAGTTATTAGTCAATTGATTTTTTTTTGATCATAATGAATTATTGAACAGTATTTTGTTTCCAATAATCATAGTAATCAAGGCAACTGGGCCTTTCCATATAATGACTGAATATACATAAAGCATCATTTGGTGTACATTCATTGTCACTATTGACATCACAGCACACTTCAGGACATAGCGAATTTGATGAAGTAGGGCAAACTTCCATCGTTTTATCAAAAGCCATTAAAGCATCTCCCGGAGTAATAGTATTGTCATCATTAACATCCCCATTGCAACCGCCAACACATCCGCCTGAAGTACTCCAACTTACCATATCATCCAATACTTCTGAAATGGTCATCTCAAACTTGTCACATTTAGTGACTTTTGGAGAGACAATAAATTTCAAAAATACTAAATTTCCACTACTTCCTTCAGGTATAAAATCACCAAACATGGTGCCTCCAACTTTAAGGTATCCATGACGATCGGTGACATCAAACATGTTCATATTTTGTGCAAGATTTCCTTTGCTGTATGAAATAAATTCAACAACCTCAGGGTGATATTCAATTTTGAAAGCAAATGCACTCAGGTCATTTGGCGTATTTTGAAGTCGAACAGCAACTTCAACTTCATGCCCACACTTCCCAACATTTCCAACAATATCAATCTCTCCATAATCCTGTTCTGTACATGAAAATGGAATTTCTGCAAATACAGAAACATGATATAACAGCATACTTATAGTTGTCATATAAGCTATGATTTTTCTCATTTAATCCTCCTTTAATAGAAAAATTTTTGACAAATGTGATGAAAAAAATAATAATATCTCAAGCTTTCCTGATAACTCTCGCCATGAGTTCATCATTCACCAGGAAAGCATGGGGGGATGAGAGTTCATCGTTCTTCCTCCCATTTTTTTTCAATGCCTATATCTTTTAATAAGCCATAAGTACCCTCCTTTTTACGTTAATAGTTTTCAATATACATGCTGACATGCGAAACATTTTTCATTTAAAATGTGCTGAAAAATGTTTTGTTTTTTTGTAAATAAAATTCAGATGAAAAGTAATTTTGTTACCAAATAATAAATTTTGTGGTCAAATATTTTTAAATGCTATATTATTATTAATAAAATAAAAGGCTTGAAAAATTTATAATTATATAGAATATAGGTACTTAAAATTTACTTATGATTGAAATGAAGAAAAATATTTTGATATGTAACTAAAATGGTGTTCATTTGTATTCTTTAATATTTAGTAGATAATCAACTTAATAAAAAGCAATTTAATATTTGAAGGGGAAAACAATGAAAAATAACAAAATTTATTTAGTAATTATTATTGTATTTATAATAGTGAATAGCACTGCATATTCCTATATTTCAGGGCATGTTTTAGGAATTGTTCGAGATGCAGAAACAAGTCAACCTATTTCAAACGCAACTTTAAAAACCAGTGCTGGAAGGTCAGCAATCACTTTTAATGATGGCTCTTTTATAATAGATCATGAAGCAGGGAGTTTTTTATTGACAGTTTTTGCAGAAGGGTATGAATCTTATTCTGGACATATTAATATTCAGGCAATAAAAACTATGAAAAAAAACATTGAATTAACGCCTATATCGATCAATGAAAATTTACCTGTTATCGATTCTGTTTCTCAAAAACAAACGCTTTATGGAAAAACAGCAGCTATAATTCAGGCAGAGAATATAAAATCGTCTGTTTCAATTGAAAAGGTAGAGGGAATTATTATCCCTCCTCAAAATCCACAAATCATGATAAACACACCGCTTTCTGGTTTACCTGTATTGAATTTTACTGAAATTTCCGGAACAAATAATTATTCCGCCACATATGATAATTTTTCAACCATTGGAAATTATAAAATTATCATACGGGCCACTGATATTTATGGCAATACTTCCCTTCCATTAACTGCTTCAGTCACTCAAACCATTGGGCCAGATGTATTTGAAGAGGATGATACTATTGATCAGGCAAAACCAGTTGTTCTCAATGCAAGGAATGCCAGGCGCCATACATTTTATGATGTTGGTGATCAGGATTGGATAATGTTTTATGGTATTTTTGGGAAGACTTATCATATAGAAACCAGTCGTCTTGAAATTTTATCTGAGCCTGTGATTGATTTTTATGGGCCTGGAAAAAACTATATCTTTTCGAGACCATTGATTGATGATGATGGTGATGGCGTGGCATATTTAGAATGGATCGTAAATAAAGAGGGTGTATATTATTTCTGTGTTAAAAATATAGATGCAAATGTTTTTGGAGCAAATACCGGATATGACCTCCGGGTTGGATACCCTGAAGGAAGTTGGGATGGTCATATATCTGGAAAAATCACAGATATTTATGGTAGTCCATTAAGGGGTATCAATATAAAAACAAATCATAATGGATCTGGTATCAGTGATATAGAAGGTAACTATGTAATTTTTGATCATCAAACTGGTGCGACGACTATTACATTTCTGTCTTCTTCTTTGTGCTATGCGAATAAAGCAGACACAATGACAGTTAAAAAATTCGAAACAACTTTATTTAATATAAGAATGGAGAATATAGCTCTCTCAGATGCGATAAAACATCTACAGCTGATTTCTGGAATTTCTATACCTGTAAATGGATCTTATATTGGTAATAACATTGGTTTGGATGATGCAATATATATGTTAAAATGTTTAGAGTATTAATATACATTTTTATCATTTTATGTCTACAATAAATTCTATTAATTTCAAAAATATATATTTTTTTAAAGGAGATAAAATAAAATGCATACGTTGTTTTTTTCAACGCTCTTGTTTGCAATTTTTTCTGGTTTTGCTCAGGAACGACATCCGGAAATCAGATCAATTAACAATCAATAAATTATAAATTTTGAAAGGAGAAATTATGAAATACAAAAAAAGTTTTTTAATATTATACTGGTCATTTGTTGCAGTCTATTCTGTTTTTGCTGGTAATCATGATTATATCAGTAATGACAATGAGGTTTATCTTTACGATCAAAAACCTGTTAAATTATTTAAGGGGATTATAATGGATGGGTCCATTACAGAGGGGCCCATAATTGATGAGTCGCTTATAATTATCGAGGAACAAAAAATAACTGGTACTGGTAAAAGTTTATTTCATTCTTGCGCAGAATTCAATCTTGATGATGCGTATTCAGCCGGGTATTCAAGTTCTGAAAACCCATTAATGGAACAGATCTTGGATCAGTGCGAAATTGAAATTCATTCAATTACAGATGATCATAGTTTTAATCCGCCTATTATTCCAATAAAAACTGATATTGCTAACCAGTGCATATACCCTTCAATAAAGAGAGTTATCCTACCCTTAGATATACAATCCACTTTACCTGAAATTGATGCTCAAAGTTATACTTTAACATACTTTCCAAGAAAAGAATCAATACTTCCTGATGAGCAAGTTACGATAGAAAGTTCAGGCATTGATTTAACGATCAATATCGACATACCATATCATCGATATGGTACAGAACTCTTTCTTTTTACAATTTTCGATGGCTCTGATAGAATAGGTGAAGCCTTTAAAGCAACAATCAAATATCCACAAATTAGCCATATCTTTTCAGAAGAAACAGAGACTTCCATATCACCAAAAACCTCAGTTATTAGAAATGACTTTATATATGAGGTCAATTCAACGGCTAATTGTATTATCAAAAAAGATCTGAATTATAAAGAAGTTTTACGATGGGGGCAATATGGTGAAGAAAATGGAGCATTTGATCAACCCACTGGTCTTGCAATTGATTCAGATGGATTTATTTACGTAACCGATAGTGGTAATCATCGCATACAGGTGTTTACTGCTTATGGTGAATTTTTAACATCTTTTGGCGAATATGGACATGGTCAGGTATCTAACCCCACATATATTGAGATTAATGAAAATGATACAATTTATATTGCTGAAGCAAATAAAAATACTGTTAAAGAATTTCAAAGATATGATTATACTGAAGGTATTACAAAGGCTATTATTGTTGCTGGCGGTGGCCCTTATACAGGAAATACGATATGGAATGCAACAAAAACATGCGCCAATCTTGCTTGTCGTGCCCTTATCCATCAAGGCTTAAATAAAGAGAAAATCCAATATCTTTCATCAGAGTCTAAAGATGAAAATGAACTTGTAGACTACCCTGCAACTAATGCAAATATAAAATATGCCATTACGCAATGGGCTGCAGGAGAATCAATCAATGATGATAATATTCGAGCTGACAGCCTGGTGATTTATATGGTCGATCATGGTGGTGATGGAAATTTTAGAGTAAATGAAAGTGAATACATTTCAGCAACTATTTTGTCTCTATGGTTTGATGACATTCAACAACATATTCCTGGAAAATTGATTGTTATTTACGATGCCTGCCAATCAGGAAGTTTTATGAAATATTTGTCTGATATTCCAAGAAACCGAGAAAGGATTCTAATAACCAGTAGTGGTTATGATGAATCAGCAATTTTTATTGGCAATGGAGCATTGTCATTTTCAAGCTATTTTTGGGCTGCTATTTTCAATGGAAAAGATATAAAGGATGCCTTTCATTCTGCGCAAAAAATAAATGACTTCAAATATGACAATGTAGCAATTTTTCCACAAAATCCTCAAATAAATGTTAATGGCAATACAATAAATAATGAAACGATTGATATCAATGCTATGCAAAATGTTATTATTGGAAATGGCGTCGGATTAAATTTTGGACTTCCATTTATTCAAAAAATTTCTCCAGAACAAACGATTGCCAAAAGCTCATCTGCGGATATAACTGCAACTGGAGTGTGGCCAAAAGATGGTGTTTCAAGAGTCTGGGCACAAATTATGCCTTCAGGTTATACACAAACTGCTATCAACAAGCCTCTCATTGCCTTGCCATCTGTTGAGCTAACAAAAACAGATGATGAAATGTATAAAGGGACATTTAACGATTTTACACATGAAGGCACTTATTTGATAGCTGTCTATGCAAAAGATACGAATGGTTTAGTCTCATATCCCCGACTAACAACTGTTATTGTCCAAAAGCCATTGAGACGTCGCGGGATCATTCTTATGGGTGAATCTGATGTTGAATCTTTAACAGCAGTCAAAGAAAATGCTGAATTTGCAAGTAAGGCCCTTAGAACGCAGGCCTATTTTGATATTATTAAAATTGATGGGTCATCATCTGAAACTGATTGTCTGGACAATATTTTTAATAATTGTATTGAAGGAAAAGAGAAAGAAATTCTTTTATATATGATAGGTAATGGTAATGAAACGAAATTTGTTCTTTCGAATGTAGAAGTAGAAAAATCAATATCACAAGATCATCTCAAAACGTTGCTTGAAAGAGTTCCTGATGATATCAGGGTGACGATTATTTATGATGGCCCACATTCTCAACAATTTCTAGAGGGCTTGAAACCAATTACTGAAAAAAACAGGATCTTTGTGTCAAGCTCATCTTCGGAAAACGCTTTTTCCTATCTGAATGGAAAATTGTCATTTTCCAGATATTTTTGGAGTATGGTATACAATGGTGAAACATTACTGAGGTCATTTAACGATGCCAGCAATTGTATTTTTACAGTGTTTAGAAATCATCAAACTCCAATGATTGTCTATGGTAGAGATCTTGCCCAGACACACACATTTGGCTATGGTATCAGGTTTGGCGATGACATTCCATTGCTTACATCAGTTTCAGCAAAATATAATCCTTTCGATAACTCTCTGCATATCCAGGCTAACAATGTTAACTCTTTACGTTCAATCGAAAAAGTGTTTGCTTTAATCGCTAGAAAAGATCACTTTCAAACAAAAGACAACATAAACTTGATAGAATTGAAAAAAATACCTGGCAGTAACAATTATTCTGTCACATATGTAAATTGTCCAAAAACTGGCCATTATGATATTTCAGTTTGTGCCATCGATTCTGCTGGAAATATGTCATACCCTATGGTTACAACTGTAATGCAAAAATCCAATATATACAACATTATTTCTACCTTACAAATTCTTTCAGGTTTTAAAGAAGAAAAGCTTGATGTTTCTCCATTTGATACCAATAAAGAAGTGCGGATTGATTTGAAAAGTGTTATTCATATGATGAAATGCTTATAAAAAGTCCTGTAACGCATAGGTCTATAACTTTACAAATATTTATATGGAGAAGAAAATGAGATACAGATGTCTATTTTTAATACTTTTATTACCAATAAAAATTTTGATTGTTTCTTCTGTTTTTTCTCAAGAACAATCTTCGGAAATCAGAATTACATCAGTAACATCTTTCCCTGATGCCGAAACTTGGAAAACAGTTAGCACAGTTTTAGATGAGAATTCTGAACCTTTACTGAATGGTATACTTGGAAAAGACCTGATAGTAACACTTGAAGGGGCTGAATTTGATAATAACGTAAAGGCGATGTTAATTCCTGGTAAGTCAACTGGAGTATTTGATGACTTTGAATTTTCCTATGCAACTGACTTTTCAGTGGTTGGAAACAGGGCATATGTTATAGATGATAATCGCTTAGTAATTATTGATACTGGCAACCCTTCTAAACCAGAATATATTGGTTCTTTTGATGCTGAAAATCTTTCATCAGTAAAAGTAACGAATGAAACTGTATATTTATCTGATTATAATGGATTAATAATAATTGATGCAAAAGATCCAACAAATTTAAAATTGATTGGTAAAAGTGATTCAATCTTCAACACTAATGAAATAATAACTGTTTTTGGCAATACAGCCATTTTGGAAACTGAAAAACTTTACCTTTATGGTTGTTGTATTGATGAAGAAATTTGTACTACTTGTTCTCAGGATAATACCTATTTTGAAATATTGGATATCACAAATCCTTCAAATCCGAAAACTCTTAGTATTGTTAACATATCAAATAAGCCTGGTTCTTTTTCTATCTTCAATGGAAATATTTGGGATGATAATCAAACAGATTTTTTAGGTGTGAACAACTTAATATTCTTGAGTGGGCCGTTTATAGGTAGCTATAGCTATTATCTATCTATAGTTTTTTGGGAACAGGATGAAAATAAACCAGAGATTACAAAAGAATTTTTAGTTTTTGTTGATAAGAAAAATAGTGGTGTGGGAGATGGATACACCTTTAAATTTTCTGAATCTTTGAATGAAATAGAGGGTAGAGTAATTTATTCAGCGGATGGAAACAATGGTTTAAAAAGATATGACTTTTATAAAAATTCATATTTAACAAATATCAAAACTTTTGGCTACATATCTGACGTATTACAAAAAAACAATTTGGTATATGTTGTTGATAATGATTTAACAATAATTGATACAAATACCTCCTTAATACTCTCTCAAGTTGAAATTCCAGGCGATTCTAAAGACATACACATAGTTGATGATAAAGTTTACATACTTAGCCAGAATAGTTTGTCAATTGTATCAGAGATTTTTGAAGCAGATATTATATCATATACAGAGACTCAAGTATCATTACAAATACCTACACCAAAACATTCGGGTACTTATCACCTGTTGATCTATAGTTCAGATATTATTGCAAACATACCAATTATATTTGACTCACCTTTTACCATCTCAAAAATAGAAGATCAAATCATATCAGCTACAATAAACCAGGCAGAATTTCCATTTACTGTCATTCCCAATGTTTCAGAAGAAACAGCAAGGAACTATACAATAACAGGACATTCAGGTATTCCATTCTTGCTGCCAGACGATCAAATATCAATTGAAGGAAGCGACTTGGAACGAAAACTTAGTATTAAGATTCCAGCGCATCGATATGGAACAGTCCCAATTCATATTACTGTTAACAATGGCTTTGCTTCGATCATGGAAAGTTTTAATCTGACAATTAAACGTCCTCAATTCTCTCATAGGTTGAAAGAAACTTCATCAGTATCAATTCCTCAAAACATAACAGTTATCGATAACAATTTTTTGTATCAGGTCAACAAAGAAGAAAACTGTATTATAAAAAAACACATGGATAACCAAGAAATTGTTAAATGGGGACAGGAGGGAACAGATAATGGCTCATTTAAACAACCATCTGGTATTGCTTTAGATTCAGATGGGTTTATTTATGTGACAGATACTGGTAATAATCGTATTCAGGTGTTTACTGCTTATGGTGAGTTTTTAACCTCTTTTGGAGAATATGGAAATGGTCAAGTTTACAGTCCCAATTATATTTCTATTGATGAAGATGATACCATTTTTGTTTCTGAAGCAAATGAAAGTAATGTAAAAAAATTTCAAAAATATGACTATACTGAAGGCATCACAAAGGCCATTATTGTCGCTGGCGGTGGTCCCTATACAGGAAATAGTATATGGAATGCAACAAAAACATGTGCAAATCTTGCCTTTCGTGCCCTTATCTATCAAGGCATAAACAAAAATCAGATCCAGTATCTTTCATCAGAGCCAAATGAAAAAAACAATTATGTTGACTATCCATCGACCATCGCAAATATAAAATACTCCATTACACAATGGGCTAAAGGAGAGTCTATTAATGAAAATGATGATAATATTCGAGCTGACAGCCTGGTGATTTATATGGTCGATCATGGTGGTGATGGAAATTTTAGAGTAAATGAAAGTGAATACATTTCAGCAACTATTTTGTCTCTATGGTTTGATGACATTCAACAACATATTCCTGGAAAATTGATTGTTATTTACGATGCCTGCCAATCAGGAAGTTTTATGAAATATTTGTCTGATATTCCAAGAAACCGAGAAAGGATTCTAATAACCAGTAGTGGTTATGATGAATCAGCAATTTTTATTGGCAATGGAGCATTGTCATTTTCAAGCTATTTTTGGGCTGCTATTTTCAATGGAAAAGATATAAAGGATGCCTTTCATTCTGCGCAAAAAATAAATGACTTCAAATATGACAATGTAGCAATTTTTCCACAAAATCCTCAAATAAATGTTAATGGCAATACAATAAATAATGAAACGATTGATATCAATGCTATGCAAAATGTTATTATTGGAAATGGCGTCGGATTAAATTTTGGACTTCCATTTATTCAAAAAATTTCTCCAGAACAAACGATTGCCAAAAGCTCATCTGCGGATATAACTGCAACTGGAGTGTGGCCAAAAGATGGTGTTTCAAGAGTCTGGGCACAAATTATGCCTTCAGGTTATACACAAACTGCTATCAACAAGCCTCTCATTGCCTTGCCATCTGTTGAGCTAACAAAAACAGATGATGAAATGTATAAAGGGACATTTAACGATTTTACACATGAAGGCACTTATTTGATAGCTGTCTATGCAAAAGATACGAATGGTTTAGTCTCATATCCCCGACTAACAACTGTTATTGTCCAAAAGCCATTGAGACGTCGCGGGATCATTCTTATGGGTGAATCTGATGTTGAATCTTTAACAGCAGTCAAAGAAAATGCTGAATTTGCAAGTAAGGCCCTTAGAACGCAGGCCTATTTTGATATTATTAAAATTGATGGGTCATCATCTGAAACTGATTGTCTGGACAATATTTTTAATAATTGTATTGAAGGAAAAGAGAAAGAAATTCTTTTATATATGATAGGTAATGGTAATGAAACGAAATTTGTTCTTTCGAATGTAGAAGTAGAAAAATCAATATCACAAGATCATCTCAAAACGTTGCTTGAAAGAGTTCCTGATGATATCAGGGTGACGATTATTTATGATGGCCCACATTCTCAACAATTTCTAGAGGGCTTGAAACCAATTACTGAAAAAAACAGGATCTTTGTGTCAAGCTCATCTTCGGAAAACGCTTTTTCCTATCTGAATGGAAAATTGTCATTTTCCAGATATTTTTGGAGTATGGTATACAATGGTGAAACATTACTGAGGTCATTTAACGATGCCAGCAATTGTATTTTTACAGTGTTTAGAAATCATCAAACTCCAATGATTGTCTATGGTAGAAATCTTGCCCAGACACACACATTTGGCTATGGTATCAGGTTTGGCGATGACATTCCATTGCTTACATCAGTTTCAGCAAAAAATAATCCTTACGATAACTCTCTGCATATCCAGGCTAACAATGTTAACTCTTTACGTTCAATCGAAAAAGTGTTTGCTTTAATCGTTAGAAAAGATCACTTTCAAACAAAAGACAACATCAATTTGATAGAACTATCAAAAATACCTGGCAGTAACAACTATTCTTCCACATATGAAAATTGTCCAAAAACTGGCCATTATAATATTTCAGTTTGCGCCATCGATTCTGCTGGAAATATGTCTTACCCTATGGTTACAACTGTAATGCAAAAATCCAATATATATAATATTATTTCTACCTTACAAATTCTTTCAGGTTTTAAAGAAGAAAAGCTTGATGTTTCACCATTTGATACCAATAAAGAAGTGCGGATTGATTTGAAAAGTGTTATTCATATGATGAAATGCATATAAAAAGTCCTGTAACGCATAGGTCTATAAGTTTTGGTATTTTTCCTGGAGGGTCGAACCTTATGCTCGCATTCGAACAAATACCTCGGTGCCATCGGAGTTCTGAATCTTTAGATTCGAAAGTCAGGTTGATTTTTGTGACTTCCGAATCTAAAGATTCAGAACTCCAGTAAGAATACCAAAACTTATAGACCTGTTGCAAACATACCAGTTATATTTGACTCACCTTTTACCATCTCAAAAATAGAAGATCAAACCATATCAGCTACAATAAACCAGGCAGAATTTCCATTTACTGTCATTCCCAATGTTTCAGATGATGAAATGTTTATAAATAAAAAAAAACTGAAACTTCAGTTTACAGAAGTTTCAGTTTTTTCTTGTATTTAAAAATCATATTATTAATCAGAACAGTGTAATCCAGGTGCAGACAATAGGATAAACCCATCACAGTTCAGAAGGGGGCATTCCCAAAAAGTCGGACTTTTTGGGAATGCCCCCGTTCAGAATGGATTTACTTACTTAAAAATTTGAATAAATCGTATCCCCAACTTTTGGCATCATCAGACCTTTGGCTATTGTCAAATCACAAGAGTTTGATCTGATGGACAAAGGTTTTAAAATTAACTGACTATTCATGACTAAAAATTCCTGGTCAAAATTCTTTATACCATCACATTTGCCAATATTTGCCTCAACTTTACTGTTTGATATGTTGACTATTTTTCCTTTAACAGGAAACTGATTATTTAATACCGGAATCAGATTACGACAAAGAGAGGCCTTTTGCTTAAGAATAAAGTTTTGTTTATCAACATATTCAAAAAAATGTTCAATAATTGTTCTTCCGGTTTTTGCATTAACAAGTTTCATTAAGAGAAGATATGTTGAATCAGAATCCATTTCGTATGTATCAAAAAAAAGCATTAATTGCGGAAGTTGATAATTTATCGGCGGTTTTTGGGCCAGCAAATTTATAATTATTTTTCTTAATGAATCTAAATCAGTTGCTAATGGCATAAAACCTGTCTTTTTGTTAATCTCAGACTCTATAACTGCTGAAAGAATTTTTTCTCTTTCTCTATCTTTCTCTTGTGATTCAAAATATACTGATATGCTTTTGCATTTTGGTGAATCAAGCGGCCCTTTTTCACTAATAAGTTTTTGAAATAAATTATCAACTTCTTTTTGCATGGCAGCAATACGTATGCCTAATATCTTTTGTAGTTCGGTTTTTTCTAAAGAATCTAAGTAGTTATCCACCATATTATATGTCATTAAAAATGCAATAATACATAAAAGAAGTACCAACCAGTTTCTTGTTTCCTTGATATTTGAAAGATTCCATCCAATTTTACCACCTCTTTTTGCTGGAAACAAACGATTGTTTGAGTATATTGTTTTTTCCGCTTTTACACTTTTTATACTATCATTTGGTTTATCATGATCATTTTCAACATTAAAATATCTAACACGTGGATCACCATATAATACATAGCTTGCCCAACAGATGTGGTGATCATCAGGATCCATTAACATTTTTCTTGCTTCATTCATTGCCTTACCAATAGTCTCACCATTAAATAACTGTCGATAAAACTCAAATGTAAATTCAGAGCCTGTTCTGTCAATAATATCCCAGGTTGTACCAATATAATGTTTTACGCCTGAAAGCATAAATGAATTCGCAAGACCATATGATCCTTTTTCCATGGGCGTTTCAGTTGTCCACTTATCTGTTCTTGCGGACTGGCATGCATTAGAAAAAATAAACATTGGCATTTGTGTGCCAGACATTTTTAAAATTTCTTTGGCAGTAAAATTGTTTTTTTTTAATTTCCAACCACTATTATCAGGGGCCTTAGGATCATAAAAAGAATGACCTGTATAATGGATCATATCAAAATGTCTGATTCTTTCCTTTATTTCATAAGAATCAACACGTGTATTTAATTCTGCATTAATCACTATTTTTTCATTTTCTGTATTGATATCATCAATAAAGTCACGAATATCATATCCTTCCTGCCTGGCAAAAGATAAATCATTTGTTGGGTCAGCCATAATCCACATATTCACAGGCGAATTTAATAATCGATCTTCAGTTTCAACGATCTCTTGACGTGTTTTTACGAGTCGTCCCATACAAAAGCGTTCACATAAAAACTGATCTCCGATACAAATCAATTCCCATGGTATGTGAACAAGTTGCTCATCAATAAAGAGCAACAAATAAGTTGCACTGGTGTCCATTAATTTTTGTTTGACGCTTACAGGTAATAGTTCATCGGTCAGCGTATTGCCTGAAGATTTAATTTCTCTTAAGGCAGCTTCCTTTTTTCCGCCATTATTTGCATATCGATTTAAGGTATCAATCATTTGTTTGCAACGTGCATCAATATGTTGGGGAGTATATTTATCCTGATCCAAAACAACAGATTTATAGGTCCAGATAGCTGCTTTGGACTTATGTATGCTGATGTTTATGGCAGCCTGATCCTTATAAATCTCAAGGTATATGGTATTATCTTTCATGTAAACCTTCCTGGTTTATTTCAAAATGAAATATGTCTATGTGTTTATTACTTTGTTTAATCATCAACTCATAATTTCCATAATTAAGGGGCTCAAATGATATTTGTTCGTGTGACAGCAGTTTTGAAATTTCACTGTCATCATCAATATTTTTTAAGCTTATTCGAATGTAGTCATTTTCAAAATTTTGATCAAGAACCTTAAAATCTAAACAGAAACAATTATCGTTGATTTTTTGAAGATAGATTTCAGACTGAATATTATCAAAATCTTTTTTGAGAAAAATATGGCTAATATTTTGATCACCTTTAAATGAACGAACATAAGCATAAGACAACTCTGCTTGTGGTACTGTTATCCATAGAATAACATCTTCTACAATTGCTGGAACTTTTTTACCTAATCTTTTTAATATTTTATTCATTTTTTTCAAAAAAGGCTTATCTTTCTTTTTTTCTGCACGACTATCCATTTTTTTTAGAAATTCTTCGGCTTCATCTTTTGATGCTTTTTGATAATTCATACCATCCTTGTCTTGGATAAGTTCTTTAGCGATTTTAAATGACTGATAGCATGAGCTACAATTATTAATGTGTTCTTCCATCTTTTTTCGACGGTTTGGTGACAGTGTGCCAGTCATATAATCATAGAATAAATTATCTTTTGAACAATATGTGTTTTTCTTCATCTTGACCTCCTTTAAACTTCGGAAAAATAAACAGCATTTATTTTGTTCCGAATCTTTAATTAAGAATACTGCTGAAAGAAGATATTATTACATTTTTTATGAAATAGAATATTGATTGAATATCATCTTTCAAGTTTTATTTAGGTTCCTTAATCACTGAACACGTGTTTATATTCTTTTAACTTACGTTTAGCTGTTGAAAGTGCCTTTTTTGCAGCATTTATTGAAATACTCAAATATGCTGCAATATCCGGAATTAACATGTTTTCAAAAAAATATAACAAAAACACTTCTTTTTCTCGTTTGTTTAAGTATTTTTTTGCACATTTCAAAAGAGAAGTATGGACTTCTACCTCACTCATCCTGTCATGGTCGAAAACCAGTTCGATTTTTTCATATCCATTTGTATCTATGGGCAGCAATCCATTCCTGTTAATCTTTTTTTGGATATAATTAAACGTTGTCCTCTGGGTAATTAAAATGATCCAGCCTGAGAGGGTTAATCCCTTGTTAAGATCAAACTTGTAAAGTCCATCTGATAGTAATTTTTCAAAGACATCCATGGTTAAATCTTCAATTTCTTCTTCGGTAAAAGCCTGGCTCATTTTGTTAAAGGTTTTAACAACAAAAGCTCTAACGAGATATAAGTATTGTTCAAAAAGTAGCGTTCCATTTCCATTTATTAACCAGTCATCAAGGATATGTTGTTCTTCTACCTTGTTTAGTCTTCTTTGTGTACTCATTTTATTTTTACTCCATCATTAATATTTAATGATAATTTCTCATTGCTCTTAGCTTTAAAAAAATTCATGCTTATTTCTGTTGTGTAGCCATCACCACTGACAACATAATCTGTGCCAAAAGAGCTTCCTGTCACCGGATTAACAATTTTAGTTGATATATAAAATATTACCGGCCAGTACAACTGTATAAGGCTAATATTAACATGCTTTAATGGTTTCACTGAATACGAAGGATCATTGATACTAAAAATGCGGCCATCGATTTCCAAAAATTCTTTATGTATTTTTTCAACAAGTCGGTAGGCCAGCAGGTCAATTTTTTCATCATTTTTGCTTTCAACATACACATCTTTAGTGTAGTAGATCTCTCTGGTTGTAACGTTAGTAACATTAGCAACGACTTCTATTCCTAACTTTGTCTGATATGCATATCCTCCAACAATAAGCGCATCATTCTCTCCCTTTTCATTATTTAATATTTCAAGGGAGGGTATTACTCTAAATCGATTTTTTTCAATGCTTTTCGAAATGACTAAATGTTTGATTCTGTCTGCTAAGTTATTTTCTTCTTCTTCATCAAACAAATAAAATTGATCGATATAAACCGGCATTTTATATTTTGCCTTCATGATTTCCGGTATCTGCCGAAATATTGTCATTTTTTTTGTACAGGCACGGCCTGAATGATCTACCGCTTGAACAATGATTGTATTTTTACCGGGTTTAAGATGGACAGGATGATTAAAAAACAGTTGTTCATCAGATGATCTTAGAATAATGTCGCCATTGATGGATAAAGACATCTTTTTGTTGTTTTTATTTACTACCATGCCTTCAATGTGTATGCTTTCACTAAAAACGACTGTTTCTTGTTTCAGGCCATATAATTCCATGTTGATATGATGACAGTTATGTTCAATTGACTGGCATACTTTGGTCGTAATATCATTTGAATTTTGAGCCAGCAGAATGGGTTCATTGAGGTTTGCATCCAAGTCGTATTTAATAAATGCAATTGTCTGGTTGCCATATGAATCCTTTGCAATCAAAGATATTTTCTTTTCATTTTTTTCAGGAGAATAAGTAAACCAGGCTTTACTTTCATTTTTGACAGGAATTAGCTTATTATTAATCATTAGTGATAAAATTCCAGACTCATCTTCCAGATATCCTTTTAACGTTGATTTTTGATCAACACCTGAAAGAGCAACAACAGGGCCTGTACGATCAATAAGTATCACTAATGTACGTTTATTCTGTCGGCCCAATAAATTTTTTGCCAGGATCTGAATCCGATGCAAACCTTCAGGCAGGGTATAAATTTTACGAAAACTTAACAGTTTTTTAGAATGATCAATAAAAATATGCTCATGATTTATCGATAATTCAGATATGAAAAAATTGTTTTGAATTGTACCTGAAATGTCAAGAACTTCACTATTTGTTCCAAAAGGATGATCATCATCCCAAATTTTACCATTGATCGTATAACTAATTTGTGGGAGATTATCTTTGATATTTTGTTCAAAAAATAATCGCTTACGAACCTTGTCTAAATAGTAATATGCTTTTTCTGATGGTTCATTCTGAATTGATCGCTTTAGTTTTAATTCTGAAATATCATTCATTCCTTGAATCGCATAAATAACTCCCATTTCTCTATGTGGAAAAAAATCAATAAACCGGGTACCATATGTTCGAAGCATGCGTTGATCTTCACATCTGTCTGGTCTTTGACTTATGGAACTTTGAAAGTCTTTGAGGGCTAAATCATATTGCTCATTTTCCATAGAAGATAAGCCCCGTTGATAATAATGATACCATAAGCCTCGAAATATATTCTTATGATTTGAGGAACATGATATTATGACTATTAAAATATTGAAAATTATTATTATTTTTAGTGTTTTCATAAGTTTATTACCATTGATATTTGATTATTTATTTAAGAATACAATTCAGTGTATTGTTTGTTACCTGATTTTATAATTTATTTTTAATTTTTCTGTTTCTTGCGTAAAAATTGAAAAAAACACAATTATTTTTTTTTGTTGGTAACAAACGTTATCTTGAAATGTATTCTATTAAAAAAAAGGAATTTTACAGAACATAATAATACAAAGTATAAAACAATCCTAATGTGTGATTGAGAAAAAATCGGCCTGAAAGATTTGACTTATATGATGAAGTCCTTTTATAGGAATTAACAGTTAAACGTCATAGACTTATGTTCAATAAAAACAATAAAGGAGAAAACAAAATGAATTTAAAAGGAATCCTATTATTAACTAAATTGGGGATCATTTTCATTATATCATCAAATGTAAATGCTG
>Ga0272440_1000849_pt1 | contig 25753 bp, 22 predicted proteins | sample SSMMMBAug17_FD_192440 | JGI IMG/M metagenome (GOLD analysis project Ga0272440, IMG submission 192440) | Marine sediment archaeal communities from Little Sippewissett salt marsh, Falmouth, MA, United States - SSM-MMB-Aug17 | ecosystem: Environmental > Aquatic > Marine > Wetlands > Sediment ...
CCGCGATCTTTAATTCCCGAAATAATTTCATACAGGCTGACAGAAGCAGTTTTATCTTTTGCCAGTGGCGTAACAACAACATCACCTTTTTCAGAAATTCCAAAATAAGAGGCACCCCATTCTCTAATCATATAGAGTTCTTCAGCATCTTTTATTGTCCATCTATTAAGTGTTTTCATTTTGCTCATATTTTCCTTTAAATGTAATAAGGGCAACGCCCTGGAGAATTGTACATAAATGTTTTTCCTGAAAGGGCGTTACATGTTTGTTTTATGTGTCGCCCTAACAGGGTTAAGATTCTGATTAATCTTTAACCCAGGACATTGCCCTGGGCTGGTATTTTGCCGCCCTTTCAGGACTTAGAAAATAAATGTCCAACTTGTTGGGAATGCACCCAGAAATAAAGCATCCCAAAGTATCTTATTATTTACTACGATATATCCGAAAATTTATGATCGCTTACTTATTATACAAAAAAAATGTTGGTATCACAATTTTTTTATTTATACATCAATTGTGGCACGACATCCCCTTTCAACTCCAAAATACGCAGCTATGGCAGCATTTGTAAAAAACAATCCGCGCTGATATACACGAGTTTCAGAGCATTCAGCCAGTTTTGAACAGTTTGATGCGAACATTCGAATGTTTGCCTGATATTATTGAGTGAAAGTGTTGATGTTACACGTTCTGGTAATAAATACACAAGGGTTTGCAATTTTGAAATATTGTTAATTTTTGATAAATCACGAAGAACATTCCTTAGGAATACTCGAAAAATAAATTCCTCATTTACTTATGTGCCAAGAACGTGTAGGTGCGAACCTTGTGTTCGCCCATCGTACATAGGAACGAAAGCGTTATTAGTTCGAGGGCGAACATAAGGTTCGCCCCTACATCGAACTTGTACATGCGCACAGTCACCTGTGACTTGGGTGCATCAATCCAGGGCCAGCAAAGGTGCTTTTGATCTTCTGGTCATATTCAATTCCATTGAATACTTGAGGCTCAGAATTGGTCTATTGTGATGATTTCTATTCATAATATTTTGTTAAATGCCAAAGGGGATGACCATGAATTATTAATCATTCATAAAAGGATTATTTCTAATAATTTCAGCAAAAACGTATTAAAAAAAACTTATCTGAAAATTATTAAGCTTTTTTTAGGTAAAAAAAACTGTTATCTTTAAGACAAAAAAAAGGAGTAAATCATATGAAGGAAATAGATGCAAGGGGTCTTGCCTGTCCTGGACCTGTTTTACAAACCAAAGCTGCCATTGATCTAAAAAAGTGGGAAGCATTAAACGTCATTGTTGATAATGAAGCTTCAATGCAGAATGTCTGCTGGTTTTTGGAATCCAATGGCTATCAGACAGGCGTCAAAGATGATGATAGAAATTTTGTCATTACTGGAACATTATCAGAATCTCCTGAATCACAGCCAGAAAAACAAATCTCGACACCACGAACTGAAGATAAAAAATTATGGTCATGTGTGCAACAGATCGAATAGGTTTTGATGATGATGAACTGGGCTTAAAACTGATGATCAGTTTTATTAAAACCTTAGAAGAAGTGATTAATATTTGAACATCATGTTTTATCTTTTCGATTTTGTCGCATTATCACTTATACCTTCGAGACTTTGATGAATTTCTGTCAATGGGATTGGTATAATCATAGTCAATTTTATAAACACTGATTGCTTTTGTTGATGCCGCAACATTGGTGCGGTTCACTGTTTTGCCAAGATTAGACCTGTGATAAATGCCCAACATCCCTAACAGGTTTTTTTCATCAAGCAGTTTGTTTACAAAAGGAACAAACTCTTTTTCACTGCGGTTGAACTGTTCTGACACAGCCAGTACGTTCATATGATTGAATATATTTTTTAGCAAATCAGGATTATTTTCCATGACATCGTTAATCACTCCAACAAGAGATTCTGGCGAAATATGCTGTAAGACCTTCCCAACAAATGATTTTTGAGAAGTCATCATTTGTTCCACTGCATCAGCAATGAGTTTTGGCTCAATTGCAGATACCATCTGAGAAATATATGCTGGTTTTCTTTCAAGGACTGTATTGGCAATTCTAGCAATGGATTCTGGTGCAACGCGAATGAAAATTTCTGAAAAAATCTCAGAATTTTTTTGGATGACTTCATTAATCACATTGGCAATATGATCTTTATCCATACGCTGCATAAGATCCATTGAATAATCGGTCAATGGGCCAATTGTTTTGGATAAGGCATCAACAAGAACATCCCTGTCTAACAATGCCAACATATCCATTGCAATGTCTGGTGTAGATGATACCATCCGATCTATCATTTGATCAAAAATGGAACGATCCAAATGTTGTGTCAAATTTGAAATCATGTGCGGATTATGTTCCAAATGCGATGCCAGACTTGTAATCAATTGAGGATTCTTTTTTAATAATTCATAAAAAGAGGTCATGATGGCTTCATGATCAAGCTTGATAATCATTGCATTGATCAGCCCCGGATACTTATTGATACTTTCATTGACCACAGTGGCCAATGCTTTTGGATCAATTGAAATAATTAGTCGGGTGATCTGATTGGCATTTTCATGCAATATGGTATTTATTGATTCAGCAACATCATCCATATCAATATGCTTGATTATCTGACTGATTGTTTCTGTCAATCGTCGAATGGATGCATTGATAATGTTGGCAATAAATTTGACATCAAAAGGCTTGAGAAGCCGGAATGGAAATCCATTGGTCATTGTTTGAAACATAAACACCTCTTTGATTTTACTTTGTATTTATTTAATAATAAAAGCAGGAATTTATCTGGTATTCGTGCCACCAATCAAAGCAACAAGTTTGCGAACAATTTCCTGCATATTGACAGATTGATCATGCATCCTCTCGGCAGCATCAACAGAATCCCTGGCATTTTGGTCATTATCTTGCGTAATTGTTTCAAGTTCTCCAATTTCATGATTGATCTTTTCTACAGCTTGAGATTGTTCTGCCGATGATTGGGCAATTTTTCCAATAATATCAGAAACCTTTTCATTATGTTCCAGGGTGGTTTCAAAGGCTTTCGAGGTTGCCTCTACAGACTCAGAGCCTGTCCCAATATCATGCACAATTTTTTGAATAATACTTTGTGTACTCCCTGCTGCCTCAGCCGATCTCATGGCAAGGCCCCGAACTTCATCCGCAACAACAGCAAAACCAGCACCAGCTTCACCCGCTCTGGCTGCTTCAACTGCTGCATTTAATGCTAATAAATTTGTTTGAAACGCTATTTCATCTATGGACTTAATAATTTTACCAATTTCTTCTCCGCCTGAACGAATTCGCGCGATTGCATCAATTGTGTTATTCATTGATTCATTGGCTGTTTCAGATGCTTTATTGGCTTGTTCTCGAATATGTTTCGCATTATCTGAATGTTTTGCATTTTGTTGCGTAATGTCTGCAATATTGTTTAAGGATTCGGAAGCTGTTTCCAGGTATGCTGTTTGTTTAGAACATCCTTTGGCCATAGATTGACTTGCAGACATTGTTTGTTCTGAGCCATAATTAACTTCATGTGAACTATCTTTTAATTCTTCTATAATCTGATTGATAGGCTTTATCAACACAAATTTTAATGAACAGAAAAGCGCCAGAAACAGAATCAACTCCATAAAAATACCGCCGAAAATAATATTTCCAATTAAGGCGTTTAACTCTTCTTGTTTTAATGACACAAACAATGTCAGATTGCCAATTGTCTGATTGTCGTGCTTTATGGCATGTTCAATGACTGAAAAATTTCCATGAATAGCGTCAGAAATATCAATGATTTCATTATTTTGATTGCGTTTTTTTCCCACAAACTTCTTGTTATTCTGTTTAATAATAATGGCATGAATATTGGGATCAGCCATTTCTAATTGAACAATTTTTTCTACAGCAGCCTTATCTGATTCCTTCAAACAACTTGCCAGATGATAATCGAGGCGTTTCGCAGCACGTTCTGCCAGTGTATTTAGCTCATTTATTAAATTTGCTTTTGTATAATAATAGTTCCCTGTTCCAGATAAAAAAAGAATCGCTGCCACCGACAAAATAAGAATAAAACTTACTTTTGCTTGAATCCCCATTGTTCTTAATTTTGCAGACATCGTTCAATCTCCCTGATAAGATATTTATAGACCGGATAGGTCTATAAGTGTATACATTTTTTTTCTTAGCCCTGAAAGGGCGGCAACATAAAAGCCCAGGGCAACGCCCTGGGTAAATATATAAAAAGTTTTAAGCCCTGTAAGGGCGTTACATTTTTAGAATGCGTCCTTTTTAATTTATCTTTATGTTGCGCCCTTACAGGGCTTAAATATTGGTTAATCTTTACCCAGGGCGTTGCCCTGGGCTGGTATGTTGCCGCCCTTTCAGGGCTAAGAAAAAAATGTATACACTTATAGACCTATCCGACAAAAAAGTTGGAGTTTTTTTCTTAGCCCCGATAGGGGCGAAATCATTCAGGAAAATTTTAGATTAGCCTAACTTTTGTGCATTTTCGGAAAGCCTGTTTGATACTTGCTTCAAGTACAGTCCCGCTTGCTAACACGCGCGGCTCAGATTAAAAGCTGCCGAAAATTTCAGAGCCGCGCGCGTTAGCAAGCGGCATTGCACTTGAACCAATATAAATCAGGATTTTGTTTTTCCGGTATATAAATATATCGCCCCTATCGGGGCTAAGAAAAAAACTCCAACTTTTTTGTGTTGCACCCGTTTGGACTTTATTACAACAAATAATCAATTGATACTTGTAATATATTGGATTGTCAAGTTGTTATTAATAATTCATTAATATTCAAATATAATATTGAAAATCAATCAACGAAGGGACATAAATAATTAATTGACAGGTTTTCTTCATGTGCAGAAATTTTAGATATCCAAGAGTGGATTTCGTTTTGAATTAATTCTTCAATAATTCCCAGCGGGGGTTTGGGGGGATGCATTGTGGATATTTCACCCTGAATGCCGCCAAGTCTTCCGGCCCATTGGATGGCATCGTCGTAATTGCCAATTCGGTCAATTAAACCCAATTTTTTTGCCTGCTCACCGGTAAGAATGCGGCCATCAGCAATAGAACGTATTTCATCAATGGGCATGTTACGTCCCTGAGACACATCATTAATAAATTGTTCATGGATTTCTGTCACAAATGACTGAAGAAATTGTTCTTCTTCCGGAGTCATTGGGCGCGTGGGGGATCCCATATCTTTTAATTCACCGCTTTTGATCACAGATGTTTTCAGACCGATTTTTTGAAAAAGGACTTCAAAATTGGTAAAACCCATTATAACACCAATACTGCCTGTAATTGTACCTGTATTTGCAATGATGCCATTTGCTGCTGATGCAATATAATAGCCGCCTGAGGCTGCAACAGTTCCCATGGAAACAATAATGGGTTTTTCATTTTTTGATTTAATGATTTCGCGATATAATTCCTGGGAGGGAGCAACACCGCCGCCTGGCGAATTGATTCTGACAAGAATGGCTTTGACCTGATCATTTTTACGAAAATATTTCAGGTCTTCAATAATAGGAAGGGCATCAGAAATCATACCTTCAATATTTATGATACCCACTTTTTCGCCATATTCTGGCGTGGACACACTGATTGTCACCATGAGTGATATGAGAATCAGTGTGCCGCACATTACTGATGTGTTCACCAGAATAAAAAATAAATATGGATGCCGCCTTGAAAACATGCCATCACACCTGAATTTTCGTTAAGAGGTCTTGTTTTCGGATTCTTCAGATGTTTCTTTTTCAACATCCTTTTCTTCAATTGCATCGGCAGTTACTGTTTCATCGTCAGTTTTTTCTGAGTCAGTTGCAGAAACTTCTTCTGGTTCTTCAGGATTTTCTACAATTTCAGATGCAACGTTCTCATTTTCCATCATTTCTGCTTGTTCTTTTTGAAGTTGATCTTTGAGATTCTTTCCGAGCAGTTCTCCAAAAGTTGATGTTGGTCGATTGGCATTTTTGACATAATCTGACAGGATACTATGTTCGTCTTGCATCAATAATCGCTTGATAGACAATCCGATACGACGTTCCTTGCCATTAATATTGACCACCATTGCTTTGATTTCATCACCCACTTCATACTGTCCAACCGGCGTTTTAATTTTTTCTTTGCTGATCTCAGAGACATGAACAAGGCCTTCAATGCCTTCTTCCAATTCTAAAAACACACCAAAATCAGTGACATTGGTAACTGAGCCTTTAACCTGCGTACCGACTTGATATCTTTCACCAACAGTTTCCCAGGGATCAGGATGCAATTGTTTTATTCCTAATGAAAAACGTTCATTGCCTTTATCAATATCCAGTACGATTGCCTGTACTTTTTGGCCTTTTTTGAAAATTTCTGATGGATGTTTGATGCGTTTGGTCCAGGAAATGTCAGATATATGAACAAGGCCATCAATACCTTCATCAATACCAATAAATAAGCCAAAATCTGTGATATTTTTAATTCGGCCTTCAATGGTTGTTCCCACAGGGTATTTATCACCGATGACATCCCAGGGATTGGGAATGGCTTGCTTCATACCTAAAGATATTCGGCGATTTTCCGGGCTGATATCCAAAACAACAGTGTCTACTTCTTCTCCAACTGCAACAAAATGCGCAGGATGTCTTATTTTACGTGTCCAGGACATTTCTGACACATGGATCAATCCTTCAACACCTTCATCCAGTTCAACAAATGCGCCATAATCAGTCAGACTGACAATTTTCCCAGACACCTTTGTGCCAATTTTGAAACGTTCTTCAGCGTGAATCCAGGGATCTTCAGTAAGCTGTTTCATGCCCAATGACACTCTTTCTCGATCAAGATCAAGACCAAGAATTTTAACTTTAATTGATTGGCCAACAGAAAAAAGTTCTGATGGATGTTTCACACGTCCCCATGAAATATCTGTAATATGCAACAGACCATCAATTCCGCCAAGATCAACGAAAACACCATATTCAGTGATATTCTTAATGACACCTTCAACGATTTTGCCTTCATGAATATTTGACAGAGTTGCAGTACGTCTGGCCTGACGTTCTTCCTCCAGAACAGCACGACGTGACAGAACAATGTTGCTTCGTTTTCGATTAAATTTTAAAACTTTGAACGTGAGTGTCTGATTAACCAATTCGTCAAGATTGCGAAGGGGTCTCAAATCAGCCTGTGAGCCAGGTAAAAAGGCTTTAATGCCGACATCCACAGAAAATCCACCTTTAACACGCGATACAACAAGACCTTCAATGGTTTTATTCCCCTCATACGCTGTTTTGATTTCTTCCCAAACCTTTATCTGAGCAGCCTTTTCCTTAGAAAGCCGAACCGCTTCTTCTTCATCATCCCAAAACTCAACCATGACATCAACAGTATCCCCAATATTAGCAATGACCTGGTTTTTGTCATCAACAAACTCCTCAATGGGAACCTGACCTTCTGATTTGTATCCGATGTCAATTAACACAACATCTTTGTCGATTTGAACAATTTTTCCCGATACAACTTCACCTTCTTCAAATCTTTTGCAACTTTCCTCATACATGCCAATTAGATTTTCATTGTCTTCCATTGACACATTGGCGTCATCGTCATCCAATACCGAATAATCATTGGCATTCGCTTCGTCTTGATCTAAGGAATCAGCCATGACCGCTTCCTCAGAATTTGTTTTAATCCCTTCGTCTTTCATAAAAATTATGAATCCCCCTTACACTTATTTTTTTTGACCACATCATCGTGTGGCAAATTTATTCTAATATCGTAATTTTAGATGAAAAACAATATCTTTTATTGTATTTTTCATTTAATATATGATTCAAAATACGTCTGTTTTATTGCAGTGTCGGCTTTGTATTTGAAGACTGCGGCTGCCCCTGTTGCTGCTTAATCATGTTTTGTACATGAACGCCCCTGTTCATTAACTCAAAAAACTTGGGAAGGGGCATGACAACGCGTTGTGTAATTATTTTTTTAATCATGGATTCCTGGTCTGCACTATCACGTTCTATCACCGATGTATACAAATTGAACTTGACCACACCATCGTGAACCATCAGGCCTTCAGTGCCATCAGCATAAATTTCAGGTAAAGGCTCATCAATTGACCATACCTCGTAAGGCATTTCATTTTGTAATTGTTTTACCTCAAATAATTTTTTCATAGGATCTTTATTATCCTTCTAATTTTTTGTCAATTTCCTGACACATATACGTTACGACCTGTTTAAGATCCATCATGCTGCTATCAACGTGAATGGCATCTGGTGCTGGAATTAAAGGAGCAATCTTTCGGTTTCGATCCTTTTCATCCCTAATTTCCATTTCTTTAGTCATCAAATTCTCGCTCATATAAATACCTAGCGCAATATATTCTCTATGACGTCTTCTTGCGCGTACAGAAGGCTCAGCAGTTAGAAAAAATTTAACATCAGCTTCAGGAAATACAACTGTTCCCATATCCCGACCTTCCACAACAACACCGCCATCTTTACCCAACTGACGTTGAAGATCAAACAAATAATTACGAACCAGAGGGTTTACAGATAAATCGGATGCCAAAAGGCTGATATCTGGCAACCGAATGGCATCGGTAAGATTCAAATCGTGATTGTACAAAAGAAGTTGATCACCTTCCCTGACAAAATGAAGGTCCAATGATTGACAAAGTTTATCCAATTGGTCATCATATCGATAATCGACACCTTTTATTTTTGTCATCACGCCAATACCCCGATACAAAGCACCGGTATCAACCCGGGTATACTGGTAGAAATTGGCAATACATTGGCTTACAGTTGTTTTTCCCGAACCCGCCGGGCCATCAATTGTTATGATAAGTTTTTTTTTCAAGATACGCTCTCTTTCCCTCGATCAATGGCTTTAATGTTAATATCCAATAATCCAGGTTTTTTTGATAATTCTTTTTTAAGAATATCCTGAATTAAATCAAAAGAAAACATGCGCGTTTGTTGGATAAAAGCACCTAAAGCGACCACATTGGCCACTTTTACTGTTCCCAATTCATTGGCAATGGCATTGGCCGCAATTTCATATTCTTTGAGGTCAGTGCGGTTGCTGCTGATTGGCACCAAAGAGCTATTTTTCAAAATCAAGCCATCAGATTTGACAAGCTGCCCAAATTTTTCCATTGATGGTTGATTCATGGCCACAAGGTACATTGGATTTTGGATAACAGGTGAGCCAATCGGCGAATCACTAATTACGACAGTACAGTAAGCAGTTCCTCCCCGCATTTCCGGGCCATATGAAGGAATCCACGCCACTTCTTTTTTTTCTTCAAGGGCAGCCAATGCGATGATTTTTCCCATCATCAAAATCCCCTGACCACCAAATCCTGTGAACATCATATCCAGTTGCATGATCAATCTCCTTCAGGTGTTTTACAATCGCCCAGTTGATAATAGGGCAGTAAATCAGATTCAGCCCATCGAATGGATTCAAGGGGCGTCTTTCCCCAATTCGTAGGACAGGTACTGATAATTTCAACCAATGAAAAACACGTACCAGCCATTTGATATTCAAATGCTTTTCGAATGGCTTTTTTGGCCTTTCTAATATATTTGGGTTTAATAACCGCCTGACGTGTAATATATGCAGGTGTTTGCAACGATGCGATCAGTTCGGCCACTTTAACCGGCATGCCGCAATCTTTGACATCTCTACCATATGGACTGGTTGTTGTACGTTGATCGGGCATTGTTGTTGGTGCCATCTGGCCACCGGTCATGCCATAAACTGTATTATTGACAAAAATGGTTGTAAATTTTTCGCCGCGATTTGCAGCATGAACAATTTCGCCCATGCCGATACTGGCCAAATCCCCATCACCCTGGTATGTAAACACCATTAAATCGGGTCGTACACGTTTAATTCCAGTTGCCATTGCAGGCGCACGACCATGTGCAGCTTCCTGAAAGTCACAGTCAAAATAATGATAGGCAAGCACTGCACAACCCACTGGTGCAATTCCAACAGTTTTATGTTGAATATCAAGTTCATCCATGGTTTCGGCAATCAAGCGATGAATGACACCATGTGTACATCCAGGACAATAATGGGTTTGGTTTTCTGACATTGATTTTGGTTTTTGAAATTCTTTTGCCATGATCAATCCTCAAGATTTATGCGTCTTTAAAACACGTTTCATTTCATCCACAATCTCTTCCGGCGCTGGAACAATACCACCAGCAACACCAAACCATGTGACCGGTCGTTTCCCCTGAACCACCCGCTCGACATCCTCTACCATTTGCCCCATACTTAACTCCATGCTTGTTACTACACGACATGATGGTTTCCAGGCCGCTTTTTGAACCGCATCTTCCGGATATGGAAACAAGGTTTGCGGACGAATCATGCCCACTTCAATACCATCGGCTTTTAATAAATCAATTGCTGTTCTGCAAACTCGGCTCATGGTTCCATAACTGACAATCAAGGCCTCATAATCTATATCAATATTATATGAAGCATACATGATTTCTTCTTGTTTCATCCGGTCATATTTGGCTTTGAGACATCGGTTGTTTTCCTCAAGGCTGTTTCCAACTAGGTATAACGATCTGATAAGATTGCGTTTATCAGATTTTCGTGTGGACATGCCATTGGTTGCCCATTCATCTTTATTGGTCGGTTCTGATACCAGATGATCTGGGAATTCAACAGGTTCCATCATTTGCCCAATTAATCCATCGCCCAAAATGATCACAGGGTTGCGGTATTTTTCAGCCAGGGGAAAGGCCCTCATAACCATCTCAACAGATTCCTGAACACTATTGGGTGCCATGACCAACAAATGATAATCACCATGCCCCCCACCTTTAGTGGCTTGAAAATAGTCACCTTGAGAAGGTAAAATTCCACCCAGGCCAGGGCCGCCTCGCATGATATTGACATACACAGCAGGACATTGAGCCGCAGCAACATAGCTGATCCCCTCACTCATGAGGCTGATTCCTGGACTTGAAGATGTTGTAAAAACGCGCGCGCCGGCTGCTGCTGCACCAAAAATCATATAAGATGCTGCAACTTCACTTTCAGCCTGCAAAAACATGCCATTGACTTCAGGCATGCGTCGGGAAAGGTATTCCGCAATTTCACTTTGTGGTGTAATGGGATAGCCAAAATAATTTAAACATCCCGCTCGAATAGCGGCTTCCCCAATAGCTTCATTGCCTTTCATTAATATTTTTGCCATATTTAATCCCTTCAAACAAGCAATATTGAATCGGCTCGATTAATTTTCAACAGGTGTTATGGTGATAGCAACATCTGGACACATAATGCAACAAGTACCACATAAAACACACGCTGATTCATTTATACGATACGCCGGAAAATAGCCCTTTGAATTGTTTGTTTGAGATAATCCCAGCACTTCTTTAGGGCAAACAGCCACACACAGGCCACATCCTTTGCAACGATCCGAATCGATTTGATATAGATAATTCATCACATAACCTTTCTCAGAAAATTGATGATCAATCTTGATTTCCTGAGTTAATCATCCAAATTACTTTAATGTAAAACAAAATTTTTAGGCCCTAACACATTGGCTTTTTTCCAGGGTGGCACCAGCTGTCGCTCAATGGGTAAAACAGGACAATCAAAATGTTTCTTTTCAATATCTTTCATCAATTCTATTGGTGCTGTTATCCATTTTAAGGGCACACCACTTTCCCCTGACAGTTTCTGTACAAATGAGTAGCCTTCATCAATGATATCAACTGATGTTTCCTCAATGAGATTTGCATTGCCAATGATTCCACTTATTGTCAATCGTGATGCGGTTTCAATTTGTTCTCGAATCGTTAAACAGCCATCAATGGTATTTGAAAAAGGACGAAAAGGATTAACCACCTGATACATTTGAATATCCTGGTTTGAAAAAGCATGGGCCATTGCAGATAAAACAGTTGCACCCACACGATCACCACCAACATCCAAAATTGACAGTTCGCCAGGACATTGAATCAAGCCATATATTTCAGGTGTAAGTATTGGCAGGTCTGCCTGAAGAAATTGACTTGGCGGAAGTATGACATCAATACCCAGATTAGAAAGAGTTTGTTTTGTCTCGCGTGTTCGGAAATATGGATTTACCAAATCCAGGTCACCAATTCGAACCTGAATGCCAGAACGTTTGTGGTAAACTGCAAGGTTAACTGAAACCTCTGTTTTTCCAGATCCATAATTTCCAACTATTACAATAACGCCACTTAGTTTGATACCCAAAAATTAACTCCAACCCCCAGAAATTTCCCATTCTTGTTTTTTACAGAATGGCATTTATGACATCAATAAAAAAAACGAACAGGAAGGGGCCTACATCAAAATGAACTCAAATAGTAGAGTTCATCCATGCTTACGAATAATTTAAACCTTTAACCATTATTTGGATATTAATGCAAGCAAAATTATAAAAATCTTTAAGATTTTTTTGCTGCTTATGATTGATTTTTTCGAAAATTTCTAAGATTTCTTTTCACTATCCACTTCGGGCACAATATCATGTAAATCGAAAATACAAATCATATTGGTTTCTTGTTCAAAATTAAAGAAATTATTTCCAGTAACAATAATTTTATCATCTCCGCCAATAAAATTGCGTTCATAGCATTCTTTAGCGGCAAGTCGAATGCGATCAATATTGGACATTTGCGTTTTTAGTTCAGGGAGAACTAAGGGTTCTACCCCCCAGGTCATCCGCATTTCCCTGGCAGATTTTTTTGTGTCAGTAATTCCAAACATTGCAAAATAAGGTCGATATTTTGAAATCATGCGGGCTGAATAACCGGATTTGGTCAGACAGATTATTTTCCCTGTGGAGTGTTCTGATAAATCCTTGCAGGCAGAAAAAACCAGATGTCCGATTAATTCGGAATGCGTACGCTGGGGAGCGTCCAGATCATCAGGATTCGCATGGACCATGTGGGTTTCAGCAGAACGAATAATACGTTCCATCATTGCAACTGCTTTTTCTGGAAATTTCCCTGATGCGGTTTCAGCGCTGAGCATGACAGCGTCAGCACCATCATCAATAGCATTATAAACATCGGAAACTTCAGCCCGAGTGGGGGTGGGTGCATGGGTCATGGATTCTAACATTTGTGTTGCAACAATAACTGGTTTTCCTGCTATATTGCATTTTCTGATTAATGATTTTTGAACGGGCTGAACATCCTCGGCTGCAATCTCAACGCCCAGATCACCTCGCGCAATCATAACACCATCTGATACTGCTAATATTTCATCAAAATTTTCAAGAGCAAAAGGACGTTCAATTTTTGCGATGAGTTTAATGCTTGCATTTCCCGCATCAGTCAGAATCTGTCGAATTGTTTTGATATCATTGGCATCATTCACAAAAGATATGGCGACATATTCAGGGTTCAATTTTGCAATCAGTTTTAAATCCTCAACATCCTTAGGCGTTGGCACAGACAAAGATATTTTCGTTGATGGCAAATTAACGCCTTTTTTCGTTGATATAAAACCACCAGTAAGGATATCACATACCAGTTGGTTACCATTAATCTCCTTTATTTTAAGGCAAACCAAACCATCATTAATATAAATCAAATCTCCAGGACTGCCTTCCTGGGGAAGTTTTTCGTAATTTATGTTTATGATCGTTTTGTTGCCTTCAACAGGTTCTGTGGTCACAATAATACTTTTTCCTTGCTTCAAAAGAATGCCCTCACCTTCAACTGTGCCAATACGAATTTTGGGCCCCTGAATATCACATAAAATGGCAAGCCGATCATCCGCTTTTCTAACATTTTCAAATATTTGAATCTTATCCTCGTGTGACCCATGAGAAAAATTGATTCGTGTACAATCCATGCCCAGGTCTGCCAAACGTCTTATTTGTTCGGGCGTATGGCAAGAAGGACCCATTGTACAAATAATTTTTGATTGCGTTATTGATAACATTATTTTTCCTTTCAAATGTATGGTTAGGAATGTGCATCTAAAGACCGAAGTATTCCCTTAGCTTCTTTTTAGCAGTTTTTTTATCCCTTCTATTTTCAGCGCTATATTCAGGAATTGCATTTTCAGGGATAGAAAAAACTTTTTCAAACGTCTTTCGTGCCTTTTCTTTTTCACTCATTTCCCAGTAGATATCTCCCAAAAAAATATATGAGAGTGTAAAATTGGGATACTTTGAGAGTGCATCATTCAGTAAATCAGCACCATCTTGAAGCCCCTCACCCCATTTTCTAAAAAAACGAGGCGTCCCCCAATAAATACGTGCCAAAAGACGCTGTGGACCACCACGATAGTAATAGCGGTCGATTTTTAATACTTGATTAGCCTGTTCTTTGATTGTTCCTACATTCATAGCACTTTTCATAAATCCCTTTTCTTTGCAAAATGAGGCATTGTTAGTGGCATCCCAAAAAATGCCTGGCGCACTTTTTGGGTTAATTTTTGTGAGCTGTTTGGCATAGTTCATTCCTTTTTGAAAGCAATCCTTTCGAAACTGACCGAAATCGCTGCCAGGATGTAAATTACCCATCCAATAAGAACCAATGCTCAATCTGGACAGAATGAGTTGATTGTCTGGTTGAATTTGTAAGGCCTTTTCATACGCATCCATGCATTTTTTCAATTGATCCAGATTGTCGCGATTACCCCAGGCAGCATCCCCAATGGCTTTAAGTTTTGAGAATTGATCTTCACCCAAAGCAACACCCGATACAAAGCATACCAACATACAAGTAACCAATAATTTTTTCATTTTGTCTCCTGTTTTTTCTTTTTAATAATTAAAATTTTTTATATAACACTGAAGATTATTTTGCTAACATCTTTTCTATTCGTGTTCAAGAAAAATATTTTAAATTTGACAAAACACTCATGATCACATAATGAGAAAAACATAAACAAGAACATTCAATTGAAAAAAGGAGTCTAAAATGGAATGTAAGAAGGAAATAAATCTACAGCATTGTAATTGCACTTATGATCCATGTGCAAGAAAAGGAATGTGTTGTGATTGTATTGCATATCATTTAAAATCAAGGCAATTACCTGGCTGTTGTTTTCCAAAACAAGCTGAAGCAACATATGATCGATCATTTGAACATTTTGCACGATTGGTGCAAAGCAATGCAGTTTGAGGAAACTTATGGGATCAGACAAACATACAATATTGCTCCGATTGGACATAAAATCACAGTGTCTTTCAATAATTGGACAACAATGGGGAACACTGATTAGACCCATTCTCAGCGGTAAGCAATTATCCCAAGAGCACCCAATAACTTGTGATCCGGCGGATGTTCTCAGCGCCATGGTATCTCAATTCTTGGCTGAAAATAATTTTGAACAATATCTTGAGGACAGAAATAATTATAAAGAGCTATGCGATCATATCAAATCTCATATGATTCCAGACTAAACGAATCACAGTATGAAGCAGTCATTCATCGGGAAGGCCCCATTTTGGTTATTGCCGGGGCTGGTACAGGAAAGACCCGAACTTTAACCTATAGAGTGGCACGTTTAATTGAAGATGGTGTTCAGCCTGAAAGCATATTATTACTCACTTTCACGCGAAAGGCGGCTGAGGAAATGTTGACACGAGCGGCAAAGCTTTTGGATTTCCGATGTTCCCAGGTGACTGGCGGTACATTTCATTCATTTGCTAATCGTATTTTACGACGCTTTGCACCAAGAATACAGTTCAAACCTGGATTTTCTATTCTTGATACCTCTGATGCGCAAAGCTTGATCAACAGTATTCGTGATGCCTGGGATTTAAATTCGCGTGGCCGGCAGTTTCCAAATAAAGCAACGATTGCAGCGATTATCAGCAAATCCATAAATAAATGTAAATCTGTTGCAGATATTATATCCAAAGAATACGCGCAATTTGAGCATGAAACGCAAACGCTTGAAAAGTTTAAAATTGCCTATCAACAAAAAAAACGTGAACAGCAGGCAATGGATTATGATGATTTACTGGTATATTTGCGAGACGTTTTAAAATATAATTCAGATGTTTGTGAAAAATTGTCAAATCAGTATCAATATATTATGGTTGATGAATACCAGGATACCAACATTATTCAATCTGAAATTATTCGGTTGCTGGCAACATCACATCAAAATGTTATGGTTGTAGGTGATGATGCGCAGAGCATTTATGCTTTTCGTGGCGCACATTACAAAAATATGATCAACTTCCCAAATCAATTTCCAGAAACAACGATTGTCAAGCTTGAGGAAAACTATCGCTCGCGCCAACCCATTTTATCTATGACCAACGCAATTATTGAACAGGCAGAAGAAAGCTTTCAAAAAAGCCTTTTTACAAAAAAGAAAAAAGGCGTTCAGCCTCGAATGATTGTACTTCCTGATGAAGTCTCACAATCACGATTTATTGTTGAGATGATCAAAAAGTCCAGTCAAAAGAATAAGATGAAGCTTCAGGATATGGCGGTCTTGTTTCGCAGTGCTTATCTTTCCAATCACTTAGAGCTTGAACTCAAAAATCACAGGATAGACTACGTTAAGTTTGGGGGCTTGAAATTTTTGGAAAAATTGCATGTAAAAGATTTTTTGGCTTTATTGAGAATTTTGATATATCCCAATGATGAACCAAGCTGGCGACGCGTTTTCTTAATGTTGCAAGGTGTTGGAACCAAAACAGCTCAAAAATTAACAACCTATATCATTGATCAGCAAATGGGGTATCAAGGTTTATTCTCATATCAAACACGTGCGAAATATGCTGATGAACTGGATCGTTTTAAGAAAATGCTTGATTCAATCAATCAGGAAACTGATTTAATATTCATTGCCCAGGCGGTCTTAAGTTATTATGAACCCATTCTTGAACGCAGTGTGGATAATGCGCCACAACGTATGGCTGAACTTAAAAATATGACTGAAATGTTAGATAAATTTGATTCCCTGGAGCATTTCCTTGTTGAAATGGCACTGGATCCACCCAATTCATCTGTTGATGATGAAGCTGTGCTTGATCAATCAGATCAGACGCATTTGACATTGAGTACCATTCATTCTGCGAAAGGCCTGGAATGGCGCATGGTTTTTATTATATGGGCATTGGATGGTCGGTTCCCATCATATCAATCACTTGGAAATTCCGAAGCTTTGGAAGAGGAATTGCGTCTGATGTATGTCGCATCTACGAGAGCAAAAGAAAAGCTTTTTATTACATGTCCAATAAATGTGTACGATAGAAGGCTCAATGATTTCTTAGACCAGCCTTCAACCTTTGTTTCCAGTTTGCCAGAGTCTCTAGTCGATTGGCATTATGTTGATTAAAATATTTTTTTTGTTTTCATGAAAAAAATGCTTGCATCTGGTGATGTTTTATATTATAAATAATCTTTTTTTGGTGGGTGTAGCTCAGTTGGTAGAGCACCAGATTGTGGCTCTGGTGGCCGAGGGTTCAAGTCCCTTCATCCACCTTTGCTAGTAAATGCGCCCGTAGCTCAGCTGGATAGAGCGCCGGACTTCGAATCCGTAGGCCGGGGGTTCGAATCCCTCCGGGCGTGTATTTTAAAAGAGTGTGATTTCAATAGTTTAACTATTAAATCCCACTCTTTTTCAATCCTTTGGAATCGTCAAAAAAGTTCCTCATTTCTAATGTCTGGAGCTCAAATCTTTAAATCATATAATCACCTTCTATCTTTATAGTGCTGAATTTTTTTTCACAGTCTATCGTTACCACATTTAACTATTTTGGATTAAAATCTTCCAATATATGAGTACATTCCCAAAAAGCTAATTCTATTTTTTTTCAAGTATTCCTAGATAATTACGAAAGGAGGCTTCTTATGAGAACAAAAAAAGTTCTTATGAATTCATGTCTTTTTTTAGAATTAGACGTTACAGAATTTTTCAATCAAGGAAGGAGATCCAAACAATGAAACAAGAACATAGTGAAAAAATAGCAAATAGCATAAGGTCACAAATAATGTTGAAAAAATTACTTGCGGAACATCCGCGATTGAAACAAATTTTACAACAATCCAAATCAATGACCAATGTATTAGAGAATATGAAAAAATGGTTGGATGAAAGTATTCAGAATAGACCTTTTTTACAGGCATTTTATCAGGAACATAATAAGGTAAATTTCGATAATCTGAAATGGTCAGATATCGCAGCCATGCGTATTCAAGACTATATTACCCATTCCGGTCGAAAATTTGAAGATTTGAATAGACGTGGGGCAATCATCGAAAACAATCCTTTTCAACTGCTCTGGCTTGCTGTCCATAAAGGAACAGGCGATGCCAAACCCGCTTTTTTTGAGGATATGATTCATTTGTTTGATCAATTTTCTCATGAAGAGAATAAGCGCAAACATTCACCAGAGACAATCGTTAAAGACATGGAACGTTTTCCACATGGCCTGGATCCAGAAATTATCAAATTACGTGAACAAAACAGAGACCGAATCATTAAGGTTATTATTGACAAAATAGACAAAGGGATGATCAATGATAAGCATTTTTCATTTGAATCGGGGATGTCACATGCAGAAAAACATGCACGTGTATTGGAATGGTGGCAAACCAAACGATTTCATTTACGCTTTGCAGTTCGTGATCCTGAGGACTTGAATGAAATGCTGGGGCATTCATTGGATTCAGAAATCATGCAAATTCTTTTTGATGCCAAAGCAGCAGGAATTCCTACTTTTGTGAATCCTTATTATCTTTCCTTGCTCACTGTTTGCCCGCCAGACTTTGCTGTTGGCGCGGATCAGGCAATTCGGGATTATATCCTGTACAGCAAACAACTGGTCGATGAATTTGGACATATTGTTGCATGGGAAAAGGAAGATCAGGTCGAACCTGGAAAACCCAATGCTGCGGGCTGGATCTTACCTTTTCATCATAGTATTCATCGACGATACCCTGAAGTGGCCATTATTATTCCTGATACTATGGGCCGTACCTGCGGAGGATTGTGCAGCTCGTGCCAGCGCATGTATGATTTCCAAAATGGGCACCTCAATTTTGATCTGGATAAACTGAAACCCACGATCAAGTGGAAAGATAAACTCAAGCAAATTATGGATTACTTTGAAAATGATGCACAACTTCGGGATATTTTGATTACTGGCGGTGATGCCTTGATGAGTTCGGATACATCAATGGAACAACTCTTGAATGCCATCTATGATATGGCTGTTCGCAAACGTGAAGCCAACAAAAACCGAAATGATGGAGAAAAATTCGCACAGATTCTCCGCATTCGATTGGGAACACGGCTTCTGGCATATTTACCACAACGTGTGACACCAGAATTAATTAAGATTTTAGCAGATTTTAAGAAAAAGGCATCTCAAATTGGTATTCGGCAGTTTGTGATTCAAACGCATTTTGAATCTCCCATGGAAATTACACCAGAGTCCAAAGAAGCCATTGCAGGTTTACTATCTGCCGGATGGATTATCACCAATCAGCTTGTTTTTTCAGCAGCCGCATCACGACGCGGCCACACCGCTAAATTACGTCGTGTTTTAAATGATGTCGGTGTACTTCCCTACTACACTTTTTGTGTCAAAGGATACATGGAAAACTATCATAATTTTGCGCCCCTTGCCAGATTGCTTCAAGAACAATTCCAGGAAAAGCATGCAGGTATCCCTCCTGAAAAATTTCATGATATCATTTCCAAAATTCCTGAAAATGCAGAATCTGCGGTTCAGGTCATGAACCAGGTGCGTGATAATGCCAATCTGTTATTTCTTGCCACAGATCGCAGTGTGCTGAATCTGCCAGGGGTGGGCAAGAGTTTTACTTTTCGTGTAATCGGTATCACTGGTGATGGTCGCAGAATTCTGGAATTTGACCATGATTCAACGCGGCGACATAGTCCTATTATCAATAAAATGGGCAAAATCGTTGTGATTGAATCCAAGTCAATCCGGAAATATCTGGATCAACTCATTGAAATGGGTGAAAATGAACAAGATTATGAATCAATTTATGGTTTTTCTGCCGGAACAACAGAACAACGTATGCCTTTGTATGAATATCCAGACTATGATTTTGAAATGACTAATGATATGACCAATTTGGAAATTTAGGATCAAAAGGATCACAATGAAAAAAAAGACAATATATTTAATTGATGGCAGTGCCTATATCTATAGAGCGTATCACGCGATCAGGCATTTATCAAACGCATCAGGACTGCCAACAAATGCAGTATTTGGATTTACACGAATGTTGATCAAACTGATTGAGGATAAAAAACCAGAATATCTGGTCATGTTTTTTGATAGTAAGGGGCCAACCTTTCGCCATGAAAAATATTCTAAATACAAAGCCAATCGTCCACCAATGCCCGATGATTTAGTTACGCAACAGCCATATATTCGTAAAGTGGTTGATGCATTCAATATTCCCATTATTGAAATGCAAGGTTTTGAGGCGGATGATCTCATTGCAACACTTGCGCAACAGGCGGAATCCCAGGGATATTATTCAGTAATGGTAACTGGTGATAAAGATTTTCTACAACGAGTGACCCCATTTGCGACCATATGGGACCCGATGAAAGATCGTGAATGGACTGTGCAAAAAATTATTGATAAATATCAATTCAATCCGCCTCAACTGATTGATATGATGGGTTTTTGGGGGGATACATCCGATAATATTCCTGGTGTCCCCGGTATTGGAGAAAAAACAGCCATCTCCTTGATTCAACAATTTGGTTCTATGGATCAGGTATATGCGCAAATTGATACCATTACAAAAAAGAAACAAAAAGACAATCTCCTCAAGCACAAGGAACAGGCCTATTTAAGTCGTGAACTTGTTCAGATTGACTGTAATGCACCAGTTAAATTAGATCTTAATGCATTTAAGTTCAGAGATGCGGATACAAAAAAACTGTTTGAATTATTTCAAATGTTGGAATTCAGGAATCTTCAGCAAAAATATCAGCCGCCCTCAGAACATCCGCCCAAAAACTATCAAACTGTCTTAACAGAAGAACAATGCCAGGACATTATCAAAGAAATTTACGAAAAAAAACGATTTGCCATTGATACAGAAACAACGAATATTGATCCAATGCGTGCAAAACTTGTTGGCCTGTCTGTTTCTCTTTCTCCTCATACTGCCTATTATATTCCAGTGGCCCATTCAGGATTGTATGCCAGAAATCAATTGTCAAGAGATTGGGTCTTGTCCAAATTTAAGCCCATACTTGAGGATGCATCCATTCAAAAGATTGGGCAAAACCTTAAATACGACTGGCTCATTTTCCAGCAGTATGGAATCCGATTATCGACCCATTTATTCGATACCATGATCGCATCCTATGTGCTTGACCCTTCAGATGTTTCACATGCCCTGGACAGGCTTGCATTAAGCCGGCTCAATTATAAAATGATTAAATACAAGGATGTTGTGGGAACAGGTAAAAAAGAACGTTGTTTCAGTGAAATCGACCTGCCATTGGCCACAAAATACGCATGTGAAGACGCGGATATTACATTTATCCTGGCAGATCAGTTTCAAAAAGAATTAAAGAATAATAATCTCTGGGAGTTGTTTGATACAATTGAAATGCCGCTTTTACCAGTCTTGGTCGATATGGAGTTTACAGGTATCAAGGTGGATCAATCAGTGCTGAAACAATTATCGCATTATTTCAGTCAAAGTTTGTCAGCAATGGAATCGCAAATTTACGAACTGGCAGGTGAAAAGTTCAATATTCGATCCACCCAGCAATTGGGCGAAATATTGTTTGAAAAACTAAAACTCCCTGCCAAAAAAAAGACACGCAAAAAAACAGGCTATTCTACTGATGTCAATGTACTCACACAATTGGCTGAAATTCATGAATTACCTGCTGTGCTGTTAAAACATCGCTCCCAGGATAAACTTCGCTCCACCTATGTTGATGCCCTGATGACATTAACACATCCCAAAACCGGACGTATTCATACATCATTTAATCAGACAGCCACTGCGACTGGACGATTAAGCAGCCGCGATCCTAACCTTCAAAATATTCCCATTCGTACAGAACAGGGGCGAAAAATTCGGGAAGCTTTTGTACCTGAAACAGGTTCTGTTTTGTTAGCAGCAGATTATTCTCAAGTGGAACTGAGAATCATGGCCCATTATGCCAATGATCCTATTTTGATAGAAGCATTTTGTAATGATGAAGACATTCATTTACGAACAGCCAGTGAAGTTTTTCAAAGACCTGTATCAGATGTCACTGATACGCTCCGATATCAGGCCAAAGCAATTAATTTTGGCATCATATATGGAATGGGTGCATTTCGATTGTCAAAAGAATTGAATATCAGCCGAAAAATGGCTCAGGCTTATATCAATCAATACTTTGATCGCTATCAAGGTGTCCGCACATTTATTGACCAAACAGTAGCAGAAGCCGAAAAAACAGGAAAAACAACCACCCTGTGCGGACGTATTCGACATATACCAGATATCAACAGTAAGAATAAAAATATACAGGCTGGGGCACGTCGGATTGCAGTCAATACGCCCATTCAAGGAACTGCGGCAGATTTTATTAAAATTGCCATGATTCGAGTAAATCAACTGATTCGTGATGAGAAACGATCTACGAGAATGATTTTATCGGTTCATGATGAAATTGTGCTTGAAGTTCCTGAAAATGAATTGGAAGACATTCGCACAAAAGTTCGAAAGATTATGGAAAATGTCTGGGCATTGAACGTTCCTTTAAAAGTGAATATGGATGTCGGAAAAAACTGGGCTGAGGCGCATTGATTGAAAAAGGTAAATTACTGTTAAAAACAAGTTGCTTCTTGCAATTTCTTTGAAATATGCTTAGAATAATATAGACTTTAAGATAATGATTTTGGACTGCGTTTAATAGCGTACTGTAAATAATAACTAAGGATTAGAAAATGCCAATCTACGAATTTTATTGCAACAATTGTCATACAGTCTACCGCTTTTTTTCAAAAAGGATCAATACGTCTACTATTCCCAATTGCCCGGAGTGCGAAACTATAAAGCTGGATCGTCAACTATCGACATTTTCCATTTCAAAAAACTTGCAGAATGATGATATAGATGATATTCCCATTGATGAAAACAAAATGGACAAAGCGATGACGATGCTTTCTCAAGAAGTGGACGCTATTGATGACAATGATCCAAAACAGGCAGCAGACTTGATGCAAAAAATGTCGGATATGACTGGCATGCCTTTAAACAAAAATATGAAAGAAGCAATTGAACGTATGGCTGCTGGAGAGGATCCTGATAAGGTTGAGGCGGATCTTGGGGATATTTTAGACAATGAAAACCCTTTTGAATTGCAGTCAAAACGCTTGGTCAAAACAGATTATTTAAAACAACCCCGAATTGATGAAAAACTATATGACTTATAGACTATATGACTTATAGACTTTAAGATAAAGATTTTGGCAAGGCGGCGCAAGGAGATAGTACTATAGTACATCGACGAAGCGCCAACGCAGTCCAAAATCTTTATCTTAAAGTCTATATAACCTATCAAAAAAAAGGAGCGTATTATGAAAAAAAGAATTTTAAATGTAATATTTCCATTGATATCATTGTTTCTCCTTATTCAAATAGCGGGTGCCAGTGAACAGGGCGTATATCTTAACATATCAGAGCCTTCACCCATTGCTGATCGCACAATCCCCATAAATGCCACAACCAACCCCATTGCTTTTACTGTTTCAGACTCAGATGGCGGCCCTTTGATCGTATTATGCACATCCAGCAATTCTGAATTGATTCCCAATGATAGTGATCATATTAATATTATTGGCGAAGGACAGCGTATCACTGTTGAAGCTGCAAAAAATGAAAAAAAGAAATTAAACGCTCGAATTATTCCCGCATGTGATAAATTTGGGGCCGCCACACTGACATTCAAAGTGATCGACTCGGGTGGCCTGTTTGCAACAAAATCCATGAATTTAACAGTTACCACACAAACAATTATTATGAATTCAGATACTTATGCCTTTGTGCCATCAGGTATGATTAACACCCTGGCACAAAGGATATTTGCTTCAGATTTAAGCAATCGCTTCATAACATTATCGGTTCTTGGTAATGGAACCATTCGCATGGATGATCACGTTGTTGATGGATTCCAGAAAATTTTGACAGATCAGGCGTTTAAAATTGAAGCGCTGCCTGCTGAAAATTGGCAATTTGTTTATTGGTCAGGCGATGTCATTGATACACAAAATCCATTAAATCTATCTTCCCAGGATCCATTGAACATACAGGCAGTTTTTGTATCTGATGAAGAACAGCAACAAAGTTTACAGAAATGGCAGTTATATCTGATGCTTTCAGAAAAACAAAAACCAGAGGTACCCATTTCTGGTATATCAGTGGGTATTTCAGAGGTGCCGCAGAGTACCTTTTGTGATCAACAGAATCCAATACTGTCCATTGTGACAGAAACAGAAATGCCTTTGTCTGATCAAATACTTTCAGAGAATAAAGAACAATTCTGGCATGTTCATGTTGCACAAAGTACCGAAAAAGAACTGAGATGGGAATTCGAACCACAGAGTTCAGGGTTATTTGAACTGCTTGACGCGATAACTTATGAAATCTATGTTTCTGACATGCAGTCAATCAAACAGTGGCGGATTCCTGAAAATATGGATTCGGTTAATCTTCTGATTCATTATTTACCTTAGGAAGACTCGAATAATTCGTTCCTTATTTTGTACGTTTTGAGGTTAATGTACTTGTAGAGACTCAGCATTCTACGTCTCTACACGACCTTTTCTAACAGTTCGATCAGATGAAAAGAGGAACTTATTTTTTGATTATTCCTAAATCTATAGACTTTAAGATAAAGATTTTGGCAAGTCCAAAATCTTTATCTTAAAGTCTATAGAGAGACAATAAATATTTGAGAGGTATACAATAATGGCAAACCATGTTTGTCCCTTTTGGGTAGGCTATATATTGGCCAGTCCTATCCGCGCATATTTTCAAAATCCTAAAAAAATACTCAAACCCTATATTGAAAAAGGTATGACTGTATTGGATATTGGATGTGCCATGGGCTTTTTTACCCTTCCAATGGCGCATATGATAAAATATGATGGCAGGGTCATCTGTCTGGATGTTCAGGACAAAATGCTGACGACTCTAAAAAAACGCGCTTTAAAAGAAGATGTGTTTGAACGAATTGATCCCCGATTGGCAACAAGTGATGATCTTGGAATAAGCGACCTGAATAATAAGGTTGATTTTGCATTGGCTTTTGCTGTCGTTCATGAGGTTCCTGATAGTAAAAGCTTTTTTTCTCAGGTGTACCCGGTCTTAAAGCCTGACACCAAATTTCTTATAGCTGAGCCTAAAGGTCATGTCTCAGAGCCTGCCTTTTCAAAAACCATTGATATTGCAAAAAGTGTTGGATTTGTTGAATTGGACCGGCCTTCAATTTGCAGAAGTCGGACGATTTTATTACAAAAAAAAGAGATATCAATCCAAGTATAGCACTCTTTTTTTCAGGTAATCATCAAAGTCTTTTTCCGGCAAACCCAGGATATCACCATATTGTTTCATCAGCACTTTTTTCAATGTTCGGTCAAATACGCCGCCATATCTGCCATCTCTTTCCTCAATCAAATCGTATTTATGGA
>Ga0272440_1000850_pt1 | contig 25740 bp, 23 predicted proteins | sample SSMMMBAug17_FD_192440 | JGI IMG/M metagenome (GOLD analysis project Ga0272440, IMG submission 192440) | Marine sediment archaeal communities from Little Sippewissett salt marsh, Falmouth, MA, United States - SSM-MMB-Aug17 | ecosystem: Environmental > Aquatic > Marine > Wetlands > Sediment ...
GAAGGGGTTACATCAGGTACAGATATACATCAAGGTGCTAAATTATATCAGGTTAAAAATTGTACAAAGTTTTATCAAAAATGGAAACAGGTATTAATAAATCATGAAAACAGTAACGCAAATGAGTTGCTTATAAAGGATCGCTATATAACAAAACGATTATTATTTATTGATTTAACAACACCAAGACCTGATATGGATTCTGGTTCCATTGATTCATTAAACTACATGAAAATATTCCAATCTTTATCTTTTCAAGTAACATTCATTCCACTAGGTAATTACTTTTATGAAAATAGTTATACTCAAGAACTCCAGCGTATCGGTATCGAATGCTTATATGAACCATTTGTAAGCAGCTTAAATGAATTTTTGATGTCAACGCCTTATCAATTTGATGTTGTCGTTCTATCACGTGTAACAATAGCAAACGAATCAATTGATCTGATTCATAAGTATTGCAGCAATTCCAAAATAATTTTTAATCCAGTTGATTTGCATTTTTTAAGGACAGAAAGACAGGCAAAGCTGCTTCAATCAAAAACATTACTCGGGTGCAATTTCATTTAGTTGCACAGCCAGAAACAAGCGTAGAGACGCACGTTTCAACAATTTGAAAATTATTAAAACAATCAAAATCAGAAGAATTTCATCAGGCCGAGTTGCATTTTTAGCATGAGTCGGTGGCGGTGTTCGTGGTATTCTTCGCTTTGTTTATTTACATTTGTTTCCATATCTTCTGCAAAGAAAATATTGACAAGCATAACGTTAACACATACTATTTTTTAATAGAAAAAAATTTTAGTGTAATTACGTACCTCAATCTCTAAATATATGGGAAAGAAAGAAACGGATCAGAACACAGATCGTAAAAGGAAGCAACACAAAAAAACGTCCACTTTTTTGTGTTGCTTCCTTCGCAAAATGATTAATTTCTAAAACGATGGAATTGACATGAAACATGTCATTAATTTTTTCCAACGAATAAGTGAAAATAAATATGATACAATTTTATTTAGTTTTGGGGTTATTTCTAACCATTTTTTTGAATGGGCTTTTACCAATAACATATGCAGAGGAATATATTCCCCGGAAACTATTAATTACCTATCAGTCAGAAAAAGGGCAGACCGCACATATCAATAAATTTTTCGAAATATGCCAGACCATTACAGATTACTTTGGCTTATTGTCAGACTACATTGATGTAAACACACAGCCATTTCCTGATGATCACTTCATGTCTGACTATCGTGCCGTTGTGACATCCTTTAATTCTCCTGAAATGAATAATGGCAGATTGTTTTTGAAGTGGCTGAAACATCAATGTGACAACAACAAAAAAATAATCATATTGGGAGCGTTAAGTGGAAAAGAGGCGTCGATGACATCTCAGGAATATAGCACTTTAGCTGCACCAATTTTTGCTCATATAGGTCTGAGATATGACGGCATGTTTTCATCACATCAGGGACGAATTCGTTATCACTTTAAAGACAAACAATATGTGGAATTTGAAAGAAACTACCCTTTATTTCCTATAACTTATGAAAAGTATGCCGTGATTGATCAGCAAACAAATGTATGGTTATCAATTATTAGAAAAGATATTGAAAATTCTGAAAGTGCGGTAATTATTACCAGCCCCAAAGGTGGTTTTATTAAAGATTCAGAAATGTTCTGGATGGATCCGATAACTTACAAGAAAAAATGGTATGTAAATCCCTTTCTTTTCTTTGAGAAAGTGTTGGCTGTCGAAGATATACCAAGTTACGACCCTACTACATTAAATGGTAAGCGTGTTGCATTTTCACACATCGATGGGGATGCATTTAGTGGTTTTTCTCGTATTCCTCCCAAAAAAACATGTGCAGAAATGATACGTGACCATGTGCTCAAAAAATACAACTACCCTGTTACTGTTTCTGTTATTGTGGGAGAAATTGAGCCTAAAGCATTGGGAAATGAAAAAATGGTTACGATTGCCAGGTCAATTTTTGCTTTGCCCAACATCGAACCTGCAACGCATGCTTATTCTCATCCTTTTTTTTGGAATAAAAATTCAAGAGAAAAAGGCAATTATCCACACCAACATGGTTTATTAATTCCTGGTTACACGCATAGCGTGGAAAAAGAAATTGTTTATTCAGCAACCTACATCACGAATCATCTTTTATCAAAAGGAAATACTTGTAAGGTTATGTTGTGGACAGGTGCTTGCGATCCTACAGAAAAAGCATTGGAGTTTTGCAATAACAAACAGTTATTAAATATGAATGGCGGCGATACAGTATTTGATAATGCCAATAATTCTTATACAGCTGTTGCCCCTTTGTGTCGGAAAGTGGGTAAATACTGGCAAATTCATTGTGGCCAGGCCAATGAAAATATTCTCACCAATCTTTGGGAAGGACCTTATTATGGATATCGTGAGATTATTAAAACAATGAAAAATACCGATACGCCCAGGCGGCTAAAACCAATTGATATTTATTATCATTTTTATAGCGCTGAATACGAATCCTCATTAAAGGCATTACAGTCTGTTTACGAATGGGTTCTTGATCAGGATGTCGCGTTGGTGTATACCTCTGAATATATCAAAATGGTGAATGGATTTATTCAGGCAAGAATTGAAAAAAATAAGAAGGGAGATTATGTTTTATTGAACTATGGTGATTGCCTGACCATACGATTTGACAATAGGTCATCAATACCAGACCTTACCAAGAGCATGAATGTTCTTGGCTATAAAAAATTACCACAGGGCCTTTATGTTTCATTGAAGCCTGGCCAAGAAAAGGCTATAGTATCTTTTGTTTCATCGGATAAAAACAATTTAAAACAACTCCCATATATAGAAAGTGCAACAGGATGGATAATGAATTTTACTGTGGATGGCAATCATATTCAATTGGATTATAAAGGCTTTGGAAAAGGTTCTGTCTGGCTATGTGGCCTTATGCTAAACCATCGATATATTATTAACAAAGGTCTTTCAAGTGAACAATCCGTCATGAGTGATGGTAACGGTAAGCTTGAAGCTGTTTTTTAATATACGAATCGTCTGTTTTATGTTAGAAAATTTTTAGAAAATAATTAAGAAACAATTGAAAAATAGGTTCCCCATTTACAATGCTACGTTTCGTGGCTATAGATCGTAGAGACAAGGCATGTCTTGTCTCTACAAACAAGAACCGAAAATGTAAATTAAGAATGGGGGATTTATTTTCAGAGCATTCCTAAGCATAAGAAGGAGAATTATTATGAACAATTTTTTCGCAACTATTTATCGTTCATTACATACCTCAATTTTTTTGATGTGTTTTTTTATTGTGTTCAATTTTTTGGGTTGTGCAACTGAATCTCATAAAACAGTACAAGTTGAATCTGTAGCATCTTATAAAACAGCGTATAGCGGTCCAAAACACACATTGGCTGTTGGAAAATTTTCAAACCGCTCTACTTATATGAATGGAATTTTTTCTGATGGTAATGATCGTTTAGGATCTCAGGCAAAAATGATTTTAAAAACACATCTCACTCAGACCAATCGTTTCATAACAGTTGACAGAAGCAATCTCTCAGAACTATCTCAAGAATCCAAACGAACAGGAAAAAAGCAAAAGTTGACAGGAGCATCAATTGTTGTGACTGGTGAGGTTACAGAATTTGGTCGTAAGGCGATTGGAGATCATCAACTATTTGGTATTTTAGGTCACGGGAAAAAACAGATTGCCTATACAAAAGTTTCAATCAATTTGATTGATGTGCAAACATCACAAATAGTCTATGCGGCTCAAGGTGCTGGAGAATATGCGTTATCCAATCGTGAAGTTTTAGGATTCGGTGGAACAGCCGCTTACGATGCAACATTGACCGGAAAAGTATTAAATCTGGCTATTATGGATGCTGTCAATAAACTTGTTGAAGGATTGGAGCGTGGAGAATGGTCTGCTGTCGAATAAAGATCGAACGTTGTTTTTTGATTGCTGCATGCATTGCAGCAATGGGATGCGCTTCAAATACAATGTATAACTGGGGACCATATGAAAATTTTTTGTATCAGCGATATTTAAAACCAGGAAAAATTCCACCAGAACAAGAAATTACAGAATTGGAAGCCCATCTGGAACAAACCTATGCACAAGAAAAATTACCTCCTCCTGGACTCCATGCACATTTAGGATATTTATATATTATTGATGGCCAAAATGCCCGTGCTGTTGAGCATTTTAGTATGGAAAAGAAACTTTTCCCTGAATCATCTGATTTTATTGATAATCTATTAAAACGAATGAAACGTACTCACCCAAATAAAAAACTTTGATTTTAAACCCTTTTTGATATGACAAGAGAATAAAATGTGTCTGAAAAAAACAATCCGTATCATTATTGTTAGTTTTTTCGTACTGCTTTTATTCAATAGTGCTAATGCAGACGATTATGTGTGGGTTTCATCCATGAATGCGAAACTTAAAAAAGAAAGAAGCGCTGCTTCTAAAACGCTGAGCAATCTTCCCATACATACCCGTCTAAATGTAAAATCACTTGTGAAACGATGGTATTTTGTTGAAACCAGTGAGGGCGTAAACGGATGGATTTATCGTGGTAAAGTGACCGACATACCACCTAAAGAAGAAAAGATTGCAGATGCAAGTAATAACAACTTGTTTGGCAATATTTTTGGCGAAATGATGGAGAGTGATATTGAAAGCGATACCCATCATACAGATAGAAGTATTCGTGGATTATCTGCTGACAATAGATATGAGAAAAAGAAAGGAATGACAGATGAAGGCAAGGAGTATGCCCGCATGACTGCGGCAGATCAAAAGTATCAAAAAGCATTGGATAATCTGTTGAAAATGAATATTACAGATAAAGAACTGAACGTTTTCTTGAAACAAGGAAAAATTGGGGAATATGCCCAATGAACATTCAAAAAAATAATACCCAAAAATTGAATGATAAACCGATGATCACTAGACGGTATTTTTTTAAAAACGCTTTCTCTTTTACATTGGCGAGTCTGATATTTGCCAAACCTTTAATGGCATTTAATCTATTTGACATTATAGATCCTGAAGGCAAATCAGAAAAAATACAGAAAGCCAAAAAAATTGTTCAAGGGGCGGGTAAATTCTTATCAACTTCCACTGATCTTGATTATCAATCAGAGTTTGCCATTGGTGAAAGTCTGGCGCTTGAAGGTTTTCGTCGATATGGCCTTGCCGTCAATGATCACAAACTCCAAAAATATGTCAACCTTGTCGGTAATGCCATTGCGCTTAACTCCAGCAGATCCAATATCCCTTTTTATTTTGTTATTGTTGATAGCCAGCTGAAAAATGCGTTTTCCTGTCCTGGCGGCATTATTTTTATCAGTTCTGATCTTTTTAAGCTAATGAATGATGAAGCTGAACTGGCCGGTGTACTGGCGCATGAGATTGAACATGTGTGCCAAAAACACGCCTTACAATCGATTCAAAGGGCAAGAGCATTAGAAGGCCTTGGAGACATCGCAGAAGTCACCTTAAAAAGTAAAGACAGAAAAAACTTTACAAATGCAATATCCGGGTTGCAAACAATACTGTTTGACCGTGGGCTTGATAAAAACATGGAATACGAGGCTGATCGATTAGCCCTTAACCTTTCCTATCGAACGGGGTATGATCCAAAAGGTCTTATAAGAGTTCTCAAAAAGTTGAAATCTCAGGAAGGCCAGGAAGTAACCATTGGATCATGGTTTTCAACCCATCCTCCTCTTGATTCAAGACTTCAGAAAACCCGATCTGAAATAGCAAGATACCCCGATGCTTCGTCTATGGTCAAATCACAGGATAGATTTTTGAGATATAAAAGAAGGTTGAAGGTTTAGATTTCCTTGAATAATGATGATAAGAAAAATATGCAATGAAAAAAATAAATCCCACTAAAACAAAGACCTGGAGCGAATTAACCCACCATTATGAACAAATGAAAAATGTTCATATGAAACAATTATTTGCAAATGATAGCAATCGTTTTAATACATTTAGCATTCATTTCAATGATATCCTTTTTGACTACTCCAAAAACATTATTACAGAAGAAACTTTAAAGCTTCTATTTCGCCTGGCAAATGATGTTGATTTGAAAAGTGCCATAGAATCAATGTTTAGTGGAAAAAAAATTAATGAAACTGAAAATAGAGCTGTTTTGCATACAGCTCTAAGAATACCAGATGAAACAGTCATTTCTGTTGATGAAACCAATATCGTTCCAGATATACATGCGGTTTTATCTCAAATGAAAACCTTTTCTGAAAAAGTGAGATCTGGTGAATGGAAAGGATATACAGGTAAACCAATTACTGATCTTGTAAATATAGGCATTGGAGGCTCTGATTTAGGACCGTTAATGGTTTCAGAAGCTTTAAAATATTACGGAAAAAAAGATTTATCCATTTATTTTGTATCAAATATCGATGGAATGAATATCAGTGATGTACTACAACGTGTTAATCCTGAAACAACACTATTCTTCATTGCTTCAAAAACATTTACCACACATGAAACGATCACCAATGCACATACAGCCAGAGAATGGTTTTTAAGTCAGACCAATGATAAAAGAAATATTGAAAAGCATTTTGTAGCACTTTCAACCAATAAGACAAAAGTTGAAGATTTTGGGATTGATCCTCAAAACATGTTCAGATTCTGGGATTTTGTCGGTGGACGATATTCGATCTGGTCAGCCATTGGATTACCAATAGCTTGTTACATAGGTTATGAAAACTTTGCTGAATTTATTGACGGTGGTTATGAAATGGATAATCACTTCAGAAGTACTCCTTTTGATCAAAATATACCAGTGATTATGGCATTATTAGGAATCTGGTATAACAATTTCTTTGGTGCTGAGACAGAAGCCATTTTTCCTTACAGCTATAATTTGCATCGTTTCCCAGCATATTTACAGCAGGCACACATGGAAAGTAACGGAAAGAGTGTTGATAGAAATGGAGAACCGGTTAATTATCAAACCAGCCCCATAATTTGGGGAGAACCAGGAACAAATGGACAACATGCTTTTTTTCAACTGATACACCAGGGAACAAAACTTATTCCTTCTACATTTATGGCTTCCGCCATCGCAATGGATGAAATTGGTAATCATCACAATATTCTTTTGTCAAATTTTTTCTCACAAACGGAAGCTTTGATGAGAGGAAAAACCAAAGAAGATGTTCTAACGGATTTAAAAAGAAATAAAATACCAGATGATGTGATAGAAAAACTATTTTCTCATAAAATGTTTTATGGAAATAAACCATCAAGCTCTATCCTTTATAAACAATTGACCCCAAAAATGCTTGGTCGATTAATTGCCATGTTTGAACATAAAATTTTTGTACAGGGTGTTCTTTGGAACATTTTTAGTTTTGACCAATGGGGCGTCGAGCTCGGGAAAGAACTTGCACAAAAAATTCTTGATGAACTGAATCAAAATGAGGTGAATGAAAATCACGACAGTTCAACAAATGGATTGATAAGAACATATTTGGAAATGCGATCAAGGCCATAAGGAACAACAAATGAAAGTCTATAATGGGACAATAATTACATGCGACAAAGACAATACGGTTTATCAATATCTTGTTGAAGATCAGGGACGAATTGTTTTTGTTGGAAATGAATTGCCTGAAAAATATAGTGGGGCAAATCAAGTAAAATTAGCTGCCCGATCATTAATACCTTCATTTGGAGACTCTCACCTTCACTTGGCAGCTTTTGCCACCTTTGAGGCAGGACTGAATATCCGAAATTCAGAAAGTATTGAAGCAATTAAAGATGCTATATCTGCTCATGCTGCAAAAACAAATGATAAAGTGATCATGGGATTTGGTCTCTCTGCAAACAGCGTCAGAGAAAAAAGACTTTTGACAAAAGAAGATATTGACCATGTTTGCCCGGATCGTCCGGTTTTTATCGTTAAATATGACGGACATGCCGCAGTTGTTAACACCAAAATGATCGAAAATCTTCCCAAAAAAATTAAGCAGTTGAGAGGCTTTAACACCGAAACAGGTATCATGCACCAGGAAGCTTTTTTTGCCATTACTGATTATGTAACATTTTCAGTTTCACTCTATAAAACGCTCAAGAATCTTTTTCATGCTGTTGATTTATTAGCCAAACAAGGTATTGGCATGATCCATTCAAGTGCTGGTGTTGGCTTTATGTTTGATTTAGATATTGATCTTGAACGATTTCTTGCCAGAGGTTTACAGAATCCTTTTCAAATCAGAGTATTTTTTCAAACCATGAGAATTGAAAAAGTGATTAAAAGGAAATTATCTAGAATTGGCGGATGTTTTGAAACAGCACTTGATGGTTGTTTTGGTACTGAAGATGCCGCAATGAATATACCTTATTTAAATGATTACACCAATAGTGGTATTTTATTTTATACTGACCAACAGGTGATTGATTTCGCAAAACGAGCAAACAGAGCTGGGTTACAAATTGCTTTGCATGCAATTGGTGATGCTGCTTTTGATCAGGCTGTCAAGGCATTCGAGGCCTGTCTGGATGACCATAGCAGGGATGATCATCGACATACCATCATTCATGCCTGCCTTCCAACAGAAAAAAGCCTTGAAAAATGCGCGGATTTAGGTATTGCAATTGCAGCACAACCCTCTTTTTTAATGTGGAAGCAAGAGCCTTATGAATATTTATTCAGTATTCTTGGCTCCAGAATTGATCAATTTTATCCATTCAAACAAATGATTGACATGGGTATTATGATTAGCGGAGGGTCTGACGCACCTTGCACATATCCTGATCCAATTTTTGGTATATACGCAGCGTGTAACCATTATGTACCTGGGTTTTCTGTTTCCATTGAAGAAGCTCTGAAAATGTTTACTTACAACGTTGCGTGGGCTACTTTTGATGAAAAAGAACGTGGTAGTTTGGAAACAGGCAAAAAAGCAGATATGGTAATATTGAATAAAAATCCTCTCCAAATGGAAAAAAAAGATATTCTTGATCTCAGCGCAGAAGAGCTATATTTAAATGGAAAAAAATATGTCGAGAATCAGAGCACATGCCGTTTTTTGCTTAAAGGTATTTTGGGGGACCGTATTTTTTAATATTATAAACTAAGAATAATAATAATCACGTTTTTTCTTATTGACATATAATTATTTCTCAATCATTAAGTAATCCATTGATATCCCCACTTAATGGCTAACTCAAAAAAAAAATTAGAAAATATTTTGGCAATCTATTATCAATCAAGTATTGATAGCGATGTTTTTAATATTCTTAATGACGCCACAACTTTTTATCTCATTAATTTATGGAGGTAAGCCATGACCCAGACAGGTCATGAAAAACATGAAAGAATTCTAATTGTCGATGATATTCCTCTAAATATCCATATGGTTAAGGATATTCTTTCAGAAGAAGGATATCAACTGGATACAGCAGAGAATGGTTTGGAAGCAATTGAAAAAGCTTTATTACAAGAATACGACTTGATCTTACTGGACGTTCGTATGCCAGATATTGATGGATTTGAAGTTTGTAGACAAATACGGAAAAGACCCGATACAAAGGATATTCCAATAATATTTCTTACCGGTGAAGATGATGCCAGAAGCATTATCACAGGATTCAATGCAGGAGCTATGGACTATGTGACCAAACCATTTTATGGTACTGAACTGCTGGCCCGTGTAAAAACTCACCTTGAATTAAACCATTCTAAAAAAGCTTTAAAGAATATTAATTTACGATTAATTCATGAAATAGAAGTTAGAAAAAAAATTGAGGAAGAATTACGATCTTCAAAAGATGAATACCAGTTTTTAGCTGAACATGATAATTTGACAGGTCTTTATAACACGCGGTATTTATACCAAAGTCTTAATCGGATGATTCGTCAAAACAAGCCTGAAGAACTACCTTTGTCTCTTATATTCATGGATATCGATAATTTTAAATGTGTTGTCGATACATATGGTCATTTAAACGGAAGTCGGGTTATTCAAGAGGTGGCTCAAAGTATCCAATCAAAAATAGAACCGCCTTGCTTTGCTGTTGCTTATGCTGGGGATGAATTTGTGGTTGTGTTACCAGGATTTGATCGCGAAAAATCGATTCTAAAGGCCGAAACGATCAGAGAATGCCTGCGGACAACAACCTATCTGTCATCAAAGAATTACGAAATTCATCTTAGCGGAAGCTTTGGAATTGCCACATATCCGGATGATACATCTGATTTAACCGGGCTTTTGAGTCTTGCAGATCAGGCAATGTTCGGTGTAAAAGCACGTGGGAAAGATGCGGTTTGCTCGCCAGATCAAATGTAAAAAAAAATCAAGATTTTCTCATATAATAAAAAAGATACTTTTTGTTTAATTATTTGGGTTGCATTTTTATTAAATTTACATTATGAATTGTCCTCAGAAAATAATAATAACTTACAAATTTTGATTTAATTTATTTGGCAAATAATGTTTGGTCAGAAATAATATATATTTGAATATATTAAGATATTATGTTTGAATATTATTTTTTCCGCAATACACTCACTCACTTAAGCAGAATGGATATCTTCACCTGTAAAGCAATGAATGTTCTAATTAAAAAAAAAACATATTTTTTCCCATCACCCAATACTGAAATATCAGGGAGGCTTAAGTGCTATATCGACAGATGATGATTTATCAAAAAACAATACTATTTTTCATAATCGGTTTTTTTATAAGCACCACCCTTGTTGCTTCAGTTCAGGCCAGAAGATATCTTAAGATGGCGAGTCTGGCGCCAAAAAATGTTGGTTGGGCTAAAAATATTCGTAATGTTATACATCCTGCTTTAGAAAGAATTTCCAAAGGCAATCTTAAAATAAAATGGTTTTGGGGTGGGGTTATGGGAGATGATCAAGACTATATTGAACTGATGAAAGCTGGAAAATTAGATGGTGCTGCCCTTACTTCTTATGGACTTGTGCTGGCCTGTCCAGAAATGGCTGTTCTTGAGCTTCCTTTTATGTTCAATAACTATGATGAAATTGATTATATCCGGGAAAAAATGCGGGAAACATTTGATAAAGCTTTTGAAAAAAATGGTTTTAAGCTTATTATCTGGGCAGATCAGGATTTTGATCAACTATATTCTGTGTCTTTACCGATGAATCAATGGAAACATTTTCAGCAAGCGAAAATTATTCAATGGAATGGTATTGTCGAAAAAGAAATGTTTGAAAGTTTTCAAATTCAATATATTTCGATGGGAGTTTCTGAGGTCTACCCATCAATCAATCAAAAACTAGCCGACACCTATATTGGCCCAGCCATCTGGGTTGTTGGCAGCCAACTTTATCCCATCTTTAAGCATGTCAATCCTATAAAAATAAGATATTCACCGGCAGGATCGATTGTTACAATGAAAGTTTGGAATTCATTGCCTAAGCATTATCAGGATCAATTAACTGATGTTCGATTGAATGAAGGCAAAATATTTTGTAAAAAAAGTCGCAATGACAGCGAAAAAGCGTTTCAAGCAATGGTTAAATATGGGATGCAGGTTTCCAAAACAAAACCTGCAACCATAAAAATATTAGAAGAAAAGAGCCTCCCGTTACGAAAGCAACTGGTAGGGACTTTGTATTCACAGGCAATTCTGGATGAATTGCTTAAACATTTGTCTGTATTTAGATCAAAGGAGACTGAGTAATGAAAAAGTTTTTCCAAATCTTTCTTGCCTTGCACAGCACGTTTGTGACCATAGAAAAGGTGTGCATTAGCTTCTTACTGTTCACAATGATCGCCTTTTCTTTTGGCCAGGTTGTTTCACGAAATATTTTTGGTATTGGTTTTCCCTGGATTGATATTATACTGAGAATTGAAATTTTGTGGTTAACATGTATTGGTGCTGCTTTGGCAACGCAATATAATGAACACATTAAAATTGATTTTATCAACAGTTTTTTAAAATCAGACACCGTAAAAATGTATGTAGAAATTGCTTCTTATGTGTTTGCATTTATTATTTCAGTGCTGTTATTTGTGGCTGCCAAAGATTTTATTGATTCCATGCGTGGATTTGCTAATCCGCCCTGCACATTGGTTCAAGGTATTCCTGACTGGAATTTTGATCTGGTCATACCGTACTGTTTTCTGACGATGGTCATTCGATATCCTCTGCATATTATCACTGTCTTGGAAAAAGGACCGTCAACAATGATAGATCAGGATTTGACTAAAGTTTAATTTGCATCACCGATGCAACGAATATAGCATAAAATTTTTTTAACAATCAACTGTGAGGAAAACGAAAGATGAGTATTATTATTTCATTTATTCTGATCGGCCTAGTATTAGGTGCTATTGCTTGCGGTGCACCCTTATTTACAATAATCGGTGGTGGTGCTGCTTTATTATTCAAATTTGTTGCTGATGGGAGAATTTCATTTATTTTGACGGATATGAAAAAAGTTATGACTGCACCTGGAATTATTTCCATCCCTCTTTTTGTTTTTGCTGGATTTATTTTCGCAGAAAGTAAATCGTCAACCCGTCTGATTCGCCTGTCTGATGCTTTGATTGGTTGGATGCCTGGAGGACTTGCTGTTGTTACCGTTATGGTTAGTACGGTCTTTACGGCTTTGACTGGTGGTAGTGGGGTAACCATTATTGCTTGCGGTGGAATTCTGCTCCCCGCATTAATTAATAACCAATATGATGAAGATTTTTCGTTGGGATTGGTAACATCGGCTGCAAGTTCCGGTGTTTTATTTATTCCAAGCCTTCCAATTATTATTTACGGCGTTATTGCTGAAGTCGATGTTTCCCTGCTTTTTATTGCTGCAACGATTCCGGCTGTTTTAATTATGATGATATTGGTTCTTTATGGGATATACTATGGCGCAAAAACGAAAGTTCCGACAACCACTTTTTCTGTAAAAAACTTAGTAGAAAGTTTATGGGAAATCAAATGGGTATTGCCCTTACCCATAATTGTTATTGGCGGGATATACGGTGGATTCATTACCGTCAGCGAAGCTGCTTCTGCGACGGTTGTGTATGCATTGATTACTGAATGTTTGATCTATCAAGAAATACCCGCAAAACAGCTCGTTCAGGTTGCAATTAGAAGTATGCGAACGGTGGGTGCCATTTTAATGGTACTGGTTGCGGCTTTAGGGTTGACCAGTTTTATGGTAGACCAGGATATCCCACAGATGGCTGTTGATTTTATCTCTGAAACCATTACCAATAAATATGTATTTTTATTATGCTTAAATGGTATTCTCCTGGTGGTGGGCTGTTTGATGGATATTTTTTCTGCTATTGTTGTTATGGTTCCTTTAATAAAACCTATGGCTGAGCAGTTTGGAATTGATCCGCTTCATTTGGGAGTTATCTTTTTGGCAAACTTAACGGTTGGTTACATTACACCACCGGTAGGAATGAATCTCTTTATTTCAAGTTTAAGATTTAAAGCCCCGGTTATACGTCTTTACAGAGTTGTTGTCCCTGCGCTGATTTTATTAATTTTAACCCTTGCTTTAATTACATATATTCCCTGGCTAAGTACATTTCTTGTTCAAGCTTTTGGACTTCAAAAAGAAGCCATTATTTTGTAGTTTATGATTACTGATAACAGTGAGTTTTCGTTCAATGATAAACAGTCATTGTTCATTTTAAATATTGAAACAGAAAGGAGCGTTATGTGTATCAAATGGAATCGAATATTTGATGTGATGAAGGGATTAATGATTTTCTCTCTTCTAATGGGTGGCACCGGATGTACCAGTTTTTATAAAATGGCCACTCGAGTGGGAATAGATGTCGGTGTTGCCCCGGCTGTTTCTCATATGATTGATGCCATTAAGGACACCAAAAGTGGACGTCTGGCAGAAAAGGGAATGGCTGATCATCTTTTGATGGTCACGGGTATGGTTGAACTTTCGCCCAATAATTTTAGATTATTGAGTGAAACGGCTTTTCTTTATTGTGCCTATGGCATTTTTATGGAAGAAAAAGAGCCAGACTTTGCCAAAGAATTATTTGCCATTGGAAAAGAATATGGCATTCGGGCTTTAAAACAGAATCGAAAATTTAGAAATGGACTGGAAAAAGGTGAGAAAATTTCTGATCTTGTAGGGCATTTAGGTCAAGCTTATGTCAAACCCATTGTTTGGACAGGACTTAATAGTGGACTGTGGATTGTTCATAATATGGATAATCCTGAAGCCCTGATGGGAATGGCGGATGCCATTGCTTTGATCAAACGTTCAGTAGAATTGGATGAAAATTTCTATCACGGTGCCGGAAAAATGTTTTTGGGTGCTTATTATGCAATGATTCCTGAATATTTAGGATTGGGTGGCGGACCTGATAATTCTCGGAAAATGTTTGAAGAATCCAGATCTGTTGAAAATGGTAATTTTCTATTGGTAGATGTACTCGAAGCTAGATTCTTATCCACAACAGTCGAAGATGAGGATCGTTTTGAAGAACTCTTGAAAGGAGTGATAAATAAAGATCCCACAGGAGTTAAAGGGGTTCGCTTAATTAACGAACTGGCTAAAATGAAGGCAGCATATTATTTGGAAAAAAAGTCGGAATTTTTCTAAATAATAATGAGAATATTCGTAAAAAAGTGTTGCGGTGTAGGCTTACCGCACTGCTTTACTTATATAAATAATTTTGCACCGTATTATTTTTTGATAAAAGGTTGTCAGAAAATAATGATGATTGCATGAAAGGTGAACCATATTTTTTTCTAGGAGGAAAATTTCATGTTGAAAAATTCAAAAGTCTTTATTCTGTTGGTAATGGTTTCTGTAGTTTTTGGCTGGATGACATCGACGGATGCATTGGCCAAAGCAAAATGGCGAATTAAAGTCGCAACACTGGCTCCCAAAAGTGTTGGTTGGGCCAAAAACATCCGATCAATTATGCACCCGGCCATCAGTCGCGCCACTGATGGGAATGTTAAATTAAAGTGGTATTGGGGCGGAGTGATGGGAGACGACAAAGATTACATTGATAAGATGAAAATCGGTCAGATTGATGGCGCTGCTTTTTCAGGACAAGGAACGGTTATTGCCTGCCCTGAAATGGCTGTTCTGGAGTTACCGTTTATGTTTCGAAACTATGCTGAAGTTGATTATATTCGAGACAAAATGCGTGGGACATTTGACAAAGTAGCTGCAAAAAATGGCTACAAGCTCATTATCTGGTCAGACCAGGATTTTGATCAGATTTATTCAATTAAGTATGAAATGAATAAATTGACTGATTTCCAAAATGCACGAATAATTACCTGGTATGGAACACTTGAGCAAACTGTTTTGGAAACATTGGGTGCAAGTCCAATTCCAGTAAACGTACCTGAGATTGTATCATCTATGCGACAAGGGATAGCAGATACCTGCATTGCTCCTTCGATTGCTGTTGTTGGTTTTCAAATGTACACGATTATTAAATATGTAAATCCAATGAATATTCGCTATTCACCAGCCTGCTGTTTTGTTCGCCTTGAATTTTGGGATAAAATTCCAAAAGCTTATAGAGAAAAACTGGATGATGTACGGACCAATGAAGCCGTCACTTTTAGAGAAAAATGCAGGGAAGATGGTGAAAAAGCCTATCAAGCCATGATAAAATATGGGATGAAAGAAACCAAGCTTGAAGGTGAACAATTAGATTTAATCCAGAAAAAATGCGAAACTGTTTGGGACAGTCTGGCTGGAAAACTATATTCAAAACAACTATTAGAAGAAGTTAAAGGCCGCCTGGCTGAATATCGCGCCAAAAAAGGTAAATAAATAATCCTTGATCAACAAATGTAAGGAGAAAATCATGCAAAACAAAAGAAGGTGTCAGTTTTTTTTGAGAATCCTATTAACATTCTCGATCATGGCGACTGGCTCACTGGGCTGTGCCAAAATCAGTAAAATGACAACCACAATGGGGATCAATATGGGCATTGCCCCTGCAATTCCACTGATGGTTGATAAACTTAAAGATACCAAAAGTGGTCGCCTTGCCGAAAAAGGTTTTGCCGGCCAATTATTGATGGTTACTGGCTTTGTTGAATTATCCCCCTATAATGAAAACCTATTGAATGAAGCAGCATTTCTGTATTGTTCCTATGGAATTTTTATGGAAGACAGCGAACCTGAATTTGCCAAAGAATTATACGAAATTGGCAAAGATTATGGACTCAGGGCTCTAAAACTCAATAAATCATTCAGAAAGGGCTTAGAGCGGGGCGAAAAAATTTGTAACCTTGTCAAGCATATAGAAAAGGATCAAGTCCCCGCTTTGGTTTGGACAGGATTGAATTCTGGTTTGTGGATTGTTTTAAATATGGATGATCCTGCAGCTCTTATGGGTATGGCCGACACGATAGCATTGATAAAACGTTCTTTAGAGTTAGATCCTAATTTTTACTATGGTGCAGGGAAAATGTTCTTAGGTGCCTATTATGCAATGATCCCCGAATATCTTGGATTGGGTGGCGGACCTGAAAATTCTAAAAAAATGTTTAAAGAAGCACGCGCTGTTGAAAATGGAAAGTTTTTGTTGGTTGATGTGCTTCAAGCCCGTTATCTGTCAACAGCAACGGAAGATGAAGATGGATATGATGCACTTTTAGAGGCTGTTATTAACGCTGATCCTGGGGAACTAAAAGGCGTGCGACTCATTAATGAATTATCTAAAAGAAAAGCACGTTACTATCTGGATAACAAAAGCAACTTTTTTTAATTGATCAATAATTTGAAAATCTATTCCAAAATAAAACGGCGTTATGAAATTATTCTTCATAACGCCGTTCCTTTTTGTTCTTATGCATTTAATATTATGTTAATTTATAATGATAAGCAATAAGAATTGTCAATCAATCCCCAACTCCCTTGTCATTTAAAATGTTACCAATATCAAACACTGCTGAAAACGATAGACCTGTACCATTATCTATAATGACGTATTCAGAAACCATGCAAAAAGAATATGAATCGTTTACATCCTATACAATAGAAAACTTAATTGAATCAGGAATCATAAAAAAGATTTTATTTTGCACACAAAATGTGTAATAAAAGAAATGGGTAAAAGATATAAAACTTTTGTTGGAAGTATAAAATTTTTAATTATATCGGGTTTTGGGGATCAATCATTGTTGTAAATTGCTTGTCTTTTTTTTAGAATTAGAATTCACAGGAGTTTCAGAATTTTCAAAATTAAGGAATGCTTGGAAAAATAAAGTCCCCATTCTTAATTTACATTTTCGGTTTTTGTTTGTAGAGACAAGACATGCCTTTTCTTTACAATCTATAGCCACGAAACGTACAATTGTAAATGGGGATCTTATTTCAATTGTTCCTAAAAAATAGTTTTAGTGGTGTTATATGGTTATCTGTTCTTAACGCTGTAAATTCTTTCAATTCTGAAAATTCTGATTCTAAAAAAGGACGAACAAAGATATAGTTTAGGTGATTTTTCAAAAATCACTATAAGAATATAAATATTTGAATTTATTACTCCCAAAAATCCGGTATAATCAGAATTGTGGTTCCTTATACTCAAATAATAACCAAATCAATTATGGAGAACAAAATGAAAAAAATTGGCAGCATCAGTCTTGGGGAAATGAATAATGACTATTCTTTCCAAACTTTTTTTTTAGGTCAGGATTTTCAAATTGATCGTTTTGGTTTTGACAAAGATTTAGATAAAGCAGCAGAAACAATGCTTGAATTGGAAGAAACAGTGGATGCAATTGGACTCGGTTCTGTTCACTTTACTTCATCAGGCACGAATTCATCAAAAACGGCTAAAGCCAATGAAATTTTAAAAGAAATTACTCGTTCGTTCAAAATTCCAGTAACTTCTGGCGATGCTTTGCGAAAAGTGACTGAAGAATGGGCCATCAGGCATATTCAATTCAAATTTGGTAACTATTTTAACAATGCTCGCGTTCTCTTTCTTGATGGTTTGAGCAATCTATCCATTGCCCGTGTGCTGTCAGAGTATACCAGCAACTTAACGTTTGCTGATCCAATTCTGCAACATGGAATTCCACGTTTTATTCAATCGTTAAGTGATATGGAACGATACAGCAGCGGAATTCATGATATATTAAACTGGATTCCCAGTAAAACCATTTCTTCTTCAGTAATACCCATACAAAAATGGAATCAGTATATCATCAGAAAAGCTATTCAGAAAGCAACGGTTATTGTTGTTCCTTTTCATGAGTTTTATCAATATTTAGGGGATTGCTCCGTTGAAGAACTGGGCGGAAAAATAGTAATTACTTCAACAGCATATGATGATCGAGTTTCATATCTAAGCGAAAGAGGTGTTGATGTTATTATCGATACAACACCCAAAGTATTGGAACGTGTTGTCGATGTTAATGTTCTTGAAGCAATCATCTATGCAGCACTTGAAAAAAAGGTTGGTGAACTGAACTCAGATGATTTACTGGAAATTATCAGCGAACAACACATGGATCCAAGAGTGATATATCCTTCCGGAACAACAAAACGAGTCAACCGATTTGCGTTTGTTATTCATCCGTTGTCTCAGGAATATTTTAAAAAAGTAAAACTCATTGATTTTATCACTGGTCGAACCACTCCAAAATTTTTAGATACTCTTGAACGTGTGATGGCCTATGCACCGCCATTTATTTATTCAAAAATTACTGGCGTTAAATCACCTGAGGGCGTTGAAGCTGAAGGTTGGTTAATTACTGTTGGTGGCACACCAAAAGAAATGTTAAGTCATAGCCCTGAATTTACATATCGCCGTTTGTTAATGGCTTCAAAAATGGCCAAACGAATGGGAGCACAAATAATGGGATTAGGGGCTTTTACAAAAGTGGTTGGTGATGCTGGCGCAACTGTTGCAAAACTGGCTGATATCCCCATTACTACTGGCAATAGCTATAGTGCATCTGGTGCATTATGGGCTGCTGCAGATGCTGTCCGGCGTATGGGACTCATTCATTTTGAAAAAGGAAAAAAAATTCAGGCAAAAACTATGGTAATGGGCGCAACGGGTGCGATAGGCTCTGTTTGTTGTCGCTTGTTGGCGTTGGCCTTCGAAGAAATCTACATGGTGGGTCGAAATATGGCCAAACTTTTGGCGCTCAAACAATCCATTGAAAAAGAAGCACCAGATGTTCGTATTCACGTGACAACTTTGGCAAACAAATACCTGCCAGAAATGGATGTTATCGTAACCGCTACATCTGGCGCTGGAAAAACAATTCTGGATATTACACAGGTAAAACCAGGTTGTGTCATTACAGATGTTGCCAGACCATTGGATTTATCTCCAGAGGATGTCAAAAAAAGACCTGATGTTTTAGTAATAGAATCCGGAGAGATCTTTCTCCCAGGTAATGTAGAAATGAACAATATTGGTTTGCCTCCAAATGTTGCTTATGCCTGTCTTGCTGAAACGATTGTTCTGGCATTAGAAGGACGGTTTGAAAATTTTACAGTGGGCCGTGAAATTGAATGGCAAAAAGTTAAAGAAATTTATAAAATGGGTATAAAACATGGGATGAAACTTGCGGCAATATCTGGTGTAAATGGTGTTTTTTCAGATGAAGACATTGAACGGGTTAAACAATTAGCTTTAGAATCACGCAAAAAAAAGGAAGACAATATCCAAACACCATGGATTGGTGATTAAATGAAAATTTGTCATGCAATATTTCAAACAAAATTTGGATCTGCGGCGGCTGTTTATACCTATTATCCATTTCAACTGATTAAAATCTATTTACCTCGGCAACATCTTGATATTTTAATGAATGATCTTTCTACGGATTATGAAATAACTGATGGCTATCATCCTGATATTGACATATTAATAGAAAATATGAACCTTTATTTTACAGGACATCCTATTCAAACACCCTGGTCATGGTTGAAATGGGACAGCATGACACCATTGCAGATAAGAACACTCAAACAGACTGCACAAATTCCATACGGTGCTGTCTGTTCATACAAAAATCTTGCACAAAAAGTAGGACATCCAAAAGCAGCGCGTTTTGTAGGGTCTTGTATGGCGAAAAATCCATATCCAATTATCATCCCTTGTCATCGCGTAATTAAAGCTGATGGCTCCATTGGACAATTTGGTGGTGGTGCAGCATTAAAAAAACGATTATTAGCTTTAGAAAAAGAGCGGGTTTTATAAAGAAAATAATCCTTGAAATAGAAAGTATTTCAAATGAAACAGTATCAAATAGATCAGATACGATTAAACGATTATTCCAAAATAAAGGAATATATGGATGAAAATCATGGGCCTGTCGAATTAGATAGTATCTACTGGATTCCATTACCAGAACATTTATACAATGATCTTCAATTAAAACACTCATCATGCCATCCCATGTATTTTGTTATTGATTTACAGGAATCGTGCTTGAGTTGCGAATTCTTAATTCGAACCCGAAATCGTATTCGTTGTGAGTGTATTCAATATGCGAATGGTGACCAAAGAAACTATTTAATAGCATTTGTTGATCATATTTTTGAAAATACTGGTGTGATGACATAATTAGGGCTTTTTCATATGAATGAGTATCCCTTAAAAATAATCCCTTTGGGCGGTCTGGGAGAGATCGGATTGAATATGATGATTATGGAATATGCTGATTCCATTATTATCATCGATACCGGTTTAATGTTTCCTGAAGACTATATGTTAGGAATTGATATCGTCATACCCGATTTTTCCTATATCAGGGATCGGGCTGAAAAAGTTGCTGCAATTATTTTAACCCATGGACATGAAGATCATATTGGTGCCCTTCCTTATGTTCTGAAGGAAATCTCTGTTCCAATATATGGAACAGCTTTTACCTTGGGTTTAATTAAGCATAAGTTAGAAGAACATGATTTATTACGACATGTCATTTTGCATGAGATTGTTCCCAGACAACAGCAAACTATTGGACCTTTTGTACTTGATTTTCTTCGGGTCAGCCATAGTGTTGTTGATGGTGTTGGATTGGCAATTCAAACGCCTGAAGGATTGATCATTCATACGGGCGATTTTAAATTAACGCCAACAACCATTGAAGGTGGATACACTGATATTAATGCCTTTGCTCTTTATGGAGAAAAAGGCGTTTTGGCTTTAATGTCAGATTCCACAAATGTTGAAAAAGATGGTTATACAATCCCTGAAAAACAAATTAGCGAACGTCTTGAAGATATTATTATGCACAGTAATGGGCGAGTTATTGTTGCGGTTTTTGCATCGAATATTGGGCGTATTCAACAGGTAATTGAGATAGCCAAAAAGCGCGGCAGTAAAGTGGTAATCAATGGTAAAAGCATGGAAATAGGCGTAGGTCTTGCTCAAGATTTGGGCTATATGAATATCCCGGCCAATATGCAAATATCTGTCAATGAAATCAATGAATATCCAGATCATGAAGTGATTATTATTACCACAGGCAGCCAGGGAGAACCTATGTCTGCTCTGGCAAGAATTGCTTCTGGCATGCATAAATATATTCATATTAAGCAAGATGATCGTGTTATTCTGTCTTCAAAATTTATTCCTGGAAATGAGCGGGCTATTGCTAAAATAATCAATAATCTTTACAAGCGTGGTGCCGATGTTATCTACGAAAAAATTTCTGATATTCATGTTTCCGGGCATGCGTTTAAAGAAGAACTTAAAATGATGATTCAATTAACCAGGCCGCAATACTTTATTCCAATTCACGGTGAATACAGACATTTAACACATCATGCTCGTTTAGCAGAACGGTCAGGCATTTCTAAAAAAAATATCCTTTTGGCTGAAAATGGAAATGTCATAGAATTTTTAAATCAACGTGGCAGTATTGCAGAAAAAATTGAAACTGGGCGTGTCCTTGTTGATGGCAAAGGTGTTGGGGATGTTGGTAAAAGTATTTTAAGGGAACGAAAGGCACTATCCATTGATGGCTTTGTTGTGGTGACAATTATTTTTGATGAAGAAACAGGAATAGTGGCCTATGGCCCTGAAATCGATTCCAGAGGATTTTTGTTTCATTCTGAAAAGGGACATCTGTTGGAAGATGCGAAGTGTGTTATTTTAGAAGCTATTGAAGAAACACCTGTTGAGAAACCCGATCGTGTCGCCCATATTCGCGATGAAGTCAAACGTAACTTACGTCAGTATTTTAAATTTGTAATCAAACGTCGACCATTGATAATACCCCTTATACTTGAAATTTGACGTCAAAAAAGAAAGAAAGAAATTATATTAATGATAGAATACAACGATTTATTTAAAAGAAACTATGGTGTATTTTCTGAAAAAGAACAAGAACAAATTGCAAATGCACGGGTTCTAATTGTTGGTTGTGGTGGCATTGGTGGAACGGTTGCAGTTATCCTCGCACGTTCTGGTGTAAAAAATTTCATTCTTGCTGATTTTGATATTTACGAGGCTTCAAATATGAATCGACAGATTGGGTGTTTTTCTTCCAGTCTGGGCAAAAAAAAATCAATTGTTATTAAAGAACAAATAAAAGATATCAACCCCATGGCCAATATAGAGTGTTTTGATTCTTTACTGAACCATGATGAAATCTTTATGTTAATGGAAAACATTGATTTGGTTTTTCCGGCTGCAGATGATTTTGCTTTTAGTATTTTTATTTTCAGACAGGCCCAACAATTAAAAATACCAGCACTTTTTGTTGTTCCTTCAGGAACCTGGGCAAATGTATCTATTATTCTTCCAGAAAGCCCTTCATTAGAAGATCTTTATGCGATTCCCAAAATGGCATCATACGAAGAACTCCATGAATCCTTTCAAACAGAACTTTATAAGTTAGGTGCGATTAATTATCTCACACAGGGAGATTGGCGAGCTGATTATTTTAAAGCCTTTTTAGAAAATGATGAACCTCCTACTCAGATTTGTCCAACGGTATGGATATCATCAACCATTGGTGCAATGGAAGTTTTAAAAGTTTTATCCGGAAGATGGAAACCTGTCGCATTACCAAAATATTGGGAAATAACGAGCCGTTATATAAAAATCAGACGACTAAATGGATTATCGCTCCATAGCTTTTATACCTGGCAAAAAAAATTAATTTTGCCGCTGCTGCAAACAAGGCTGTCTGAACCACTTCAAAAAATATTAAAGCAATACTGGCGTTTTCTTTATTCTTTTTATAAAAACAGAGAGCGTTAGGTATTCATCTTGTTTTTTGGGCTTTTATAAGTTACATCAATAAAGGTTTTCTTGAATGGCCTTGACAATAATAGAAAATCAAAAAAAGGATATAAAAATGAATGACTCAGAATTAATGACGGTATGTGTCAATATTGATATACCGCCTTCTTGTCTTCAAACTGTAGTGCAACAATGCAAAAAAATTGCACCAAAAGATACTCATGGTAAATATCATGTTGATCCTGCTGATGTTCTCAGTGCTTTGATATCCAGATTCCTCACGGAAAATAATTTTAAACAATACCTTGAAAATGAAAAGAACTATCCCATATTATGAAAACATATCAATTATCGTACGAAAATGAGTTGAACGAGGCGCAATATCATGCTGTAACGTTACATGATGGTCCCGTTTTAGTTATTGCCGGGGCTGGAACAGGAAAAACCAGAACATTGACCTATCGTGTTGCTCATTTAATCGAAAATGATGTCTCCCCAGAAAACATTTTACTGCTAACATTTACGCGAAAAGCGGCAGAAGAAATGTTATCGAGAGCCTCAAAACTTTTGGATTACAGATGTTCACAAGTAGTCGGTGGAACATTTCATTCTTTTGCCAATCGTATTTTGCGGCGATATGCTCCCAGAATTCAATTTAATCACGGTTTTTCAATCATGGATGCTGCTGATTCGCAATCCATGATTAATAACATTCGGAATGAATGGGGATTGAATACTCGGGAACGGAATTTTCCCACAAAAGCTACAATTGCAGCCATTATCAGTAAATCAATTAATAAGAATAAGTCCATTATGGAAATAATGGCGTCAGAGTATGAGCATCTTTCTCATGAAACAAGTATAATTGCTAAGTTGCACCGTGCCTATCAGCAAAAAAAAAGAACGCAGTTTGTAATGGATTATGATGATTTATTGGTCTATTTACGAGATCTGTTGAAATTGCAAAAGGATGTTCGTGATTTTTTGTCAGATCAGTACCTGTATATTATGGTTGATGAATATCAGGATACCAATATCATTCAAGCTGAAATTATTCAGCTGCTGGCAAGTCGACATCAAAATGTGATGGTCGTTGGAGACGATGCCCAAAGTATATATGCTTTTCGCGGTGCACATTATAAAAATATATTAAATTTTCCGCGTCAATTTTCAGGGACAACAGTTATCAAACTTGAAGAAAATTACAGATCTCGTCAACCAATTCTATCAATGACCAATGCCATGATTCAGCAAGCAGATGAAGGATTTAGCAAAAACTTGTACACAAAACATAAAAAGGGTTCTATTCCCAAAATGATCGTTCTTTCGGATGAAGATACACAATCGAGATTTGTTCTTGAAATGATCACAAAATTCAGCAAAAAGCATCAAATTAAACTTCAAGATATGGCTGTATTGTTTCGAAATGCCTTTCATTCTAATCATCTGGAAATTGCATTGAAAAATCAGGGTATTGATTATGTGAAATATGGTGGTTTAAAAATTCTGGATAAATTGCACGTAAAAGATTTTTTAGCGATTCTCAGGATTATTGTTTATCCATATGATGAACTTAGCTGGCAAAGAATATTTCTGATGATGAATAATGTGGGTAAAAAAACGGCAGAAAAAATTACCCAACACATTCTTCGTGAACAGCGGGGATTTCAAGGTTTATTTACGTATAAAACACGTTCAAAATATGCAGAACAGTTGAATCGTCTTAAAAAGATGTTGGAATGTGTTGATCAATATATGCATGACTTATCAAGTCTTTCTCAACTGGTTTTAGAGTTCTACGAACCTATTTTAGAAAAAACTGTGGACAATGCTCCGCAAAGAATGGCTGAACTCAGAAATATTGCAGACATGATGCGTCGATATGAAGAGTTAGATCATTATCTGACAGACATGGCTCTTGAGCCTCCCAATACGCTCACAGATGATGAATCAATTTTAGATAATTCAGATAAAACTTTTTTAACATTAAGTACGATCCATTCTGCAAAAGGACTTGAATGGAAAGTTGTATTCATAATTTGGGCATTGGATGGACGTTTTCCAACCATTTATGCACTAAATGACCCTAAAGCCATGGAGGAAGAATTACGCCTTATGTATGTTGCTACAACACGTGCAAAAGAAAGACTCTTCATTACATGCCCGGTAAATGTATATGACCGGACATTAGGCGATTTGCTGGATCATCCCTCAAGTTTTATTACTAACCTTCCTGATGGTTTGGTAAAATGGCATTATTTGGATGAATAACAAAAAAAAGGGGAAACTCAAAAAAAAACCTTGCATTTCTTACTCCCTTATGATAAATAATCGGTTTTTATGGTGGATGTAGCTCAGTTGGTAGAGCCCCAGATTGTGGCTTTGGTGGTCGAGGGTTCAAGTCCCTTCATCCACCCTTTTTTCATAAAATTTGCGCCCGTAGCTCAGCTGGATAGAGCGCCGGACTTCGAATCCGTAGGCCGGGGGTTCGAATCCCTCCGGGCGTA
>Ga0272440_1000851_pt1 | contig 25733 bp, 16 predicted proteins | sample SSMMMBAug17_FD_192440 | JGI IMG/M metagenome (GOLD analysis project Ga0272440, IMG submission 192440) | Marine sediment archaeal communities from Little Sippewissett salt marsh, Falmouth, MA, United States - SSM-MMB-Aug17 | ecosystem: Environmental > Aquatic > Marine > Wetlands > Sediment ...
AGCAAACACAAGGTTGCCCCTTGCACTGCCCATAGGTATAACAACATTAACGTTCGCCTCAGGCTATAGGGCGACATCTTGACAATTGTGTTGAATTAAATTCTCAACACCTTTTTTCAGTGTTTCAGTTTCAGTTGGGAGAACAGTACGACAGTCCAGGAGAAATTGATCATTTTCAATTCGTCCGATAATCGGCGGACTTTGGGTTCGAAAATAACGTTCAACTGAATCTGCGGAACATTCATTTGATTTAATGCCAATACAGTACGTTGGTAATGTCTGAAGGGGTAACGCACCGCCTCCAATTCGACTGTTTGTTTGAATTATTGTTATCTGAAATTGATCATTATCGAGTGACTGTACTTCGGAATAAATTTGTTCAACAACATTTTTGATTTCAGATAGTGGCCGGGTAATAAATGCCAGTGTTGGAACTTTTTCAAATACAGTCTTTGGATCCTGGTATAATCGCAATGTCCCTTCCAGTGCCGCAAGCGTCAATTTATCGATACGTAAGGCTCGCGCCATTGGATTTTTTTTAATCTGATCAACAATTGATTTTGTGCCCACTATAATGCCGGCCTGGGGTCCGCCCAATAATTTATCACCACTGAATGTAACAATATCCACTCCTGATGAAATAATTTTTTCAACGACCGGTTCATTATTAAGTCCTTTTGATGATAAATCTACCAGATTTCCACTCCCCATATCATACATTACTGGAATGGTCAATGTGGCCCCCAAATTAACCATATCTTTTAATTCAACTGAAGCTGTAAACCCTTGAATGGCATAATTACTTGGATGAACTTTGAGCAACAGGCCTGTTTCAGGCGTAATTGCATCTTGATAATCTTTCAGGTGGGTTCGATTTGTTGTTCCAACCTCAATGAGTGTGGCACCACTTAATGCCATGATGTCTGGAATTCGAAAGGACCCACCAATCTCTATCAGTTCGCCTCTTGAAACAATCACCGCCTTATCGGATGCAAGCGTTTGTAAAGTTATCAAAACAGCACCTGCATTATTATTGACAATCGTAGCAGCTTCTGCCCCAGTCAAAGAACAAATGAGAGATTCAACAAGCTGATAGCGCTGCCCCCTTTTTCCGGTTTCCAGATTATACTCCAGGTTGGAATAATGACACGAAACTTGAATAATCTGATCCAGGGCTGACGAAGCCAGTAATGATCTTCCAAGATTGGTATGCACGATTATACCTGTTGCATTTATTACAGCTTGCAAGTTTGGCTTTAATGCCTTACTCAGCATGAATTTAACTTTTTGAATGACACAAGATTCATCAAGATCCTTTTCATTATAATGCCCATTAAGAACGCCCTGACGGCATTCATCCAGTGTCATTTGAATGGCTTGTATGATAATGGGACGTGGGATTTCTTTGAATGGCTGCATGAATGATAATTTTTGATACAGCTTATCTACTTTTGGAATTTTTTGTATAAATTGGGGAATTTTCATTTTCTATTGTATTCATTTGAAATATTATTATAATATATTATCGTTGAAAAATATGGGTGAAATCTTTTGTTTGCATGGCTCACTCTAGGTTTATTTTTTTTATTTTTCAACATTATTTTTTATTTTTTCAACAAACTCAACATTATTCTATCATGATGTCGTCAATATTTTTTACCACACATGAATTAAAAAAAACATAAAAAAATCTTGAGTAAAACAAACAAGTATGCAATATTATTATTACCAATAAAAAATAGACATTAAAGAGAACTAAAAATTATGTTAGAAAAAAAGAAAGACCTCACCAAAATTTTAATTGTTGATGATACCCCTGTGATGCTTACTGTGTTAAAAAAATTTCTTGAAATGGAAGGCTATTGTATATTTAAAGCAACAAATGGCCCAGAGGCCAGGGAAATTGCAGATAAGGAACAGCCTGACCTGATTCTTCTGGATATCATGATGCCTGGTGAAAGTGGATTGGAAACCTGTGAAAAGCTCAAAAAAAATCCAAAAACGCTCGATATTCCCATTATTTTCATTTCTGCAGTTACAGATATCGATAGCAAGGTAAAGGGCTTTGAGTTTGGGGCGGTGGATTATATCACCAAGCCTTTTGAAAAGCAGGAAGTTCTTGCCCGGGTACGTATTCATCTTAAATTACGTTACGCCAATGAGGAAATCATCAAAGCACAGGCAGATAAACTTCAACAGGTCAAAGAAGCGCAAGAGGCCATTCTTGTTAAGCCCAATGATTTACCTGATGCCCAATTTGGTGTTTATTTTATGCCAATTCATGAGGCTGGCGGAGATTTTTACGATGTCTTAGAACTGAGCGAAAACATCTATGGGTTTTTCGTATCTGATGTCAGTGGTCACGACCTGAAAAGCTCTTATCTGACATCGGCCCTAAAAGCACTTCTCACACAACATGCCAGTATTACAAATAAACCGGAAGAAACCATGAAAACCATGAATCGGGTGCTAACAACGATTGCGCCTGATGGAAAATATTTAACCGCCTGTTACTGTTTTTTAAATCGTTTGAAGTACCGATTAACAATTGTTAATGCAGGCCATCCACCTGTTATATACGTAAACAAAAAAGATCTTCAATTTGAAGCTCATGAAAGCGTAGGGGATATTCTGGGTGCGTTTCAAAATGTTGTATTTAACCCTTTTCATAAAAAAGTTGCACCAGGAGATCGTTTTTTTCTTTATTCCGATGGTTTTATCGAAGGCTTTGGTGATATGCGAAAATCCAGAAAGGATGGAATTGAAATTTTAGGAAAACTTTGTATTGAAACCTTTGATCTACCTGTTGAGAAAGCTGTCCAAAAAATTCAGTATGAATTATTTAACCAGCAAATTGAGCAAGAAGATGATTTATTATTGCTTGGAATAGAGGTTTAGCATGTTTGAAATAAACAAAAGCGCAAAAAATCTAAACATGTGCTTTTCATCTGCACTTAATAATATTGATCGTGCGGCAGATGAACTTAGAATTTTTTTAATTGGCCTTGGAAAAAAAGCCCAGGCATTCCATCCGCTTCTGGTTACACGTGAAGCATTGATTAACGCAATAACTCATGGTAACCATTGTGATGAATCACGAAGTGTTCATCTTGATGTTTTATATCAGCCAGACCAGCTTGAGATAAACGTAACTGATGAAGGTAAAGGATTTAAGTGGAAAAAAACCATGGATAAAAAACACGATGATTCAATGGATCATGGACGCGGTATTCAAATCATGCAACTATACAGTCATGACATACAATACAATTCAAAGGGAAATCAGGTCAAATTGACCATTCAATTCCCGGATAGTAAACTTTAATCATCCGCAGGATGTTTGTAATCCTGCCAATATGTATAAAGGAGAATTCAATTCATGAGTAAAAAAGTTATAAGTCCTGGACAGGATATTGTCGCTTCAATGGTGCCTGAATTCAAGAAACGACTTCAGGAAATAATCATTGAAGAAGGTATTACAGAACTTGATATTGATTTAACTGGCGTAGAGATGGTTGACTCTGTTGGCCTGGGTGCTTTTATTGCCACACATAATACGCTATCTCAAAAGAATGGAAAACTGACAGTTATTAATGCTTCGAATGACATCTATAGCCTATTTAAAACAATGCGCCTGGATCAACATTTCGAAATTAAACAGGTGTAGCGCAAGATATGCTAATTGATCACGAAACAACAGATATCTATATCCAAGAGACAAATCAATCATTGGCTGAAATCGAACAGAATCTAATCCTTCTTGAAGATATGGGGGCCCAAATTGATATGTCGCTGGCAAAACGTGTTTACCATGCCATGCATGTCATCAGAAATGGTGCAAGCTTGCTTGCACTTTCAAAAATGAAAGAATTATCCCAAAAAATTGAAAATGTTTTGGGTTTAATTTGTACCAACAGGTTGACACCAAATCCAGAGGTGATCAATATTCTTCTTCAGGGAATTGATCACCTTTACCAGTTGATTGATCGGATTTACAGCAATGATGAGATGGATATTGATGAACAATCTGTATTATTAACTGGTTTGACGTCAGCTGTGCTTCCAGACAATATCAAACAATCAGTGACAGAAGTTCGAGACATTCCTTTACCGGATGGCAAGCATGCTTTCCAAATACCAGAATTGAATCTTATCCAGGTGCTGGAACAAGGTAAAAATATTTATATCCTCATTTTTGACTTGATCAAAGATGTACAGAACAAAAATAATACCCCTTTCAATTTTGTTCGATATATTCAACAACATGGGCAAATAATTGATAGTATGTTTGATATTCAATCTGTTGGCACACTTGAAGAACAAGAATATGGTTCAGAAGAAATGCCCTATTTTGTTCTTTTGGCCTCAAGCATTTCTGATAAACAACTGAAAAAAGCATTGGACTTGGCATCTCATCAGATTCAACAGGTAACAATTGATCTTGACGACTTGATTCATCCAACAACAAAACAATTTCAGCAAGGGATGACATTATCTATTGCCAATCAAAGTCGAAAGACCGATAATAAAAAACGCGTTGATTTATTGAATGCTTTTTCCTGTGAGTTAAAATTTGCCATGGACTGTTTGTCCAATCAGTCGTTATCTGTGGGTAAAAAACGTGTTCAGTCTGTGTTAAACAGTCTTCAAGATTTGTTAAACCAGGAAAATAGTGTTCTGGCCAGTAAAATTTTGTGGAAAATCGGAAGAAATATTCGAGATTATGCATATCAATCAAACCTCCAAATCAAATTTTACTTGAAATGTGGTCTGATAAAGATGGATCATCGTATTCTATATCGCTTGATTGAACCTTTGACCAACATTATTATCCAAATGGTCAGGTCCGCGCAAACAAATACAACTGTTCAAATTTGTTTGAAAATGACAACAATTGATCACATGATACACATGTCGCTTTCATTTGTCGATCCCCAGGTTTTGAAGCAAGAAACGTATTTGAACTTAGACATTGCAGAAAAAAAGATTCAAGCATTAAGTGCTGAAGTAAAACAATCTTTTGAATTAAAAGCGGGTTTAAATATCGCCATACGTATCCCACAAAAGATTATTATCATACCTGGATATCATATTGTTATTGATGAGAACCATTACATTGTTCCTAAATTCAATTTAAAGGAATGCCTTACAAATCTGGATCCATTAAAATGGCGCAAAGAAGATTCTTCGATTATATTTAATCATAATGAAAAAAATATTCGGATTGTTGAACTCTCAAACAAGGACGTATCATATTTTAAAAATAAGCAATCTCTTATTGTTTGTGAGGTGGGAAATAAATGTTTTGGTTTGGCCACTGATTCAACAGATATTTTCGAAATGGATGTTGTCTGTCAACCTTTAGGTAAGCAGTTGGATTCAAATCCATTGATTGTTGCCAACTGCCTGTTGGATGATGGCCAAATCGCCTTTGTTTTGGATATGGGGTTTTTGCTAAAAATGCTTGATAACAATAAACATTCAACAAAAACAATTTAAACAAATATGATTTATCCAACAATCTAATGGAATCACCATAATATTTTTTTTAGAACATGGCGATTGCATTTTTGATCATTTTTATGGAGGTAAATGTGTCCACTCAAAAAGCGGAAAAAGATGGAAAAGTAGATCTGGCAACCTTTTATGTGGGTGAAGCCCTTTGTGGAATGGATATACTTAAAATCCAGGAAATAAATAAAAACATGGAAATTACATCTGTTCCAAATTCTCCAGACTATGTTGTAGGCGTTTTGAATATGCGAGGTCGAATTGTAACGATAATTGATGTATGCAAAAAATTAGGGTTACAGAAATCTGATATCACAGACACGCGGCGAAATATTATTGTCAATTCCCAAAGTGAATATATTGGGTTGCTTGTCGATAAAGTCGCAGAGGTTGTTCCTGCTGAGTGGCGGAAAGTAACTCCTCCACCATCAAATGTCCGAGGCGTTCAGGGAAAATATTTTGAAGGAGTATATAAAAAAGATAACGCCTTGATTGCAATTCTTGATATCGAAGAAGTACTGAAGGACGAAAGCGTTTCATAACTTAAGAATTCTCTGAAAATAGCTTCCCCATTATTGATATTGTTCGTTTTGAGGTAAATATACTGTAAAGACATAGCATGCGACGTCTTTACACGACCTTATTTTTTTGGACGATCAAGAAAAATGAGCATTTTATTTTCCGAGCATTCCTTACTTTGATGTACTGACTCATTTATGATAAAAATCAATTCACAAGAATTACAGGTGCTGATCACTTATATATATGATATTTGTGGTGTATACCTGGATAAATCAAAAGAATATCTAATAAAAACACGTTTGGATACCCTTGTATCCACCTATAAATGTGCCTCATACAGTGAATTTTATTATCGCGCCCGATCTGATAAAACTGGCAAGATAAATGCAGATATAATTAATGCGATCACAACACCAGAAACTTTGTTTTTTAGAGATAAGATGCCCTTTGATGTTTTACGCAATAGTTTAATTCGCAAGATACTTCAAAAAAAAACAAGCAGTGTTATTCCAGGTCAAATTCGCATATGGAGTGCAGCAAGTTCCACCGGTCAGGAAATATATAGTATTGCGATTATTATTAAGGAAATAATATCGAATTTGCAAAAAAATCGTGTATCCCTCATTGCTACAGATATCTCTGACGTTGTGCTTAATCTTGCAAAAGCCGGTCGATATAATAATTTTGAAATTTCCAGAGGGCTTACAAAACAACAACTTGACAGGTATTTCACCAAAAAGGATCAATACTGGCAGATCAAGGATGATATCCGACGTATGGTGAGATTTCAAAAAATTAATTTGATGAAACCATTTGTTGGATTGGGGACATTTGATATTGTTTTTTGCCGAAATGTTGCAATATATTTCACCTTTGATGATCGAAAAAAACTTTTTGATCGAATAGCAGATACAATCGTGCCAGAAGGTTATTTATTTATTGGCGCATCTGAATTTCTGACCGGTATTAGTGACAGATTTCAATCGATACGAGATGGAAAAACAATTTATTATCAAAAAATTAAGTGAAACAGACAAATGCAGTAAAACTGCCAAAAAAATGCAATTTTGCCTTCAATAATGGGCTATTAATATGGAAATAAACATGCCAAAACATCCGACAATACTGATTGTTGATGATGTTCCAATCAATTTAAAAGTATTGCGCGCACATCTTGAACCAGCAGGATACAATGTATTGGACGCTGGAAGCGGTCAAGAGGCATTGGTTCAAGCAAAAAAACAACCAGATTTGATCCTTCTAGATATAATGATGCCTGAGATGGATGGGATGGAAACCTGCCAGAAATTGAAATCCAACACAGAAACAGCAGAAATTCCAGTAATTTTTTTATCTGCACTTACTGATCCGGAAAGTAGAACGGGTGCGCTTGCTATAGGGGGCGTGGATTTTATTATCAAGCCTTTTGATGAGGAAGAACTTATTGCCCGGGTTAAAATTCATCTAACCTTGAGATACCAAAAAGTTCAACTGGAAAAATATGCAGCAGAACTCGAACAAATGGTTGAAGACCGAACACGTCAACTGGTTCATGCGGATCGATTGGCGACTTTAGGCACTTTTTCAGCAGGTATGGCGCATGAAATAAATAATCCCAATACATTCATTGCGGGTAATGTTCAGGTTTTACAATTATTTTGGAAATCAGCAGGACCGATTCTCAAAAAGTATGTGCATGAAGATACCACAGGCCGTCTGAAAAAAATGGTTGATGAAATTGATCATGTATTTGCGGATATGCTTGAGGGCAGCCGAAGAATATCCAATATCGTTAACAGCCTCAAAACATATGCACGTCAAGGCGGTGTCATGAAAGAAAATATGAAACTTGCTGCCATAGTTGATGATGCCCAAAAATTGCTGCAACATCGCCTGAAAAAAGGAATATCTTTTGAAAAATCGGTTCCTGATAATTTGTTTGTTTATTGTGACTTTCAAAGCCTTTCTCAGGTGTTTGTCAATCTATTTAACAATTCAATTGATGCAATTCATGGAAAACCTGGTACAATAGAAATAACTGCCCAACAACACAATAATCAAATTATTATTCAAATAAATGATACAGGATCGGGTATTTCGGATCGGCTTGCAGATAAAATCTTTGATCCCTTTTTCACAACCAAAGGAAAAGCAAGAGGGACAGGGCTTGGATTGTCTATTGTTAAAGGTATCATTGAAAAACATGAAGGGACCATTTCATTGAAAAAAAATGCAAACCCTGGCGCAAGTTTTGAAATAACTTTGCCTTTGTCGCACCAGACATCTTGATATAAGGAGATATTTATCATGTCTAATAAAATCCATATTCTTGTCGTTGATGATGAAAAAGAAATATTAAAAAGCATTGAACGTTATTTCTCGTTTTTTGATGATGTTGAAATGCTTTTTGCATCAACATACGAGCAGGCCATTGAAACAATGGAAAAATATCACCCCAGAATGTATATTCTGGATATTAACCTTCCAGATGGCAATGGTTTAAAGCTGGTAAAAATTATAAAACAGCACTCAGCTGCCAACCAGGTGATCATGATAACAGGTGCGAGTGATTTGAGCCGTGTGTTCGAAGCGCTTGAATCCGGTGCCAATGATTATTTAACGAAACCTCTGGACATGGCTATTTTGAGATCAATTGTTTCTGAGGCTGTCGAACGTTTTAAACGTTGGTATGATCTCATCAAATTGGAACTTCAAATAAAACAAAAAGACTGATCTTTAATGAGAGACAGTCGCACAATAAAAAATTTGTTTTTCATAAAAAACTATGCTAAACTAGATTATTTATTAGCTAAAAAGTGATGGTTTTAGGAATGCTATGAAAATAACATGCTCATTTTTCTTGATCGTTCAAAAAAAAGATCGTGTAGAGACGTAGCATGCTTCGTCTCTGCAATACATTAATGGGGAAGTTATTTTTAGAGAATTCCTTACCAATTTCTTAAACAATAGATGAGGGAAAATTTTCCTCGGCAAGGAGGTTATGAATGAGTGAGTTTGATCCGAAACAGACAGATACGCCAAAAGAATCATCTGACGTGATTCCACAAGGGGAAACTGCGGTTTCACAGACAACTGAGGATGCTGATGAAAGTCAGAAACTTTCAACCATTCGAAATATATTATTGGGTGGACAAATCAAACAATATGATTCTCGTTTTACAGAATTGGAACAACGTTTTGAATCCATTAAAGATAAATTACTTGATCAAACAACAAACACATTAACCGGTCTTGAAAAGAAAGTTTCAACAGAAATTGAAACATTAACAAAGCGGATTACCGATCAGGTTGGAACTGAGTTTGAAACCTACACACAAAAAATAGACACTGAAAAAAAGGAACGATACGCCTCTATCGAAAAATTTGTCTCTCGGCTGGATCAACTAGAAACAGCTGTAAAATCTCAACTCAATGACATCAAAAATCAAATTCAAACAATTGAAGGGACCATTCAGCAAAAAGTATCCGAGCAAGTTGGGATTATTAAGGAAGATATTCAAACCGAATTTGACACATTATCTACAAGTATTCACGAAAAGATTAACCAACAAACACAAAGAAAGATAGAACGAACTGAATTGGCTGGCTTTTTCAAGGATATGGCGGATCGATTCAGTATATAAAGCTTGTCATGCCAATGATTGTTTGGCGAAAACTGTAAAACTTTAAATCATTGCCCGCGGAGGTTGTATGGCCACTGAATTTCCACCACAAACAATCCAGCAGTCCGATACACAGGAACTGGATGAATTAAGAGAATTGCTCCTGGGACCAGAAAAAAGAGAATTACATCATGTGAAAAAACGCCTTGATGATCCAACGCTGCGTGCATTGGAAATCAGTCGCGTGCTTCCAGAAGCAATTGCGCATCGCGTATCCAGAGATAAAAAATTATCAAAAGCGCTTCATCCGGTAATTGAAGACAGTGTAGATGCCTATTTGCGCACCCACTCTCAAACCATATCTGATGCCATTGTTCCGATTATGGGTGAAAGCTTAAAAACTGCACTATATATTAAAGTAAGAAACAGACTTGAATCTGTGAATAACTTTATCATTCGTAACTTTTCCCTGAAAGGCATAAAATGGCGACTGGAAGCTTATCGTTCGAAGAAATCAATTGATGAAATCATTCATTTTCATACCTTAAGATATCGTGTTGAGCAGGTTTTTATCATTCATCGGGATACAGGAACAGTCTTGCAGCATGTATCTGAACTAAAAGATGAGGCCATTGAAGAAGCCAACATGTTTTCAGAGACATTGAAAGCCATTCAAGCATCAGCAGCACACGAAAATGATCCATCAGTCAATACGCTTCAGTTAGGCAACCATACAGTATGGGTTGAACAGGCCAACAACTTGATGCTTGCAGGCGTAATTCGAGGGACCCCTTCTTATGAACTTCGCCAGGTATTCAAAAAAACACTTAATAAAATTGAGGATGATTATCGCGAAGAGATTCGTAACTTTGACAATGATGTTTCACCATTTCAATCGTGTGATGATTTACTCAAATCGTGTTTAAAAGTAGAATATGGAAAAAAAGAAACGAACATGATGCCCCTATTGGGCGTCACTGGTATCGTCCTTTTGTTAATATGCCTGTGGGGCTTTTTTTCTGTCAGAAGCACGATTATATGGAATCGCTATATTGACCAGCTAAACAAAGCACAGGGAATCGTTGTTACAAAACATGAAAAGCATGGTAGTCATTATTATGTATCCGGCCTACGAGATCCAATGGCGATTGATCCAAACAAACTGTTGATGGAATTCAACATGGATCCGAATCAAGTAACATCAGAATGGGAACCTTATTATGCGCTTCACGAAGGAATAATTAGCAAACGCGCCCGAAAGGTTTTGAATGCACCTGATACAGTTTCTTTTAGAAATAAGAATGGTATTTTATATGTTTCTGGCCTGGCATCAAAGTCCTGGATTGAATCAGCGCACAAAAAAGCCACACATATACCAGGAGTGATACAATTTAAAGAAGATAACCTCTTTGATATCAATGCCAGTGAACTTTTTTTGGCCAGGGTGAGTGTTCAGCTTGAGCCCCCCCAATCTGTTTTCATGACCTTTGATGATGGGACATTAACCTTATCTGGGTCAGCGTCTCATCAATGGATCCATGTGATGAGGCAAAAAGTTCGAACCATCCCGGGCATTGTTCGGGTAAATGATAGGAATCTGGTTGATATTGATGTTAGCGAATTGGCCTTGATCAAAGAGCGGATTGAAGGTCATATATTTTTATTTCGAATTGGTGGCTCTGAACCTGTTCCAAATCAGGAAAAAATGATTCGTGAATTATCCCACGAGATAGCGAATCTCAATAAAATAATCAATAAAGTTGGCAGCGGTCACGTTGAAATTGTCGGTCACACAGATGATTCTGGATCAGAAAAAGCCAATTTAAAGTTAAGCCAACAACGCGCTGAAAAAGTTTTATCATTACTACGCAAAGCAGGAACGAATACACGTTATTTAACTGCCATTGGTGTGGGGGACAAAGAGCCGTTGCGCAGATCGAGTTCATCTATTGATCGTGAGATGAATCGGAGCGTAACATTCAGGGTTTTGTTTCGATAATCATTATTCGTTTCAGAACGTTCCTATGAATTAATCGTGCGAACAACTGCCGCTTAAAGCGGCAAATATTTTTAATCATAATTAGGAGGCAACATTAATGAAAAAATTTTTGCTCATTTTTATTTCGTTAGCATTACTTATCCCACAAGTGTATGCATTAGATATCGCAGGGGTAACATTACAAGACAAATTAGAAGCTGATGGCACTCAATTGGTTTTAAATGGTGCGGGGGTACGAAAAAAGTTTTTTTTCAAAGTTTATGCGGGCGGATTGTATTTAAAGAAAAAATGTTCTGATTCTCAGAAAATTATTGATGCGGATGAACCCATGATTATTCGAATGCACTGGATTTATGATGGTGTCGCTGCTAAAAAAATTACTGCTGCATGGGATCGCGGATTTGAGGCAGGTACAGGCGATAATGTGAAAACCATTCAACAGGAAATTAAAACGTTCAATGGTTTTTTTACACAAGAAGCCAAAGCAAATGATATCTATGATGTTATCTATACGCCCAAAAATGGCATTCAGGTTGTTATTAATGGAAAAGTAAAAGGGTCGATTAAAGGATTGGCATTTAAAAAAGCGGTTTTCAGTATCTGGTTGGGAAATAATGATGAATTGAGCAGCGTAAAACATGGTATGCTAGGAAATTAGATTTATTGTTTCGGACTGATTTTATCAAAGCCGGGTCATCCACTTGTTTGAATATTGGAAGCCCGGCTTTCTGTTTTTTTTAAGTAAGGTACTTAAATGATAACTTGATACGTGCGCGATAGCTTGTTACTTTCCCACTATCTAATTTGACATCCAATCGATCAACTTCTGCAACCCTGACCTCTCTCAAACTTTTTGCTGCGGATTCAACAGCAGTTTTTGCAGCATCTTCCCATGATGTTGAACTTGTTCCTACCAATTCAATAATTTTGTACAAACTGTTTCCCATTGTTCCTCCTTTTCTTATTTTTTTGTTTAATGATATCCAGGCAATTAATGTATGCCTATTAAATGAATTGTGTTCATGAACTTATTTTAATTATAATGAATTGTCAAGACAATATTTTGTTTGATAACAGTTGCAACCAATTGGCTACTGGGAGATAATTCCCTTGATGGGTATGAATGTTGGTATTGGACAGACAGAATCGTCTTTCAGCTCTGAAGTGAAAAACAAGCAAATATAATTATAATGTTATTTTCAAGATTTCCTAAAACTGTATGATACCAATAAAACAATTAGAGGAATCATCACCTGCCGCCATAACATCATTTTCATCAAATATGCCAATACCGCCTGGATCAACAACAACACCATTTGCCACGCCATCCGCATCGCCATATCCACCATCTTTCAGTTGAACTGTAATGGTATGCCCGGGCAGATTTTTTTGTGTGTGGGCAGAATAATCAATAAATCCATTATTATAATCAAACTTATACCAGCTTGCGTTTAATGGGATTTCCTCTGAAAAGTGTATCTCAACATCTATCTCTTCCCCCACAGGGCAGGTTGCACGAAAACTGATTAATCCATAGGGCATATCTGCGGGGAAATCGCCAAATGTGTTTTCAATTGATCGTGCTGTTACAATACTGACATCATTTGTCTGGCTTTTGACACTCATATATTTGGTACCAATCTGAATTAAAGCCATATTTGTTTGTGAAATATCAGATGTCCCATCCTGATCAAGATCAATGGTGCTGTCTGTAATAACCGGCAACATGATATCTGTTGTTGTAAATGCATCTGTTTCAGACCAGTCAGACACGCTTGAATGAGAATCAATATGACATGCGCGCCAGTAATATTTCTCCAGAGCAGATAAAATACCATAGGGAACCGGCAATTCTGTTAAAAATATCTGACTTTTTCGATCCATTACCAGCATAGAAAAATCATTTGTTTTACTGATCTGCCATCGGGTTGCCATATGGCTGGATCGGTCCGAATCGCTAAATGCGCCAGTCTTTAACAATGGTGTTGCATGGTTTTCGGGTGAGATTAATACCGGGGCATCTGGCGGCAGATTACTGTCCAGCGTTATCACCACATCGGGTTGCGCAGGGACAGATTCCACATTGCCGACTTTATCTGTTGCAATGGAGTAAAATGAATACCTGTGACCTGGATTTCCAATATAGATACCACTGGTTGCTTTGGTTTGTGACAGCCATAGTTCATATGGTTGCGCGTTATCTGATACATATATATCATAGGTGGAAATACCAGATCCATTTCGTGTATCCTGACCGCCCCAACTGATTGATATTTCAAGATGATGTGGCGGAGAATCTTGTTTCACTTTACTTTCAGGTATACTTAAATCCACTGTATTATAGGCAATAGGCGTATCCACCGGTTCATTTCTGTCGAAAATTATGGTGGCCATGTTATTGATAATTGTACCGGATTCTATACCTGATCGTGGCTTTATCTGAAAACGAACCAATCCCTCGCCTTTATTATCGGATTCATTAGGGGGCAAAAAACCATTTAAGGGATCTTCAGATTGTTCACCGGTTTTTGGATCAATGGCAGTAAATATCCATCGGGCCATCCGGGTATGATAATCAATGCCTGCTTCAATATCCACAAATATATTTTGTCCGGTGGGTCGTAAATCCAGTCGAGTCTGATAGTATGAATGATCAGGTGGTATATCAAGTTGATTGTTTCCCAATGCAATTTCTTTCAGTTCGAATGTATCTAAATCCAGTTGCTCATGCAATAAATCATCAATTTGGATGAATTGGGCTGATGCATTTGCCGTGCTTTTATTTTCAAATCGAATTGTATATTCGATGGTGCCATCAAATAGAATATGATGGAGTGTGCCAGTCCCAATTGATGTCAGTTTATCGTGGACATCTGCAATATCTGGGGCAATGGAACCACCACTTGTACGTCGCGTACCGGGCGGAATGGGAAGCTGTATTTTAATATCACTACGACCTGCACTGAGATTGGGAAGGAGTGATTGCACGTCATGTGTTGTATTGCCATAGTAAGCATTTTCAACAGCGTTTTGACGAAGTCGATTGACATAATCGCCCCATGTTTTTCCCATGTTTGATTTAAACTGCCCGAACAAAACCTCCCAGATATTATCATCAATTGGTTCCGGCTTTAGTCTGGAATGCAGGCTATCCCAATCAATGGGCTCATCTGGCTGGTCCATTATTTGAATATAAAAGGGCACATATGCTTCAGAAATCAGCATAAATTCAAATTTAACTGTATTAAAGGTATTTGGCGGTAAGACATCTACTGGATAGAGATCGGAAATCCCCAGGATTTGTATGGGATTAACAGAAAATGCATCATCATTGTCTTTTCTCAGTAAACCGCCTTCACCCGCAGATATGACCAATAAAGGGGCCAGAATATCCGAATGGCCCACATTGCCATATTCCAGTGTAAATTGATAGATCTTGTTTTGCGTGACATAACCCGGAATTAACAGACGTGCAAACAATTCTCCCCGCTTTTCATTGACAACTTCAAAGGCTGTTTTTGCTATTTCATTATCCGGATTTTGCAAAACAATCTGATATGTTCCCTCTGTCAAATCATTGAGATCCAGTGTCAATGCAATCTGACCGGAATTTAATACATTAACCGATTGAACCCGATTCAAATCGGTATGATCACGTGTCAAGCGCACATTAATTCCGGGTTGAAAATGTGCGCCTTCAATCTGTAGCGTTGTCATGCCAATATTGCTTGCTTTGCTGACACTCAGATCATGAATCCGCAAGTTTACCAGATAATTCAGGGATAATTCAAAAGATTTCGGGTTTTCACATTTCAGGCCATACAAGGTCAAATAGTAAATACCTTGTGAAAGACCGCTCTGATTCAGGATTAAACTGTCATTCATCAAGACACCTCGCTGATCATAATGACTGCGTCCGGGAATGTAATGATTACCCAACACCATTTCATAGCATGATGCTGTCGGTCCATTGAGAACGATTTCAATGTCTTCATCCTGTGGGATATTGATCTGATAATATCGCAATTCACCACTGGAAATGCGATCCTGAATCGTGACATCTTTGTTTAAAATTGTGTTTTCAATTTGAATGATCTGGGATGACAAATACAAATTGTTATGCTCGTTGGTTTCACGAATATCGTTTAAAATATCGGTTCGAACAATTACATGATATTTTCCTGAAATCGCTGTGGGCACTTCTGCATGAACCACTGCTGTGTAAGCATTGCCAGTGGAGATATCCCCATCATGATAATACCTTGCGATACGATAATCATCAATATCCCATATATCATCAGATGACAGGTATAGTGTATCATACCATGCGCCAACAGCAGGCCGCAGGCCAGTATTCTTGACAACAAATTGCCATTCAAGAATTTGCCCAGGCAATCCTGTATCAGGTGTTGTAAGGTGCGTCACAAGAAGATCTGATGGTGGCGTTAATTGAATATTGATCGGATGATTGGAAATAAATACATTATCCGTCCGATTACTTTCATAGACATGTTTGGGGATTGAGCTATCAGCAAGAACAATCACATAATATGGTCCAGAAATTCCTGGTGGAAGCATGGTTTCCAGTACCTGCGTGTATGGATTTGAATGACTGGCCAATGTGCCATCAAACCTGACATTGCCAACAGGAATATCATGCACGATATCCAAAAATGGATCTCTGGACAAATATACACTGTCATACCAGAAACCGGTTTCTGGCTGGACTGCGATCTCTCCATTATTTTCAACAGACCATCCAATACGTAAATATTGGCCCGACCAGACTTGCGCTGGAATTGTCAGGTTTGTCACACGAAGATTCGGGCTTGGTGCTGTATCCACAACAATTTCATCGAACACATAATTATTTTCTTCCGCCTGATTTTCATACACATCATTGTAAACATTGGCATCTGTCTTGACTATTAAATAATACGTTCCATAAGCATCTTTGGGCATTTGAATTGTTTTGCTTTTATGATACGTTTCACCCGATGCCAATGCACCATTATGCTGATAAACGCCAAGCACTGTATCATTGATATCTGGAGTTGTATCGTTTGAAAAGTAAATGATGTCTTCCCATGAACTGACATGAGTGGAATCAAAGCCTTCATTTGTCACAGACCATGACACCTCAATGGATTGTCCGGCCCATGGATGTTGATCGAATTGCAGGTCAGATGCGATTAAATCAACATATACCCCAACCAGAAGAATATCTGTTTGGGCTTGCATGATATTATTGTCTTCATGATTGTTTTCATAGACCTGATTTTGGGCATCGGTTTGAACCAAAATATTGTAGGTTCCCCCTAAATCCTGTTGAATCACAAAATAATGTGCGCTGGTATATTTTTCTCCAGCTTTTAAAGGCTGCTTATGAATGATGTTTCCCAGTTCAATATCATAGGCCGGGGATAAAATATTGTCTCTGGATAAATAGATTCGGTCATACCAGAAAGCTTCTTGCGTATCTTGACGCCCCATATTCATAACATCCCATGATACATGAATGGCTGTACCGGCATCAACTTTTATAGGCGCCTGAATATTAATTACCTTTAAATCAGCTGGTGAATCTGCAATTTCTATGGATATTGCGGCCTGATTGTTGTTTTCTCCCTGATATTCATACAACTGATTCATGGCATCTACCTGAACAAAGATGGTATACATGCCGGATATCTGTGCCGGTATCATGAGTTGATCATTTTGCATGCACATTCTTGAGCCCATCGATATTTGGGCCTGATGGTCTATTTCACCGATAAGGACATCTGTTTCTGTATTCAGGTGGCTATCCTGAGATAAATAAAATCGGTCCCGCCATTGCCCATATGTATCTGTTTGACCATCATTGATTAATGTATAGGAAATGCCAGTTGTCTCATTGGCATATGCCGGTGAACGAACGATATTGATTGTTCCAATGCGAAGATCAGGAAATAATTGATGAACATGAATGGGCGCTTGAATAACAAAGATGTTATTTTGTTCAGCATCTGCCTCATAAATAGCGTCCTGGGCATCAACCTGAATAATCGCGTAATAATGGCCATCCAAGAGTGCAGGCATACTTGATGTCAATGATTTTGCGACGCTTTGTTCGGATTCTAAAATACGAGTGTGGTCAATCTCACCCAACAACATATCATTTTCATCCAGCGTTTTATCTGATGACAGAAACACACGATCAATCCATGCATGCTTTATACATGGATCAATACCAATATTTTTTACAGACCACTGAAAAGAGGCCGATTGTCCAGTAATCGCAGAATATGGCGCATTGGCTGATACAACAGTCAGGTCGGTTTGCTTATGTTGAATGTAAATTTGCGGCTGGGAAAAACTGATATTGTTGTTTTCATTTGATTCATTAATCGATTGCAGTGCATCGGTATGCACACCTACAAAATAGTGGCCATTCAAATGTTCTGGAATTATAAATGTTTTGGTAATTTGAACTTGCCCATTGGTGGCATCAAGAATTTTTTCATGACGACTGCTGCCCAGAAAAATATCATTTTCGCTCTTCATCTGATCTTTGGACAAATAAATATAATCCAGCCAGTTTGATACAAGTGTATTTCCCTGGCCAATATTGACCACCTGCCATGAAATGGTCAAGAGCTGATCTGTTTCAATATGAGCAGGAAATCTCATATTATTGGAAACCATCAAATCGGGAAAGACAAGGCTTGTCATAGTGATTGGCACAGCAACAGGTGTTTCCATATGCATGGATTGGTTGGTTGCTGGTATCAGATAGTATGTTCCCATCTCGATCAATGATGGCATTTTGACATGATGACTCAATGTATACGATTGCCCAGGGCGGTAATTATTTTCATTTGTCCAAAATAAAATAGCATCATTTTCCGGATCAATCTGTTTATTATTAGACAATAAAATCATATGACTAATTGCATTGATCGTGGCCTGTCCAACATTGTAAACTGTCCAGGTCAATTGAATGTTATCGCCGGGAGAGGCCTGATCAGGCGATAAAAATGATGTGACAATCAATTCCCCCGGAACAGGTATCTGAACAGATACTGGAACTGGGGCTGATATCAGATTGTTCGATTCCTGATCAAATTCTTCAACCTGATCGTTGGCATCAGAATGGACAAATATATAGTAGGTATCTTCAGCAAGATCGGGTGATAATACAATTTCATGTTCCTTTAGATATTTTTCGCCTGATGCCAAAAAGTCGGGATTTCGAATACAGGCAATTTCAATATCCTGGTCATCCAAAATATGATCAGTGGACAATACGACACGATCCATCCAGACTGTTGCACTGGTTGGGCCATTTCCTTGATTAACGACCTGCCAGGCGATACGCACTGATTCACCAACATAAATCGTTTCAGGCGCATAAACGTTACTCACAACAAGATCCGGATATGCACGTTGCGTATTCCAAAAAGGATAGGAACTGATTGTCTGATTATTCTCAAAGTTGTTTTCATCCTGAATGTTTTTGGCATTATTTGTCTGATTATTTTTACCGCTTTTTTCTTCAGGAGTGGATTTGGGATTGGTTTGAATAATAACCCAATGATGTGTTTCATTTTTATCTGGTACTGGAATGGATATAGAACGAAAATATTGCTCTGAATGCGACAGGATAAATTGATTATCAACAGCTGTAACAAATGTATCATTACCTTGAATCGGATCATCTGATAAATATATTTCGTCCCGCCAACAGCCTGAAGTTGCTCCAAGACCATTGTTTTGAACAACCCAATTAATTTCAATATTGGCACCGGGTTGGGCTTCAGGCGCGTATTCGATTTGTGTAACTGTTAAGTCTGGCAATTCCTGTTGAAAACTTAATTCAAATCGATCTGAGTCCTCCCCACCGATGCCATTGTTATCTTGATCCAGGAGATTGCCTGCAAGATCTGTAATCGTTGGCTGAAGTACAATTTCAAAGATATCATCATAATATTGTGGTGAAATAAAAATGCGGTAAACATCCACAGAAATTTGTTGAATACGTTCAATGGGCAATGGCCCCGCTGAGCCAGCAAATGAAAGCGTGTCCAACGTAAATGTCCGCGTGAGTATCGCCTCATTAAAGTTCAAATCAAAAAAGGAGATGGCTTTGTTTTGTTTACCAAACAAGGAATGAAAGAAAATTCTTGGGCCTTGTTGATCAATGACAAACTTACATTCATAATGGTCTCCAGAAGGCTGATCCTGGTTCATCAGATTGCCAGCCAGATCTAAAATATTTGGACCTATTTTGAATGTATAAGATCCGGATGTAATAATTATTTTTGGAATAATTTCAAATCGTTTTGCATTTTGTCTGATCATCTGATCAAAAACAATTTGCTCACCATTTTCTTCAACCATCGAAATATCATTGATACTGATTGAAGCTGCATCTATGGCTTCATTGAACTCAATAATAATAATAGGAATTGGCCCCTTGATTCTTTCATTGGGAAATCGTGCAACAACATAAGGTCCGGTTTGATCTTCCAATAAAAAATGCCCAACATAAACATCATCATGACTTTCAAAAAACTGTTCATCCCCATCCTGATCCATTCCGGTATCATCATTTCCAGAAATATCAGGGCCCACACAAATTGTATAATTACCTGTTATTTCAGTTGAATCAAAAAATAGGCTGACTGTATTCTGATGCCATTCAAACCTATCTTTCAACGCAAGCGCGCCCTGGGGGCCTGTTATGACAATATCAACCCTATCAAAAGATTGAATATCAATATCACGATTAAAACGAATGTCCACATGATCAATGGGTATTGCTGTTTTTCCCTGGGGAAAATGTTCAGTTACCCAGATACCGCGATCAGATTCATCATCGTTTATTGTTATGGAGACGACTGAGGGAGAAAAGTTATCGGCTTTGGCTTCAACATTGACATATTTTTGACCATCATGTGTGCGATTGTCCACAACAGTCATTTCAAATTGAGCCATTGTGTATCCAGAAGGCACAATAACCGATTGCGGCACAATGAGTTGGTTGGGAGAGCTGCTTTGAAGTTCAACGACAAGATCATTTTCACTGACAGGGCTGACAAGGAGTTGACCAGATAATTTGCCATGATTTTCAAATATTGTGCTGGCAATAATTAAATCAATTGTTTTTTTCACCTGATATGGGTAATGCAAAATGATTCCATTGGCCCCACCAATAAAAATATCAGTGTCCGAACGTCCCCACACAGTGTGAATATCTGATGCACAGGGGGAGGCAAGCAATTGCCAGTCTGAGCCATCATAAGCACAAAGGGCGCCATTGTCACCTGTTGCGAAAAGTCGATCCCCCTGTCCCCACATGGACATGATATGGTTAGAAGTTGGAAAATTGTCTACCAGTTGCCATTGATGTCCATCAAACTGAATCATATTGCCATATTTGCCGGCAGCAAATACCTGAGTTGGCCCGGTGCCCCATACAGTATACAATCTTTCAGTCGTGGGTGTTTCCAAAGATTGCCAGGATGTCCCATTAAAATAAATCACTGTGCCATTTTTGCCCACAGCATATGCGCCCCCGACATCAGTCCAGACATCGTACAGGGTTTGGTTTGTGGGTGATTCTTTCAATTCCCAGATATTATTTTCATAATGCATGATCAGTCCACGTTCACCCACTGCAATGGCAATGTTGTCTTTCAGGCTGATCGCAAAAATATCCGAATTTGTTGGCGTTTCAATTGGTGTGAACACCTGACCATCATAAGTCGCAATAAAACCAGATTCTCCCACAACAAAAATGCTGTTATCATCACCTGATATGTCTTTCAAATCATGGGTTATGGGTTGACTGTGAAAATGCCATGAATGATTCTGCATGGTTAAAATCACACCTGACTGGCAGACTGCAAATGTATGCGATGAATCTCCCCAGATAGCGTTAATCGTATGATTGGGGCTATCAATATCATCATACCAGATACTGTTATTTTCACGAATAAACTGGCCATTTTCACCAACAGCGACAAAGCCTTCATTCATGCGGGCAATGCGGTAGATCCCTTGCGCACTTTTGTAAATTTCTTTCCATTGAGAATCCTGCAATTTAAAGATCCGGCCTTTATCATCTGATACATATATGTGATCGTTTTGATCCCCCCATATATGTGTAAGAACAACCTTGGAAGCAAATGCGCCCAATTCTTGCCAGTTAACACCATCAAACGCATATACACAGGATTTTTGATGCCAATTTGTATCCAGGTACGTACCGCAAACAAACAGATTGCGTTGATCGCTCCCCCAGATACCTTTAAAATCAACCAATTTTGGGGGAGTGATGACGTGCCACCCTGTTGTATCAAAATAAAGAAATGTTCCGGCAGTGCCAACCACAAAGATATGTTCTCCAAAACCGATGGCATCAATTAAATTAGAGGCAGTCGGAGATTGTTCTGATTTCCAGGAGCGCCCCGAATAATGAATAATTGTTCCGGCATCTCCAAAAGCATAGATATTGTTCTGATTTATGGCCCAAAGTGCATTGAGCGGATGATGAGAAATGGATGATATTTGCCATTCATTGTCAATATACTGAATCGCCTGCCCCATATCCCCCACAGCCAAGCGGCAGCGGTCATTTGCCCATATGGATCTAATATTTTGAAGGGTCTCGATATGATGTTCTTGCCACTGATTTCCATCATAGGTGATAATCGTTCCCAACGCACCGCCAGCGATCAACTGATTATTTGTTGACGCCCATAGGGCATACAAATGATTCCCCTGAAACAATGGATTTTGCCATTGCCACTCAAGCTGCCTTGCAAATATTGTCTGTGATATTAAGACAATAGCAATTATTGCGTATATGGGAATGTTTATAAACAATCGTCTGATCATATCGTTTCCTGTAAAAAGGCGATCTCTTTATTATACACGGGTCGTTTTTATGCTGAAAACAAAAAGATAAATCCGAGATTTGCCTCAATCAAATGAAAGAGGATGAAGGTCATTTGAGTCCGGTTGTCAACTCAGTATTGGAAGGAAAAAATCAGCTCTATCTATCCATTGCCGACAGTCATAAATCTTAACAAATTTAATGTGTCAGGCATTTTTACTCAAAATTCAGGTGGACAGAATGAATCTTGTACGTACAGTTAAATTCAAGCAAATATTTGAAAGCGCATCACGCAATCCGCTAAAATAATTAAATACCATTCATTTTTTTTATCAATATAATGATTTATAAGTGTCTATATTAAGTAGAAAAAAAAATCAAGAAAAAAATATATAAGAATTACAATATGATTGAATTTTTCCCTCACATTTGATTGTGCAAAATCACTGTATGAAAATGCAAAAATTACGCCATTGGATAATGCCTGTTCAAAATAATCATGCAGATTGTTTTAGGAATCGGGCAACTATTTAAATTCCACTCCGATATTGCTGTCGTTTTTCATGAGTCTCCAGTAATTTCCACATAACCACAGGGATATCCAGCAATATCTTGCCAGGTATAAAATATACCTGTGATGTCTTGGATGCATATATCGAAAAGCTGGTTCCTCCTTCACTGAGAATGGTTTCTTCACGACAAAAATTTCCAGGGGTTACTGTTTCAATTTGTGCGGCCCCCGAGCGAATGCCCAGCTCGCCTTCCACAAGTAAAACCAATATGGCCTCACCATTATCTGGGATGATTTCCCCTTCAATATAGGAGTGTATGGTTAATTTTTGCGCAATTTTATTCTGAACCGGATATGTCACCATATCGCCAAATAGCCAGGTGTCCTGCAAAAAGGCAATACTTTTTTGCATGGCTTCAATATCCGCATACAGATTGTTCCGACGCACAAATTCGGCATATAAATTTACCGGTATTTCAAGTGCCCATACATAGCTGCATGCACTATAGGTCTCTTTGGAGGGCTTTTCTTTATAGCCGGATAATTCTCCGATCAGGGAACCTGCATACAATATCTGATGAACGTTTTGTTCAGATCGGATCATTTCAATCGTGCCTGTCAAAATAAGATATATATTTGGATTGGAAACGTTTTGTTTGACCAGTATCGTTCCAGCATTAAACGATGTGACATGGCAGTTTAACAAAATACGTAGCTCTGCGATTGGTGCTGAGGGAAAATACGCATGCAGATAGCGAAATGCATACCGCATGGTATGATCCTGGTTGGTAGAAATTAAAACATCCACCATGCCAAATGGCGCACGCGAGCCAATTTCTTTTTCTTTGTTTGAAAAGGACTGGGCTGTGTGGGAAAGAATAATTTTTTCCGATGGATCATGTTTGAAATCTTCCGCTTTCCCATGAATGAGTCCACCACCAACATCAATTTTTTTCAAGGTCGCCGGGGTCAAATATTCGGCATGGACGATATCAAAAAATTCTTGGGATATGCCATTTTCATCTGGTTTGGAGGAGATCATGCCTTTTAAAACATCAAAGGATGTCAAATCTGCAAAGTGAGAATAGGTTAAATAGCCCCCATCCCAAATGGCTCTAAATGTAAAAATACTGTTTTCCACCGGATGCGGTGATAAAACAGGTCGGACCTCCAGGCCCTCAACATTATTCCACTTATCAAATTCAAGGGTGTGAACATCAAAATATTGATCCAGGCGATCCGAATCCCAGGTCATCAGGCTTTGCAGTTTTTTTGCCACTGATGCGCGAACCAGTTTGGTGGCATAGTATTTGATGCGATGGTCTCCGCGAATCAAGGTGGTCAGTCCTGCAAAATGATCATCATGGGCATGTGTATGAAATACACCTTCAATTTCATTAATACTGATTCCCAAAGCAGTGAGTGTATGAAGCAAATTGGGCCCGGCATCAATGAGATATAGATTTCCCTGAAACATAAGAATGCTTGCCATGCTTGGCCGGTTGATGTCCCAACCATCCCCCTGGCCCGAATGGATGACCGCAAAGTACTCTCGCTTGATCTGATGAAATCCCAACTCAAATGGCGGGCCATATTGTTCATTTTTTTTCAAATTCATATCGACTGTGACAGATTCGCCTTTGTAAATAAATTTATAGGTATTAAATCCGGTACGATGCACGTAGACATCATTTCGAATGTGAACCGGATCATTCTCAACAGATAATGTATCGAGTAAATCTGTTGTTGGTCGAATTTTATTGAATGCAAAACGCAATTTCATCCGCATCATTTCTTGTGCCTCAGTCTCTGATAAACCAGCTTCAATCAATTCCTCTTCTGATGCGAGGCCATAGTTACCTCGATGAATATATGCCAGATGCGCTTTGATTTGTTCTTCAATGCCAATGAGCATCGGCTTAATACCGGTGTTGTTGGGATGATTGGGCAAAAGCATTCCCTGTCTGTACAACATTTGAAGCACAGGAAATTCAGCCAGATTGGAAAAATGTCCATTCTGTACCAATACATCAGACAATAAGATTGCATTGGGTCCAGATTCAAAAAAAATACCTTCACGTTCGATTGTTTTAATTAAGCCAGTTCTCATCATGTGCTTGACACTATCTGCCGGACATGCGCACAAAATATATAAATTGGCTTTTGGAATGCCAACCCAATATACGCCTGAAACAATCTTAATTTTTTCTATTTCTGCCATATTTCACCTTTTTCTTAATGCAACAGTAAAAGAAACGACTGTTGCTTAATGTAACAAATTTGTGTTTTTTATAGATACTGTGAATTATTTGGAGATATTTGTTTGCAATATCTGCGCCTTTTTTTTGAGGTACAAAAAAATTTGTTTGATGAGATCAAATTCTTTTTTTCTTTAATTTAGATGATATGTAAAGCAAACATCTTTATTCAGAAAAATTTTATCCAGATGGTTCAAGCCCATATCAATGGACAAGACTGTAATAGGTCGTATGTACAGTTTAGGGGAAGTGAATTTCATACAAGGAATGCACGATCTCGGCAATTGCAAGAACAGCGTAGGGCTTTAGCCCATAGCCGTCAGGCTAAGCTCGACCGCCTGAAATTGTTCGCCCGCCTGGAGTTGAAACTCCAGGCTATTTCAGTGTCGTCCCTTATGGGACTTAAAGTGTCTCATTAAACAGACCT
>Ga0272440_1000852_pt1 | contig 25728 bp, 33 predicted proteins | sample SSMMMBAug17_FD_192440 | JGI IMG/M metagenome (GOLD analysis project Ga0272440, IMG submission 192440) | Marine sediment archaeal communities from Little Sippewissett salt marsh, Falmouth, MA, United States - SSM-MMB-Aug17 | ecosystem: Environmental > Aquatic > Marine > Wetlands > Sediment ...
AGCTTTAGCTTCCACTATCGCCCGTTACTTGCTTAGTTTTCAATGATCTCAAAACTTCCTTAACCTCTTGGGTCTGTCGTTTTGTGGACGGGAATTATAGAAGAATGTTGCTTAGGAAATTCTTAATTTTGAAAGTTTTTACACTTAATATTTTTTCTTTGTTTTTATACTGCAAATTTGTGCAGATTTACATGTATTTCAAACCAATACTTAAAAATTATGCTGAGTTTGTTTTAGTAGAATTTAGATTTTTCTAATATGAAGTTGAAGAAGAATGAAAGAGTTGTTTGCTTAGAAGAATTATTTTCTTCTAAGCTCTTTAATACGTGCTTTTTTACCAGCAAGTTCACGAAGGTAGAAAAGTTTTGCACGACGTACACGACCACGACGAATAACTTTAATATCTTCAATTGAATCAGTGTATAGTGGGAATATTCTCTCAATCCCTACACCATTTGCACCTATTTTACGTACTGTTACAGTTTTACCAGTACCTTGACCACGTTTTGCTATACATACACCTTCGTATGCTTGAACACGAGTTTTGTCACCCTCTTTAATTTTTACTGCTAAACGAACAGTATCGCCAGCACGAAAATCTGGAATAGTCTTCTCAGCAATTTGTGCTTTCTCAAAGTTTTCAATGTACTTATTTCTCATAAGATATCCTTGTACTATGCTTTAATAGCTGCTCTGGTCTGAAAAATTTTGTTTTACATTCAGACAAAGCGAGTTTTAGTGAGCGAATTTTACTATGGTTTCCCTTTAAGTATTCTGATGGAACACTTAAATTTTTAAAGAGTTTAGGCTTAGAAAATGATGGTGCCTCAAGTAAAGGAGATTCGAAGCTCTCTATTTCTAAAGAGTCGCTATTTCCCAATACACCTTCAATGTTTCTACTCACTGCATCACATACTACTAGCGAAGCAAGTTCGCCTCCAGTTAAGATGTAGTCACCTATTGAGAAAACTTCATCGGCATACTCTTCTATAACTCTCTCATCAATTCCCTCGTATCTTCCACTCACAAAAGCTACATGGGATTTTTTTGCTAAGCGTTTTGCATCATTTTGTACAAACTGCTTTGCAACAGGAGTTAAAAAAACTATATGAACGTTTTCATCTCTCTTACGTAACGCATCTAAAGTATCAAAAAGAGGCTGAGGATTCATTACCATTCCGGCACCACCACCTACAGCTGTGTCATCAACTTTTGAATGCTTATTTGTTGAGTAATCTCTCGGATTTACATATTTTATAGTAAGTAAATCTTTCTCGATTGCTCTTTTTAATATAGAGTCCTTAAAGTAACCCTCTATTAAATTTGGAAATAGAGAAACAAAAGAAAAAGTCATTATGAGGCTTCTAAGATATCAAAAGCACCTTTAAGTGTAATGCTTTTGCTCTCAATATCGACAGACTCTTTAAATGGCAGAGTAAAAGGAACTAAAAAACCTTTTGCTTGACCACTTGTTACTAACTCCTGTGCAGTCTTAATACTTAAATAGTTTGTCTCTGCAATTCTCTGTACCTCTTGAACTACTCCAAGAAGCTTTCCATCTTCATAAACCTGACAATCTTCTAAGTCAAACCAAAAATACTCATCATCGTTAAGATGACAGTTTTTTCTTGTCTCTTCTCTAGTTGCAAATAGTTTTACATTTGTAAACTTTTTTGCATCTTCAGGATTACTAATATTGTTTACCTTTACAAGTAAACGATCAAGATCAACATAACTTAAAGTCAGACGATCTTTTCTATTTATCAAAAAAGATGCTCCCTGAACAAATTGTTCTGGGAAATCAGTTTTAATATGTAGTTTCACATCACCTTTTACACCGACTGTTTTGCCTAGCGTAGCAATATGAAGAAGAGGTTCTCTAGTTTGGTTCGACATTAATTCTATAACTCACACCATCTTTGGCTTTACAACCTGAGATAACTGTTTTAATAGCACCAATCATCTTTCCGCCCTTGCCAATCAACTTACCAATATCTGACTGATTAGCATAGAGAACTATCTCCGTTACTTCGCCGCTCTCTTTAACTTCAACTCTTACCTCTTCAGGATAAGAAGCTATAAGTTTTGCAAATTGTGCGACAAAATCGGCAATCATACTTATTTACCAGTGATTTTTTTCACGCGGTCGCTCATTTTAGCACCAACGCTTAACCAATAATCAAGTCTTTCGTTGTCAACAACTAAAGTCTTTTCATCATTCATTGGGTTGTAGTGACCGATGAGTTCAATCCAACCACCATCTCTACGTTTACGGCTATCTGTTACCGCGATACGGTAAAATGGTCTTTTTTTTCTTCCCATACGAGTAAGTCTAATTACTGTCATGTTCTTCCTTTTTAAGTGTAAATGTTTGCGGGGTATTTTGCAGAATAAATGTATTTGTATAAGATACAAGAAGTTTATTGTGCCTCTTACCGCCTTTTGGCGTCTTATATTCACAAAATGTGAATACCTTCTAATCACAGAGGGATTATTTCAGAAGTTATTACGTAAAGCGAATTCTAGACTAATAAGCCTTAAAAATTGCTAATAGAATTATTTAACGTGGCATTCCAGGAAATCCTCCACCTGGACCTCCCATCTGCCCCATAAGTGATTGCAGTTGTTTCATACCATTTTTACCAGAGAATTTTTTTGCCATTTTTCCAGCATTTTTAAACTGCTTTATCATTCTGTTAATCTCTACAATTTCAAGTCCACACCCTTTGGCTATCCTTGCTTTTCGAGAGTTATTTAAAAGGTCTGGATCTTCACGCTCTTTTTGAGTCATTGAGCTTACCATTGCTTTGATGTTTTTTAGCTCACTAGAGTTTTCAAAGTCAAAGTCTTTAATTGCTTTAGACATATTTCCCATACCAGGAATCATTCCCATGATAGAGCTCATACTACCCATTTTCTTCATACTCTCCATCTGCTCGATAAAGTCGTTGAAGTTAAACTTTCCTTTTTGAATCTTTTTCGTTAAACGTTTAGCATCTTTTTCATCAATGACACTAGCAGTTTTCTCGGCAAGACCTTCAATGTCTCCAAAACCCATAAGTCTGTTGATGACACGCTCAGGTAAAAAAACTTCAAGATTTTCCATCTTCTCGCCTGAACCAATAAAACGCAGTGGTACTTCTACTTGTGAAGAGATACCAAGAGCTACACCACCTTTTGCATCGCCATCATACTTTGAAAGAACAACCCCATCAATACCAATCTCTTCTTTAAAAGTTGTAGCTGTTCGAACTGCATCTTGACCAGTAAGTGAATCAGCGACATAAAAAATTTCATCTGGTGAAGCTACTTTTTTAACTTCTTTAAGCTCAGCCATAAGCTCTTCATCTATAGCTAAACGACCGGCAGTATCTATAAGCACTACATCATAAATTTTACTCTTTGCATACTTGAGTGCTGATTCAACTACTGCAACTGGATTTTTTGTTGCTTCATCTTCATAAAGTTCAACTTCAATTTGTGTCGTGATCTGGCGTAGCTGTTCAACCGCAGCTAAACGCTGTAGGTCAGCTGCGACAACAAGCACTTTTTTTTGCTTGTTTTTAAGATAAAGTGCTAATTTACCTGTCGTAGTTGTTTTACCAGAACCTTGCAAGCCTGTCATCAAAATAACAGTAGGAGGATTTGGTGCAAATACAAAGCCTCTGTTCCCGCCAACCTCTAAAAGTGTTGTCAAAGACTCTCTAAGGGCTTCTAAAAACTGATCTTTTCCTATCCCTTTTGCTTTTGTCAGTGTTCCTACACTATCAATGAGTTCTTTTACAACCTTATGATTTACATCCGCTTTTAAAAGATTTTTTTTTAGCTCAGTTAGTGCTTTATTTAACGCTTTATCATCATCATGAAAACGTATCTTTTTTATAGCATTTGTAAAACTGTCAGTTAAAGTATCAAACATCAAAATAGCCTTTACGTAAGAGTTAATTTTCGCGCAATTGTAACGAAGTTTTTCTTAATTACTCAAATGTGACAAATGCCTTAGGTTCAGGAGCAACAAACTCCATTCCTAAAAGCCTTATCTTGTGTGCATGGAGCATCACACGTTTTGCACGACGACCACCATACTGTTCATCACCAACAATTGGATGGTCTATGTAACGCAAATGTACACGTATTTGGTGTGTTCTTCCTTGATGAATTACACATTTTATTTTTGTTTTGTTTGCACTGACTATATCTGGAAAAAACTCACTCTTTGCAGGTTTTCCTTTTCCCGAAACATTCGAGTAGGCCTTGTTATTTTTTCGCTGTGTAATAATTGGCTTGTCAACCTCCATAGGCTCACTCATAATTCCCTCAACCCAAGCGATATACTCTTTATAGACATTATCTTTACGAAACTCTTTAATGGCGTTTTGGCGAAACTCTTCATTTTTTACAAGCATCAATACACCACTTGTCTCACGGTCAAGTCTGTGGAGCAGTACTGCTGGTTTAAACTGTCGCTCAATCTCATCAGAGTTCATATACGCAGGCTTATCAACAACGACAATATCATCGTTTTCAAAAATTGGCGTTACGCGCTCAACTTTTATTACCTTAAAATTTGTTTTCTCATCAAGCTCTCCACGAGCTATAACTACTTTTTTATTTCCAACATAAACAAGACCTCTGTCTATTAGAGATTTTGCGGCACCATTTGAGATGCCCTCTTGTGCTGCTACTAACTTATATGCTTTATCTGTTGCCATACTACCCGTACCGCCTTTTTTTTAAATTTTCTCTATTGTATTTATAATCTCTTCTAAATCTATCTGTTCTTCAACAATGGAAGAAGGGAGCTCTTTTGCTTTTAGAAGCGCTTTGTGTATCTCATCAGGCTCTACATACTGCACATGATGTACATATTTGAAAAGCTCTTTTTGATGAAAAAAGTGTTTTCCTGTAATTATTTTACATCCAAAATGCGCTGGTTCGAGCGGATTGTGTCCACCAACATCCTCTCTAAATGCTCCGCCAAGGACTGCAATATCTGAGATAGCATAGAGGTTATTTAACTCTCCCATCATATCGCACAGCGTCATATCTGCACTTAGCGATGTATCTTCTGAGAACTTTGCAAGCGTAAAATTGTTTTTATCTGCATACTCCTGCATAAGTTCATACACAGCTTCAAAACGCTCTGGATGACGAGGAACAACTATGAGCTTAGCCTCATAAGAGACCCTGTAGGCCACAAAAGAGTTTAAAACACTTCTCTCTTCACCATCATGTGTACTTCCAGCGACTATAAGCTCTTGCGATGGTTTTGTGTACTCTTTATTTGTTTGTACTTTACCCGCGAGCTTAATGTTACCAATAACTTTTATATTTTTTGCACCCAGCGCTAAAAATCTGTTTTTGTCCACTTCACTCTGCGCATAAACTACTGCAACATAAGAGAGAAGTTTTTTATAAAACCACCCAAATTGGAGATAGCGCTTTACGCTTTTATCTGATATACGTGCATTTAAAAGTATGACTTTTGTCCCTCTCAAAAAGGCAACTGCAAAGAGTAAATACCAAAACTCAGCCTCAAGAACCACAAGGAGCTTTTGCTTTTTCATCCAAAATGGCAAATACATCTCATAAGGCAGATAACGCACATCTGCATTATACTTTTTCGCTTCCTTATAGCCCGTCTGTGTAATCGTAGTAATGACTATATTCTCTTTGTTTATAGCATCTAAAATTGGTTTAAGTGCTCTTGCTTCACCTAAAGAACAGACATGAAACCAAATACCATTCTCTTTTACAAATGAAGGATTGTTACGTAAGAAAAAACGTGATGGAATAGATTGTTTATATTTCTTTTTAAATGAGAGGTACACAAGAAGCGGAAGTGCCAAAAGAAAAAGCACAACGCTTAGCGTGTAGTAGAAGAAAAAAAATGGGTTCAAACCCTACTCTTCATTCACTTCTACAAATAGAATACGCCCACAGTGAGGACACGTTGTAATATCATCGCCTTTAATAACATCAGCATATACTTTATCACTTACTAACATATGACAACCCATACATGCTTGATCTTCAACAGGAACAACAGTACTGTTTTTTGCCCAACGACGAATCTTTTGGTAAAAAGCGAGACCTTTTTGGTTGATAGTTCCAAGAAGTTTCTCTTTTGCAACAAATACCTCTTGTCTCTCTTGATTTATAGATTCAAGTTTAGCATCTACATCAGCTTTTACACTCTCTAAACTAGCTGTGAGTTCAGTAAGTGATTCCTGAGCAGCACTAATTTGCTCTTTTTTAGCAGTAATTATTTTCTCAAGTCTTGCAATCTCTTCGTTTGCAAAAGTAACCTGCTCTTTTGCAATCTCTTCTTCAAGTTGCAGCGACTTCATCTCACGTTCAGTCTTTACCTCAGCACTTTTTTTTGAGTTATCTTCAAGTTTTTGAGATAGCTCTGCAAGATGGAGTTCATTTTTTGCTTTTTTTAACTCTTCTTCTTTAATCTCACTACCTAAGTTATCAATATCTGATTGGATACTTTGCGTTTTTGCGAGAGCTGCTTCATAGTTGTAGTTTGCCTCTTCAATCTGCGGTTCAAACGCATCAATCTCTTTATCTACTTTTGCAAGGTCTATAAGTTGCTGTAGGTGCTTATTCATTGGTGTCCTTTGGGGGTTTTGCTTCGTACCATTTTGAGTATAAGATTACTTATAAGTATGTAAATGGGTTTTCTGATGACGCAATTATAACTTCTAAACCTAAATTTTTCAAATGTTTTTCTAAAATTTGTGCAAAAAAACGCTCACTCTCATAGTGACCAATGTCAATTAAAGAGAGATTTATACTCTTTGCCTCCATTGCATCGTGGTATTTTACATCGCCTGTTAAAAAACACTCAGCATCTATACTTTTCATTAATGAGCATCCAGAACCAGTTGTCAGTGCAGCACGTCTTACGTAATCATGACAAGCAACACAACGAACTACTTTAAGTACAAAGGCAGTAGCGACTTTTTTTGCAAAACTCTCAAAGGCTTCATTTACCTCTAAATAGGCTATAAAACCATCTTTATGTGAAATTTCATACCCTAAAACTTCAGTAGCTACGTAAGCATTAAGATGTGTTTGGTCAAAATTTGTATGCATGGCAATATTTGCTATATTTTTTTGCATCATCTTACGTAATAGATTTGCTGGATATTTTGAAAACTCCAACTGCTTGAGTCCTGAAAATATAATAGGGTGGTGTGTTATCAGCAGTGTTCCCTCATCAAGAGCATCTATTTGGTTTGCATCCACATCAATACTCAAAGCAACTTTACTAATCTCGGCATCAAAATCACCAACCAAGAGTCCAGAGTTATCCCAAGGCTCTTGAAGTTCAAAAGGGGAGAGTTCGTTAAGATAGGCATAGATCTCTTTAAGCTTCATCCCTGCTCTCCTTATGAAGAGACTCTAAGGCCTCTTTTGCCGCATCTAATTGGGGATCAAGCTCTAAAGCCAGATTGTAGTGGTTTCTAGCACTCGCAAACTCCCCATTAATTTTATAGATATTTCCCATCTCCAAATGCGTAAATGGGTTTTCCTTGTCTATTTCAAGTGCATCATGAAAGTACTCTAGGGCCTCATCATAACGCTTCTGCTTGGCAAGGGTGTATCCCATTTTAAAAAGTGTTTCATCATTTTTAGGCTCTTTGATGTTTGCTTCACTGTATATTGCAAGTGCCTTATCAAAATTGCCCTCCTGCATCGCTTCATCAGCTCTCTCTATAAGTGTCTGTGCATCTGCTGTTGAAAAAGCATCCATGCTTCTTGAGCCCTCATCACCCTCTTGTCTCTTTTGACCTGCTTCTTCATCCTTGAGTGTGTTAATATGCTCATAAATTTTATAAGCAAAAAAAGCTGATGCTGCGAGCATAATAATTTGTATAAGTGTCATGATCTCTCTCCTTTGAGTAGTTTTGTGTTAAATAATTCTATAAACTGTAGAGGATCAACTTGTACACCCCCTACCCTAAACGCAAAATGTAGATGCGGTCCTGTTACCCGCCCTGAAGCTCCTGAGAGTCCAATCCTCTCGCCTCTTTTAACCATTTTACCCTCTTTAACATCAAAATCACTCAAATGAAAATAGCAACTATAAACACCAAATCCATGATCTATGACGACACTCCCACCAGAGTAAAAACGATTCTTTGCAAGTACAACTCTTCCATCATTTACTGCGGCTATGGGTGTACCAGTTTTTGCTCTAAAATCAGTCCCACTATGGTAGCCTTTGAGTGAACCGTTATAGACTCTTGCCTTTCCAAAATCACTTGTTATGGCACTATTAAGCGGTAGTATAAAAGGCTTGCTTACGTAAGAGTTTTTACTTACGTAAGCGTAGATATCCATCGCCTCTTTGTACTCTTTAGCAATTCTCTCTTTAACCTCTTTTTTTTGCGGATTTACCTTCTCTTTTGCAACCTCTATCTGCTCTTTTGCATATTTTCCATCAACAACTTTTACAAGAAGCTCTTCATGTTTAACATCTCCAGCCTCTTCATACTCTAAAGTGAGTTTTTTATTCTCTTTTTTAGCATAGTACGAAAAAGGTATAAAGACATAAGCCTCATTTAGATCGAGTGGATTTGTAGACACTATAAACTTTTGCTTTCCTAAAGTAACCCATTTGTAAGTGATACCATCTTGTTTTTCCAATTGCAGAAGCAGTGTCTTACCATTTGCCACCTGGTGTGAAGAGTAAGTAACTTTAGACACATTAAAAGCAAAAAGGCTTACGTAAGCAAGAAAAAAAAGAAACACAATTCGCATTAGTAATCCTTTTGCGCTCTTTGCATTTCACGTTTTTGATCTCTCTCTTTCAGATCATTTCTCTTATCATGAGTCTGCTTCCCTTTGGCAATAGCAATTTGGAGCTTCGCAATATTTCTACTATTAAAGTAGAGTTGCAGAGGGACTATTGTGTACCCATCACGAGTTACTGCTTTAATGAGCTTTGCGATCTCTTTTTTATGTAAAAGAAGCTTTCTGCTTCCTCTCTCTTCATGCCCATAAAAATGGTGCGTAGTCTCAAGTTTTCCAATATGTGCATTAAAAAGAATCGGCTCATTTTTTACTAAACGAATGAAACTATCTTTTAAGTTAACTCTGTGTGCACGAATTCCTTTTACTTCACTCCCTTTTAAGACAAGTCCAGCTTCAAACTTCTCTTCTATAAAATAGTCATGATAGGCTTTTTTGTTTTTTGCTATCGTCTCACCCATTCTCTACTCTTTATCCTCTACTATTTTAAAAAAACTACTGCCACTTCCACTAAAAAAGTAGCCATGTTTATAATGATTTTTAAGCTCTCTGTACTCTTGCAGGGCAGGCTTAAATAAGTCATTTGCCTCATCTGCACTCATGGATGTAAGAACATCCACAGAACTCTTCTCTTTTAATGCCTCAATACGAAATCCATCTATGGGTGCGTAAAAATTTTCTCTATATATTTTGTAAACTAATGGTGTGCTTATTTTTATATCTGGTGTATAGGTCTCTATGTTTAGTAAAGGCTCGCTAAACTCCTCAACGACTTCACCAATACCACTTACATTAGCACTCTCATAATCATAAATGAAAAATGGCACGTCAGCACCAACTTCAACTCCTATTCTTGCAAGTTCATTGAGACTTAAGCCAAGGTTGAGCGTGTTATTACACATCTTCAAATATGTAGCGGCATCACTGCTACCACCACCTAAACCTGCAAAGGCTGGAATCCTCTTCTCAACAGCTAAGGCATAATTTTGCATTAGCTGCTCTAAGGCTTGTGAATTTGTAGCATTTTTTAAAGCAAAGTAGGCTTTATAGATTGTATTTTCTTCAGTTTTACAATCAAAATCTCCAATAATTTTAAACTCATTTGCCTTGGCATCCGTCTGCTCTTTTGGAACAAACCACAACTCATCATAAAGGTTTGCAACACGCATGAAACGAGAGAGTATCTCATGGTAATTCCCACGTCTACCAGTAATTTTCAAAAAGATATTGACTTTTGCATAAGCCTTATACTTTTTCATAAACAATTCTTACTTTTTAAACATTTTACTAAGTGCTGCAATATCGCTAGAATCAACTTTTTGCGATGCTGCTTTATTGCTCTGTTTTAACTCTTCTAGGAGTTCATTTCGCACTATTGAGACATCTTTGGGAGCATCAATACCCAACTTTACTATGCCATTTTCAATAGAGACAACTTTAACAACAATGTTTTCACCTATGTGAATCGCTTCATTCTCTTTTCTTGCAAGAACTAACATGCCACTCTCCCTAATTCATATTTTACTTTACCATTCTCAAGTGTTACAATTGTTATCGCATCACCATTTTCAACCCAGTAGGTACCATCACCTTTTATTTTAAAATCATCCACAGCAAGAACTCTTCCATAGTGTAGATTCTCCCTGTCTCCTAGATAAGAGTTTTGTAAAAGAGAGAGTGATTTTTTTATATCTAAAGGCTTTTCATCTTCATAAAAAAAGATTCCCTCATTCAGACGCTCCAATGCCGTTAGAGAACCATGTTCTACTCCTAATCGCTCTGCAATAATTCTACCAAGAGAGCGAATATATGTTCCCTCACTCACAGTCGCCTCAAATGTTACGTAAGGGTGGCAATAGTGTAGAAACTTCATCTCATGAATTGTAGAGTTGATTTTGTTGAGCACTACCTCTTTACCCTCTCGTGCCAAATCATAAGCGCGCTGACCGTTTATGCGCTTCGCTGAAAAAATAGGAGGTTCATACTCTAACTCACCCTCTAAAGAACTCACTGCTTCACGCACTAAAGACTCCTCAAGTGGTTCTAAAAAAGTCACTTCATTTATCATTTCACTATCTAAAGAATCACTCTTAGCCCCAAGCCAAAGTGTAGCTCTGTATCGCTTTGGAGTTTTGTTTAAAAAACGAAATAGTTTTGTATAACTTCCAAACCCTATAAGTAAAACACCTTTTGCAAAAGGATCAAGTGTTCCTGAAAAACCTGCTTTTTTTACACCGTACTTTCTCTTTAGTTTTGAGAGAAAAAGATTTGAACCAATACCCGATGGCTTATAAGCAACAAAGAGTCTATTCACAGTCGCTCCACAAATGAAGCAAGAATTTCGCGTTTGGTACCTGCAAAATTAATCTGAAGTTTAAACTCACGCCCAGACTTACTTACTCCTGTGACTCTACCTGTACCAAAAATCTTATGGCGTACCAAGTCACCCTTTTTAAAAGCTGTGTTTTTCTCAACAATTAAAGAGCCCTCGCATAATCCAGCTTCATTGAAAAAGCGACTCTTTTGCAACTCACTTCTTCGACCTTTATAAAACCTACTTCCTGCATGAGAGAGTGTCAACGTATCTTTTGCACGGGTCATCGAGACATACCCTAAGCGTCTCTCCTCTTCAAGGTCACTTCCATCACCTACAAGTGGTAAAAATCCCTCTTCTAAACCAATGATGAAAACATGCTCAAACTCAAGTCCTTTGCTCGCATGAATACTCATCATATAGATTGACTCACCCTCAACCTGGTCTTGCTCACTCTGAAGGGTTAGCTCATTTAAAAACTCATCAAGCGTAGCATCTGGAGACTTTTTGACAAAATCTCTAAAGAGACCATAAAACTCGTCCATATTTAAGATGCGTTCATCCTCGTCTTGCATTCCTTTGTAGATGCTCTTGAGTGCAAAACGCTCCTCTAAAGCCTCAATAAACTCATACGTTGACTGACGTGCAAGATTTGCCATCTCTTCAATATTTGCTACAAACTCTTTGAGCGTTGCAGCATTTTTCTTCTTTACAAGCTCTACCAAAGTCTCCATGGAGACATTTTTAAGATACTCAAATATGGAGGTTTCATTTGCATGCGCTGCAAGTTCTATCTTGTCAACACTCGCTTTACCCAGACCTCGTTTTGGTTTATTTACTATACGTTTAAAAGAAAAATCGTCATGGTAGTTGGTTATAACACGAATATATGAAATTAAATCCTTGATCTCTGCACGATCGTAAAATCGAAGCCCGCCAACTAATTTATAGGCAATTCTTGCTCGATTGAGACCCTCTTCAATAGATCGAGAGAGAACATTCACACGATATAAAATAGCGATCTCTCGAGCCCTTACACCTGCATCAAGGAGTTTTTGCACCTTAATGGCTATTTTTCTAGCCTCTTCATTCTCATCATTTGAATTAAGTACTGTAACATCCTCTCCTCCACCACGTGTAGAGATGAGTTTTTTTCCAAGACGAGAGCGGTTATGCTCTATAAGTGCATTTGCAACTGTCAAAATAGGAGTTTTTGAACGATAGTTCTCTTCAAGTTTAAAGACCTTTGCGCCAACAAAGTCTTCATCAAACTCCATTATGTTTCGAATATGTGCTCCACGCCAGCCATATATGCTCTGATCATCATCTCCAACAACACAAATATTTTTGTGTGTTAAACAGAGTTTTTGAATGAGTTTTAGTTGAAGTTCATTTGTATCTTGGTACTCATCTATCATAATGTACTGATATTTTTGAGATGTAGCCTCTGCAAGCTCTCTATTCTCATCTAAAAGCTTATATGTAAGTGCTATAAGATCATCAAAATCAACAAGATTGTTCTCTAAAAGATACGCCTCATATTCTCTATAAACCTCTGCAATCTGTTTGTAGTTAAAGAGTTCAGCCTGCTTATAAGCGTCATCTGGTGTCATCAAAGAGTTTTTATAACGTGAAATTTCACTCGCTATGAGTGGAGTCGGAAGCTCAGAGTTTATTTTTTTAATAATGCGTTTTTTATCATCTGTATCTATTACAACAAAGTTATTTGCACGACCGAGTAGATGAATATTAAATTTTAAAAAAAGTAGACCAAACTTATGAAACGTACATAAAAGTGGAGGATATGCCACATTTTCAATCATTGCCAATGAGCGCTCTCGCATCTCTTTTGCTGCTTTGTTTGTAAATGTAAGAGTTAAAGTGTTGGAAGCTGGAATACCTACAACTTCAATCAAGTACGCAAGTCTTGAGACAATGGTTGTGGTTTTACCACTCCCTGCACCTGCTAAAATAAGGACAGGACCCTCTGTCTGTTTTACAGCAGATGCTTGTGACTCGTTAAGCCTGTTAAAAATTTTTTCCATAAATAATCACTTTTGTTGAATAACTCTTTGTAAATTGTATTTATTATAACTAAAAAGCGGTAAATTATTACAAACCTATTGCAATAATTATAATTATGAGTTATAATTTTGTTATCAAGATTACTTATAGGAATTATTATGCTAAGAGATTTTGCCAAATTACAAACTTTTTTGATGGTTATAAAAGAGAAAAGTTTTTCCAAGGCATCAGCTAAACTAGGGATTTCACAGCCTGCAGTTACACAACAAATAAAATACATTGAAGACTATTTAGATACAAAAATTGTTGATAGAAAGAAAAATGGAATTCTGTTAACAAAAGAGGGAGAAGATCTCTATCGTATTGCACAAAGACTTGACAAAGCTATAACAAACAGTGAAAAAGAGCTTTTAAAAATAATCAATAAAGAGTTTACTTTTGTTATGGGTGCATCATTTGCTATTGGTAACTATGTGTTGCCAAACTACCTCAGTGAGGTAAAAAAACGTATTGAAAATGAAGTTTTTATGAATGTTGACAACTCCGAGAGAATCATAGAACAACTTGAGGATAAAAAAATTGATGTTGCACTCATAGAATCCCCTGTTTTTAAAGACAATATTATCTACAGAGAGTGGGTTGAAGATGAACTAGTAGTATTTTCAAACCAACCCATTAAAAAACAACTCTCAGCTGAAGACTTATATGAGTTCGACTGGATTTGTAGAAATGAGACGTCTCATACACGCAGACTGACATCTGAAGTTTTTGAAGAGATGGGTGTGCAGTGCAGCAACTTTAATGTTTTAGGTGTTTTAGAGAGCCCTACTTCTATAAAAGAGACTATTCTCCATGCCGATAAAGAGGCGCAAAGACCACTCGTTTCTATTATGTCACGTCATGTTATTAAGAATGAACTTGAAGATGGCAGACTCTATGAGGCAAAACTCAAAAACTACACTATTTTAAGACACTTTTACATCGCATATTCTAAAGATAGAAAGCATGACGCTTTTGTTGACAACGTTGTAAACTATCTACTTTCACTCTCTAAAGTCTAAGTTCTTACTTCAAGAACTTAGAGTTTTCTGGGTTACTTAAAAATGAGGCCATTGAGTTCTCAACTCCAGCCTTATCAATATCTTCTCTCTCTTCCATTGACTCTTTTGCCGTCACAGGTGCAAGGTTAATAAATACAGGTGTCTCATCCACAATGATCTGCATAATACTTAAAAGAGGAACACTTACAACACTACCAAAATTCTCACTTCCAAAACCAGCTTCAAATATGAGCATTTCATTTTCTATACGTGCTGTCTCAAAAGTATAACCAGCTAAAAAAAAGAGCGTCAAGGGTCTAAACTCTCCATCTATCTCCTTTGGAAGTTCAGGATTAAAACTTATCTCTTCAATTTTACATAAAATCCCAAAATTTTGTTCCTGAGCAAAAAAATGAAGTATGAGATTTTCAATGCTTTGTTGCATCAGTTTTGCAAATTCTCTATTCTGTATGACATTTTCTAACAAATGATTTCCTCTAAATTATCTTGTGCAATTATATCAAAATCTATCATTGCATTTAAGAGTGCCACCTGTGAAAAATGTCTTAAATCATCGACAAAAATATCTACTGGGTTAAGCGTAGCATTATCGATGTATCGTTGCCTTGTTACTCCATTTAAAAGTGGCCTCTTTGGCGTAAGCCACTCTTTGCCATCATAAAAAGCAACATTAGCAATTGAAGTGTCACGAATGAGTCCCCCTTTAACAATCAATATATCATCACACTTATCTCTTAGCGCAAAAAGTTCATCAATAGAGTCTCGATCTGCATACTTTTTTTCATACTCTATTGTATCGTTATAGATAATTTTTAAAGAGTTTACTTCTCTTTTGACATACGGAATGTACTCAACACTAAATGTCTCTGCATTATAAACAACACGGCAGCGATAGAGCCCTTTTTTTGGAGGGGAGAGGAGTTTTTTGAGGGGGTGTATTGTATCATTTTGCAAGCTTTTGTTAAGACGTTGCTGATGGTACTCTATATGAAAAAGCTCTCCATCGAGAGCTTTAATAGTCTCTAAGTAAAATCTATTCACTAAAGAGTTCTGTACTAAGATAGCGCTCCCCAGTATCGCATAAAATAGTGACTAAAGTCTTACCTTGAAACTCAGGACGAGAAGCGACCTGCATAGTCGCATATACATTAGCACCAGCAGAGATTCCGACCAAAATCCCCTCCTCTTTTGCAAGCATTTTTGCTGTAGCCATTGCATCTTCATTACTTACCTTAATAACCTCACTATAAACCTGCGTATCTAAAATTGCTGGAACGAAACCTGCACCAATTCCTTGGATTTTATGCGGTCCTGGAGCACCACCTGAGAGAATTGGTGAAGCTTCAGGTTCAACTGCAAATATTGCTATATTTGTAATCTCCTTACGTAAGACTTTTGAAGTTCCTGTAATTGTTCCGCCTGTTCCTACACCCGCTACAAATGCATCAAGCTGACCATCTGTGTCACGTAGGATCTCTTGCGCTGTTGTAAGCTCATGAATTTCTGGATTTGAGGGATTTTCAAACTGTTGTAAAATAATAGAGTTTTGCGTTAAAGCTTGCAACTCCTCAGCTTTTGCAATAGCTCCCCCCATACCTTTTGCAGCTGGAGTAAGTACTAACTCAGCACCCAAGGCCTTCAATAAGTTACGTCTCTCTACAGACATAGACTCCGGCATTGTTAAAATGAGCTTTAAGTTTTGTGCCGCACAATTTGCAGCAAGTGCAATACCTGTGTTACCACTTGTAGGCTCTATAATAGTAGTCTGTTCTGTAATAACTCCAGACTCCAATCCACGGCGAATCATATTAAATCCGATTCTATCTTTTACCGAACTTGTCGGGTTCATAAATTCGCACTTTCCAATAATAGTTGCTCCTGTAAGTTCAGAAGGCTTGTTGAGCTTTACCAGAGGGGTATTTCCCACTAGCTCAGTAATATTATTTGCTATCTTCATATATAATTCCTTTTAATGCAAATATTCTACACAAATGAGGTTAACATGGCTACATACATCAGTGATGGAAAGAAATTAATAGACGTAGAGTATGATGTTGTTGCGCAAATTGGTGACACTGTTGATGAGATGCGTGTGCTCTCAGTTGATTTTAACGAGCACAATGAACAAGCTGTTTTTTTACTTGAGCCCAACACTCGTGTAACATGTTATGTCTTTGATGAGATTTTTATTTTAGGAAGGGCACAAGGGTTTGAAAACCTCTCGGATGCCATTTCTGCATGGAAGGCAGGAGAGATTTAGCCTCTATTTGCAACCTGCTGTATCATCTGTTTTGCAACATCTTTTATGGCATACTCCATAAGTCTTGCACTCTTTTGCTCTAAAGGTTCATCCAAAAGCTTACATAAGACCTCTTGTAGTTCATCTCCCTCTCTTTGACACCAACCTAATTTTTTTTCAACAATAAATTGTGCATTAAAGAACTGATGATCTGATGCCGCATAGGGATAAGGGACAAAAAGTGCAGGACAGCCATTGACACTCAGTTCCCATAGTGTAGAAGCTCCAGAGCGACTTACAGCAAAATCTGCTTGCTCAATAAGCTCTGGCAACTTAGAGGTAAATCCATATAAATCAACATGCACACGAAGCTCCTCATAAGCATTTTTTACACGCTCAAAGTCACTCTCTCCAGCTTGATGAATAATTTTTATGCCACGCTCTTCAAGCTCTTTTGCAACACTCAGTGCCAAATCATTTATTGCTCTAGCACCATGGGAACCACCTAAAAATATAATAGTTTTGAGCTCCTTACGTAAGCGAGCTTTTTCAAAGTAGACCTCTTTTACTGGATAACCCCCAATACTCGAATTAGCATCATATGCAGAGATAAACTCTCTGGCAAAAGGTTTGAGCAGGGAGTTAAGCCGTCCCGTGACTGCATTTTGTTCGTGGATGTAGAGTGGTAAAAAACGACTCAGTGTAGCAAAAGAGGCTGGTGCAGCCGAGAAACCACCAACACTGTATGTGGCGCTAATATTATGCTTTTTTAAAATCTTTCGAGCTTCTAAAAAAGCAAGTAATACTCTATAGAGCGCTTTGAGCTTTGCAAAACCTTTTTGGTTTACAACACCTGTTGTCTCTAAAAAATAGACATGTGAAAAGGAGCTTCTTTGACCAAAGTATCGTCTGTCTTGTCCATGTGTTGAACCAATGAAAATAGCTTCATGACCCTCTAAAACGGCAGCTTCGACAAGAGCTTCAGCTATCATTAAATGTCCACCTGTTCCCCCACCTGTTATGCATAGCTTCATTCTATCCCCTTGAGTGCATATCTGCTTTTTTAGATGCCATGAGTACCATACCAACCCCAAAAGAGGCACCTAGCATTGCAGAGCCTCCATAAGAGAGAAAAGGAACAGATATCCCTTTAATAGGTGTTATTCCACTAATTCCATAAGCATTTACTAAAAATGCAAAGGCAAGTAACATACCGACTCCTAAACTAAAGAGATAAACAGTGTTATCCTCACTACGATTTGCAATTTTGAATATACGCTGGAGTATCCACATAAACAATAAAACTATAATGAGCACACCAAAAAATCCAAACTCTTCGGCTGCCCCGGCTAGAACAAAGTCCGTATGCACCTCAGATAAAAACCCAAGTTTAAAAGTTCCATTTGCAACACCGGTGCCAAAAAGACCACCGTTGTGTATGGCATTGAGTGAGTGACCTATCTGGTAGGGCTCAACCTCAACAGGAACGCGGAGTTCTTTGGCTATAGCCTCAGGGAGCATCTCTAAAACTGTATTTTGTGCAAAAGCCCACCATGACTTTATACGCATTATTCTATGCTCTGCTGTCAAGATAAAGAGTGTCACGGCTAAAGTTATAGCACCAAGTATACTTATGAAAAAACGAAAACTACTCCCTGCTAGCATCAGCAAAAAAAGAAGTGTTACTCCTAAGACTATAACCTGACCAATATCTTTTTGTAAAAAGGCAATAATAAACATTGCTGCAAGAAACACAGCTGCATAGGGAGTAAAGCGCTTAAACTCATTTCCAAGCCCCATACCATCATGGTGTCCAAGTTTACGAGAAAAACTCCAAGCTAAAAAGTAGACAAAACCAACTTTAAAAAACTCAACGGGTGCTAAGGAGAACCCCGCTACTTTTATCCAGCGTTTTGCCCCACCCACTTCAGAGACAAGACTCTCGGGGAAAAATGGCATGCCAACCATTAAAATAAGTGAACCAAAAAAGAGTAAAAAACCTATTGGTTTGAGCCATTTGTCGGGATCTAATCTTGAGAGAGTAAACATTATAGTAATACCAAGTAGCGCAAAAACACTTTGTCTAATTGCGAAATGAAACTCATTTACTTCAAAAAGCAGTGTTACGTAAGCTGAGAGTGTATAAGAGAGTATGACACTAATGCCGATAAGAACACTCGTTAGTGTAAAAAGGAGTCTGTCTGCGCTCATTCAATTACTTTAGCTGATTTATTTTGAGTACAAACTCAACTTCAGGTTTTGAAATATGTAACTCTTTAGAGATAGTCTCCAAAGGAATACCCTGTTTAAAAAGAGAGATAATTTTTTCATCATCATTACCGTGCACAGAGAGCGGAATAGATATCTGTTTCACACCACTCTCTAACTGAGTGACACGGGCATTTACTTCGTGTTCTATGGAGTTTATATTCTCTTGAAGCTGCTTAAGTCCAAGAGAGAGAGGTTGCACCATATCATAAACACTACGCTCAATCTCTTCATAAATCATCTCATCATTCATTCGTTGGGAATTTTGCGTGATACTCTCTTGTGTTTTAGAGAGTTTTTGTTTCATGTAAAAGAGTTCACGATTGAGCTCTTCTACAACAGAAGCCACTGAGCGAATATTTTTAAAGTATTGGGCGTCTTTTGTATAAACATAATAGAGTAAATATAAAATAGTTAGTGCCATCCCCACTACAAGATACTCTAACTCAAAATTTTCTAATGCAATCATCGCTTCTCTTTTATCTCTCTAATTAATATACGCTCTCGAGCAGTCATGTACGCTGCCCACTCTCTCTCGTCTCTTTCATGCATCTTTACAAAATGTGCTAGCTGTGGACTTAAGGCTCTAAAAAAAACACCCACATCCCTTTTTGGGTGTACGGGCATGGCTATACGCCCATAGTACTCTTTTCCCTCTTGCAAAACTGCTTCTTGTAAGTGGAAATGTTCAAAGCCTATAGAGTCTATCTCTGCTTCATTAATCAAAGAGACACGCTTTGGAGTCTCATTTTTTAAAAACATCTCTAGCGCATCTATTTTTCTATGAAGCTCTACGACAAGATTTAAAATAACAGGATCGCTCTCAGAGGTCTCCCCTCTTGCTTTTGCTAACTTCAACCACTGGCTAATTGGATCATCATCTGATTCGCTTAGTTGTTGATACTCGCGCTCAAACGCTTCACTATCAACTGAAGTTTCACTAAAACATATGCTAATTGGTGCAGGAACTAAACGTGGACTCATGCTAACATCCTATCCAAAACTATTAATATAAAAAATGCAATTCCAAGATACCCATTTACTGTAAAAAAGGCTCTATCTATCTGCTTAAAGTCTCGTCTAACTAGCTTTTGCTCATAAGCTAAAACTACTCCGCTTCCAAGTGCAGCAACAAAAGCAAAAAAGCCAAGTCCAGCAGCCCAGACAAAAAGTGTCCAAAAAACAACACTTAGGCCATGAAAAAGTGCCGATATAAAAAGTGTTGCCTCCGCACCATAGCGTGAAGGGATGGAATGTAGACCCTCATCTGTGTCAAACTCAATATCCTGTAATGAATAGAGCAGATCAAATCCAGCAACCCAAAACAAAACACCTAAACTCAGCAGTACTGACCAAAGGGGAATCTCTGCACTCACCGCTACAACACCAGCAATAGGTGCAAGTCCTAGTGAAATGCCCAAAATAACATGTGCAAGTGAAGAGAAGCGTTTAAAATATGAGTAAGAAGCAAGTACAGCTAAAATAGGCAGACTCAAAGAAAAAGCAAGCGAATTTACCATGTATGAAACTACGACAAATATAAATGCATTGACGCCTATAAATATTAAGATACTTGAACTATCAAGTCTTCCATCTACATTCGGTCTTGAAGCTGTTCTTGGGTTTTTGGCATCTATATCTCTATCTGCAAAGCGATTCACACCCATAGCAAAGTTTCTTGCACTTAGAGCTGCTAAAACACCCAAAAGCAAAAGCCAAAAACCAAACCATCCATCTGCTGCAACAACCATTGCAATAAAGATGAAAGGGAGTGAAAATATCGAGTGTTCAAACATAACAAGTTCGTTAAAATCTTTGGCTTTATCTATGAGTTTTTGCAACTGCTACACCTTGAGTGATATTTATGGCTATTCTATCCAAACTACTTTTAAAATGATATAATTTTCTTATGAAACAACTAGCCATCATAGGACCTACAGCATCAGGAAAAAGCGATCTTGCGATAAGTGTTGCGCAAAAAATAGATGCTTACATTCTCTCTATAGACTCCTTGAGTATCTATAAAAAAATAGACATTGTTGCTGCTAAACCAAGCCCAGATGAACTCGCTTTGGTGCAACACTTTGGCATTGACACGCTTTATCCAGATGAACACTTTAGTGCCCAGGTGCTCATAGAACTCTATGAAGAAGTGGTTCAATCCTGTTTGAAAGATGCTAAAAACCTCGTCATTGTTGGTGGTACTTCATTTTATTTAAAGTCACTTACCGAAGGACTCTCAGAACTTCCAAAAGTAGATGAAAAAACAAAAGCAGATGTAAAAGAGCAAATGCAAAACCAACAAGAGGTTTATGAGTTCTTACGTAAGATAGATGCTGAGCATATGAGTAACATAGACAAAAACGACAGCTACAGAACAGAAAAAGCCTTACTAATATATGAGAGTACGAAACAGACACCCTCAGAATGGTTTGCCTCACATCCACCAAAACCGCTCATAGAAAACCTTCCTATTTTTAACATAGATGTTAGCCGTGAAGTGCTCAAAGAGCGTATAAACCTTCGCACAGCAAAGATGATAGAGATGGGTGTAATTGATGAAGTAGCGTCCTTAGAACAAGAGTTTGGGAGAGCTATTCATCCCATGGGAGCTATTGGTATAGTGGAAGTGCTTGAGTACTTGGATGCAAAAGTATCTCTTGAAGAGATGCAAAAAAACATTGCCATACACACCGCACAACTCGCAAAAAGACAACAGACATTCAATAAGACCCAGTTTGAAAATATCTACTCAGCGCCACTTCAAGATCTTGAGGGAGCTATTTTAAAGGAGTGTTTTAGTGGGTAAAAAACTCTTTCTTCCTCTCTCAATGCTCATTCTCGTTTATGGCTTTTACAAAAGCAATAATTTTCAAGAGATTGCAGCAGGTGTGGCTATATTTCTTTTTGGTATGCTACTGCTTGAGCAGGGATTTAAAACATTTTCAGGTGGTACTTTAGACAAAATACTCAAGTACTCAACAAATAGACTCTACAAAAGTCTTGCTTTTGGTGTGGTATCAACAAGTATCATGCAGTCAAGCTCACTGGTTTCAATTTTAACTATCTCCTTTTTGGGTGCAGGTTTGCTGACTCTATCACAAGGTACAGGAGTTATATTTGGCGCCAATCTTGGTACTACTACTGGAGCATGGCTTGTAGCAGGTTATGGGCTTAAAATAAATATTGGTGCATATGCGATGCCTATGATTGTCTTTGGAACGCTCTTTGTCTTTCAAAAGAACAACTCTTTTAAAGGAGTGGGCTATATCCTCACAGGGCTTGGATTTCTTTTTTTAGGTATACACTATATGAAAGAGGGATTTGATGCCTTTAAAGGGGCTATTGACCTCTCAAGCTATGCTGTTGGAGGCTATAAAGGGCTTGTTATCTTTACGATAATGGGTATAGTTGCAACTGTTGTTATGCAGTCCTCGCATGCTACGCTTGTACTCATCATCACTGCACTCTCAGCAGGACAGGTAAGTTACGAAAATGCTTTAGCACTTGCAATTGGCGCCAATGTTGGGACAACAATTACAGCAATACTTGGAGCCATGAGCTCCAATATTGAAGGAAAAAGACTTGCTGGTGCACATTTAGTTTTTAATCTTGTCACAGCAATTATTGCTGTAGTCTTTATTTCACAGCTTGTTTACTTTGTTGATGAGAGTGCCTCATACCTTGGCATAGCCCAAGATGACTACACACTCAAACTTGCGATTTTTCATACTATTTTTAACACCATTGGTATTGTTGTGATGATACCTATGATAAATCCTCTAGTTCGCTTTTTGGAGAAAGTTATCACAAGTGAAGTTGAACAAGATGGAATTGGACATGATAGTGTACTCTACCTCAACGACTCAGCTTTAGAGTTTCCACAGAGTGCTATGGGAGCTATTATTCGTGAGATAAAGCACCTCTATGATAACGCATTTGAAATTATTGCTCACGGACTTAATCTAAAGCGTGGCAAAATAGTCTCATCCATGGAACTAGAAGAAGTCATCAAACATACTCATGCAAAAAAGTATATTGACATAGAGGCTTTTTATGAACAGCGTATTAAAGATATTTATAGTGAAATCATTACTTTTAGTACACAAGCACAAACCAATATGTCACCTCAAAGCATAGAGCAGCTTTACAAGCTTAAACTTGCAAGCCGTGACATTGTCGAGGCAATTAAAAACACCAAACATCTTCAAAAAAATATTATTAAATTCTCTGCACATCCAAACCGTCACATACAAGCCGAGTATGCACAGATTAAATACTCGATAGCTGAACTCTTACGTAACATCAATATTATCGCTACAACAGATGAAGAAGATGTCATCATTTTGTTACTTTCAAAGATACGCCTAAATACACAAAAGTACGATATTATAGCTAACGGAAAACTAGATGAGCTCATACGCAACCACAACATCACAAACCAGATGGCCACATCACTAATGAACGACAGTGTATATGTCTATAACATACGTAATAAACTCTGTAATATGGCTGAGATTTTATTCATAGAAGCAAATAGCGACTTAAAAAATCTCCACGATGAACTACACATCACCCAAGGTGAGATAGAAGAGTTACTTGAGAAAAAGGAGTAAGTCATGGGGGCAAAAAAAGTTATTGAGAGGATTGCAAATTTTTTAGAGATAACAAATTTTACAATCAATGGAAAAAAACGCTCTTTAAAAGAGCTACTCAAAAAACTAAAACACAAACGTTTAGAGATTTTAAGAGCACTCAAAAAAGAGTGCTCAGACGAAGAGGTACAAAAGCTTACAGATGAGCTAGATCTCATTACCTTTCACATCAAAAAAGCCAAAAAGAAACTTGCAGAGCTGAGTTAAGACTCTTTTTTACATACCTTTGTATACATCTCTTCACGTCTATCACGCAGAAGCCCCCAGTACTCACGTTGCTTTGCATTCTCTTCTAAGTCAAACTCAGCGTAAAGAATCTCCTCTTTATCTCTTGAAGCCTCAGCGATTTTTGCTCCGGTGTAATCTGTTATGAAAGAAGAGCCATAAAAGTTAAGTGAACAGCTCTCTCCTTGCTCCTCTCCAAAACGATTTGCTACAACAACAGGTACTGTGTTAGTAGCAGCATGTCCCATCTGTACTCTCTGCCAGTGCTCTTTTGAATCCAAACCAATCTCAGGTTCACTCCCGATAGCTGTCGGGTAAAAGATAATCTCAGCACCCATAAGTGTCAGTGCTCTTGCAGTTTCACAAAACCACTGATCCCAGCAAATACCTACACCAATATTTCCAAAAGCGGTTTTATAAAGCTGAAACCCAGTATTTCCAGGTTTAAAGTAAAACTTCTCTTCATATCCCGGTCCATCAGGGATGTGTGTTTTTCGGTAGTTTTGCAGTTGTGTCCCATCACTATCGATGACTACAAGCGAGTTATAGTACTCAGACTCTGCTTTTTCAAAGTAACTCACCAAAATAACAACCCCAAGAGACTTTGCTTCGTCCCTAAACTCTGTAATAAGAGGATTGTTATCTAAAGGTTGTGCCCAGGAGAAGTACTGCTCGTCCATATCTTTACAGAAGTAGAGCCCCTCAAAAAGCTCAGGAAGTAAGATAATCTGTGCACCATTGCTTGCTGCTTGACGGACTAAACGTTTTGCAGTTGCTACATTAGCACGCTTATCTTCACCCATCTGCATCTGAATTGCAGAGACTTTTACCATAAGCTTATCCTCTACCAGTCACTTCTAAAAGGTGGTAGCCAAATTGTGTTTGAATTGGTCCATAGACAACACCTACATCGCCACTAAAAACAGCCTTGTCAAACTCTGGCACCATCTGTCCTGGTCCAAACTTACCTAAATCCCCACCATTTCTTGATGATGGACAGCTTGAGTTTTGCATTGCAGCCTCTGCAAAATCGAGTCCGTTTTCTATCTCTTGTTTGAGTTCATTACACTTTGCTTCACTATCTACGAGTATATGTCTTGCAGTTGCCCACGCCATTGTCTCTCCTTTTGTACGAAAAATTAAAGTAATTTTACTCAAGAATGGCTTAACTTCTTTATGGGCTTGTATTAATTTTGTTTGCGTATCATTGTCGCAATTGAAACCAAAGGATAGAATCTATGAAACATTTACTACTTGCATTTACTGTTGCACTACTCATGATAGGATGTAGTTCCAAAAATGAAGAGAGTCTCACCGTTGCTCCAAAAATAGTTGTCGGCAAAAACATTTTAGACACAACTCTTCAAGATCAGTTTGAAAAAGAGCATACAATCCAAGAGAGTACAACAAAGCTCATATTGGCACTTGACAAGGAGAGCGCACATATCTGTAATGACTTCTTTGTAACACAAGCAGCAGACTACTTACGTAAGAATAACACTCAGTTCATTGCAGATGTAAGTGAAGCCCCTTCACTCATTCGTTCTATGTTTATTCTTCCAGGACTCAAAGAGTTCAAACACAAAGTTTTACTCCTCGATACAAAAGAGAAAGCAGCACCATTTCGAAGTGGATTAGATACTCAAAAAATTACAGTTGTAGGCTTACGTAAGGGTGTTATTGAAAAGATAACAACCATAAGTACTGTAGAAGAACTTCAAAAAGCTATAGAGAACAATTAGCATCTACAACTCAAGCAATACCGTATCTCTACGGGTTGCTTCAAACTTCTTACACCCGCTCTCAAAAGCTCCACCCTCACCTATAAGAATACATCTATGTTTTGCTCTGGTTACTGCAGTATATATCAGTTTCGTGTTATGCATGATGAAGTGCGAAAAACTCATAGGAATGACAACAATGTCATACTCCATCCCTTGCACTTTATGGATGGTCAGGGCATAAGAGAGCATCAGCATCGACTTTAACTCCTCATACTCATAAACAACAACAACATCCTCATTTGGATAAAAAACAAAAGCCTGCTCATCTTCCTCTTCTATCTTAAATAGCAGTCCACTCATCCCATTAAAAATGCGTCTTTGTGAGGACTCTTCTCCCATCTTAAAACCATCACCGCTCCATGAGGTCATATTTTCATTTTTGGTATGCACG
>Ga0272440_1000853_pt1 | contig 25713 bp, 19 predicted proteins | sample SSMMMBAug17_FD_192440 | JGI IMG/M metagenome (GOLD analysis project Ga0272440, IMG submission 192440) | Marine sediment archaeal communities from Little Sippewissett salt marsh, Falmouth, MA, United States - SSM-MMB-Aug17 | ecosystem: Environmental > Aquatic > Marine > Wetlands > Sediment ...
TGCACAATTACCCAGGGCGTTGCCCTGGGCTGGTATTTAACGCCCTTTCAGGGCTAAGAAGTCAATCTTCCAACGCATGTTAAATAATTAACTACGATCTACCCGAAAATTTATGATCGCTTACTTATCTGTCTGCCGCACCATTTTTTCCAGACCTGATGATAAATATGTTCGACCTTTTGCGTAAATATGCTGCCATCACATAAGTATGATTGCATCATTCTGGGTCGTATCTCACTTCTAAGATTTGACAATCGCTGTAAAGCATCTGACCAATACATTGCTTTTTTAATATACTGATTGGGAGTATTCACAATCCATTCTGTCAAATCTAACGTTTTTAGAAGACTTGTCACCATTCTTCCTGCATGACTCCTGCCTTCAATGGTGATGCTAGGAACGCCCATCCACAGGCCATGACAGGCAACTGTGTGCCCTGACCAGGGTTGCGTATCCAGTAAAATGTCAATGTCATGATGTTTCAGTAAATATTGCTCAAAAGGTTGAGAACCAAAATATTCGATACGATCTAATGAGATCCCTCTGGACAAAAAAAATCGCTTGTATCTGTCAATAATTGATGCATCAGATAAGGTTAAAGATTGGATTATTAAACGACTTGAAGGAACTGCTTTTAATATGTCAGCCCACAAAGCCAGTACGTCCTCAGATACCTTGCTTAACTTGTGAAATGCCCCAAATGTTAGATAGTGGTTCTCAAGTGCTGGTAATTCGGATGTATCAACTGAAATCTCGGGTGGTTGGTAACAACAAAAACAAGGCGCAATACGAATTAATTTTTCAGTATAAAAAGAATTGCTTTCAACCGGATCAAGGCAGGCATCAGTCAACAAGTAATCCATTGTCTGTAAGCCACTGGTGTTGGCATAACCCAGATATGATATTTGGATAGGCGCCGGCTTTACTGCAAAAATGTCAGTTCTGGATTTAGCGGTATGGCCAGCAAGATCCACAAGTATATCAATACCATCTTTACGAATTTGATCCATAACAGCCGCATTGCAATACCCGCTGATATTTTTCCATGTATTCTTATATTTAGACAGTCTCTGCGTTACCTGATCTGGTTTTTGAATGTCTGCATAGCAGTAGACATCGATATTTTGATGATATTTCAACAGTGGTTCTATAAAAAAGGATACAGGATGCATCCGAAAATCAGGCGAAAGATATCCCACGCGTATTGGACGATTGATATCCGGCATATTGGCATGAAAAGATTGGGAAGAAATTTTTTGAGATATTTGCATTCCCCATCGTTTATGTTCATTAAAAATCTTCTCGGATGTCAGGTTCGGATCGTAGTTTAATACAAGTAGATAATTACTCCAGATTTGTTGACAATCGGTTCGATTGTTTAGTGCTTTTTGATAAGCTTGGATCGCAGCATCAATCTGCGATTTTTTTAAATATAGATTTCCCAATTGATTAAATGCCATTGCCAATTGACCGCAATCATCAGTTTGTGAAATAACCTGTTGACAACAGGCAATGGCATTATCAATTTGATGAAGCGATTCATATACCATAGACAAATGAATATTGGCTTCATGATAATCTGGTTTGATCACCAGCGCCTGAGTGAAACATTCAAGACCTCGTTTAAAGTCTTTTTGATAATACAGTGCCATTCCCAGGTTGTTCAGTATTCCCGGATCATCAGGTTTAAGTTTTAATGCTTGTTGATAATGCGCAATGGCCTGATCAAAAGCCCCGATCCTTGCTAAAAAGACAGCCAGATTGCTATGATAAGCACTTTCCGAATCATAAATCTGGATGGCCTGTTGTATCAATCGAATGGCCTGATCAATGCGACCAATTTTTTCTTCGATCAAGCCAAGCAAATGTAAGGCATCAGGATGGTCAGGATTATTTGATAAAATATATTCACATTGCGCTTGGGATGAATCGTATTGTTCTTTTTCAAAAAGTGTGATGGCCTTTTTCATTTCATTTGGCATGTATGCCTGAGCGTGACTCATTTAATCCCCCTTATCAGGCCTTGATCATCGTTTCAGCCATGTCTCTTGTGCTTATTCAAATCAAGAGTAAGAGCAATATTAAGAGAAATGGCCAAAACAATGATCCAGACTTCTTTTTTCGTTACACCATGACACCCACAATTGACTGAAAGCCTTCTCCAGCGAATGAACATATTGAGATCGATTACTAATGCCTGATTCAATTATCCGATTACGCATATTTTTTCGCAATGTATTCAGATTGCTGAGATTTTTTGTCAAATTAACCGCTTTTTCCACAAAGTCCTGATGATCTCTTGCTATCCACTCTTTCAAATCAAGGGCAAGAAGCAATCTTTGTCCAATACGTGACGCATGCCTTGTGCCTGCAAGGGTTAATATGGGAATGCCCATCCACAAGGCATGACATGATGTTGTATGACCTGTCCAGGGTTGTGTATCAAGCATAATATCTATCTGATGATGTAATTTTATATACTGCTCAAAAGGCAATGTTCCAATGCATTTAACACGATGTCTTTTGATTCCATATTTTTCAAAACAGGTCTGAAAGTATCGGACAATATCCGGATCATCATAAGCTGATGCCTGAAGCAGTATTTTTGATTCGGGTATTTGTAACAGCACTTTTGACCAGAGTTGAATAATGCATTCAGATACTTTTGATGTATTATGAAACGCGCCAAAACAAATTTTTTTGTTTATTAATGCAGGTGAAGGTGAGATCGGCAAGCTATTGCCAAGAGATGACAGACAAAAAAAATAGGGATCAAGATAAATTAACTGTTCAGTAAAATATGAATCTGAACTGCCTTTTGGGTCGATCACAGTATCAGTCAAACGATAATCGATATGTTTCAATCCACTGGTTGTAGGATACCCTAAATAGGTGACCTGAATGGGCGCCGCTTGATATGTCATAATACGAATGCGGCTATTTGCCGTGTGGCCGGAAAGATCGACCAGAATATCGATCCCATCTGCCCTGATTTGATTGGCTACTTGCTGATCATTCATTGTGTGAATCAGATAAAATTTATTGACATGTTTTTGTATTTTTTCAGTGGTTTGATCAGGTGTGGGCACATGGGCATAACAAAATATTTCAAACTGTTTGGGATTATAATGCAAGAGAGCCGGTTCGATAAAATAGCCCACAGAATGTCCACGAAAATCAGGTGAAATATAAGCCAGCCGGATGGGGCGATCTGGATCAGGATAGTTTGAAAAATTCAATTGATTTTTTGGTTTCATGGAAAACCTATTCCCCCACTGTCTATGATAAGTAAAAAGTTCATCAGAAGAGACATTCGGGCAATAATTGAGATACAATAATAAATTGCTTTGTGCGACAGGCGAATCTGGTTCAAGGGCAACGACCTTTTTGATGTGCGCCACTGCCTCAGGCATACACCCAATGAGTCGATAGGCATGAGACAAATTGGTATGAATTCCCGCATGATTGATATCAAGTTCCAATCCAATTTGAAAATGTTCAAATGCTTTCTGCCATTGTTTCATTTCAATATAGCATGTGCCAAGATTACTATGGATGGTGGCATTTTTACTATCTAACTTAAGGGCTTTACTATAGTAATTGTGTGCTTCAAAAATATCCTTTTTTTGAAACGCATGATGGGCTCTGATGAGCATTTCGGATATCGTCTGCATATTGAAATTACCTGTTGTAATTAAATCCATTTTGATGACACGTTAATCAATTGCATTTAAAGGACTTTCCTATTGGATTTTCGACTTTTTCAAGTTATCTTCAGAAACCAGGAATACATAGGGTTTTTTTGAAATGGGGTTTTCTCCCTCAATAACAAGTGTATGATAAACAGTCTCAATATTTTGATATGTCAACACGTCTTTTGCTCCACCCATTTTAAAAATTTTTCCATTTTGCATCAAAATCAGTTGATCACAAAATTCGCTGGCAAGGTTAAGATCATGCAATACAATCATAATGGACATATGTTTTTTATGTTTCAATCGATTCAACAAGGTAAGTATTTGCAATTGATGTGAAATGTCCAAATGATTAGTGGGTTCATCCAGTAAGAAAAGATTCGGTTCCTGAGCCATCGCACGCGCAATACGAACCAGCTGCTTTTCACCACCACTCAGGGCATTCAGTTGACGATATCGCAAGGGTTCAATCTGTGTGATTTTCATTGCTGTTTCAGCAATTTGGATATCCTGTTCCGATTCCCAAAATTGCCATCGCTTTCGATAAGGATTTCGGCCCAACAGAATATAGTCTTCAACATGCATAGATTGGTCAAGCTCTGTTGATTGTAACACAATGGCAATTTCTTTGGACAATGCTTGTTTATTATATAATTCTATCGAATGATTACAATACAAAATCTGCCCGCTTTTTGCAGGAATAAATCCAGTAATTGCTTTCAGTAGCGTTGTTTTTCCTGAACCATTGGGGCCAATTATGCCAACGCAACAGCCTTTTGGAATATCAAATGAAATATCTCGTAATTGAAATTGTGATGACTGCCGACAGCTTAATTGATTGACAGATAAAACAATTTGATTTTGTTCGGTATTGTTCATTTTTTAACCAGTGCATAAATAAATATCAGTCCACCTACAAGTCCTGTCACAATGCCAACAGGTAACTCCAGAGGGGAGATTAGAGTTCTGGCCAATAAATCACATAGAATAATAAAAATAGCACCTGTGATATAACTGGCCATAACAACTGTTCGATGATCTGATCCAAAAAATAATCTGACAAAATGCGGTACAACCAAGCCCACAAATCCAATAATTCCGGAAATCGAAACGCAAAATCCAGTCAGAATTGATGCCAAAATCAGCAATAGATTGCGCACACGTTCTACATGGAGTCCTAAATGAAATGCATCCGCCTCACCCAATGAGAGTACATTTAAATCAACAGAAAACATAGATGTAATCAGACATCCAAGCAAGGAAACAATTAGCAGACAATATACAAGAATACGATTGGGTTCTTCAAGTGAACCCATTGTCCAAAACATGATACTATGCATCTGCTCTGACTTTGAAAGAGAAATAATCAGCATAAATAATGAATTTGAAATAAAACTGATCATCACACCAATAAGAAGTAAACGCTGCACATTCTGAACAACACCAAATGCATTGAGACTATAAATCGCAAGGATAACACATCCTGCACCAATCATCCCAAAAAAGGGGAGCGACAATGCATAACTCTGGTTTAATGAAAACACGATACTGATACTCACACCCAGCGCAGCGCCCCCAGAGATGCCCAGGGTATAGGGCTCAACCAATGGATTCCGAAAAACCGCCTGAAGAATTACACCTGCAAGACTTAATGCACCGCCGACTGCGATACCGACCAGTATTCGGGGCAAACGAATTTGCATTAAAATGGTATAATCCGTGCTGTCAATTTGGTTCAGTAAAATCCAAAACAGTTTATCAATAGAGATATTCATTGTCCCCATAGTGAGTGCAATGATGCAAACACCAGTGAGCGTTATCAATAAAATACTTAATGTAATTAACCATTTAACCGCTTTTTGATTCATGCATAATGTTCCGGTTTAATTGTGGATGAAGCAATTGAATCAATTGCTGAAGTGCATCTGCAAAAGATACAACTGTCGGGCTGCAAAACATCTCTGAATCGATAATATGGATTCGTCTGGATTGTGCTGCTTTTAATGAACGAAACCGCAGCCATCGATTTCTTTCTTCATCTCCTGTCATGCCCATAGAAGTAATCAGGATAACATCAGGATTGCTGGCAAGCACCTTTTCTTTACTAAAAATTCCATTTTTTTGATTGGACGCTATATTAATTCCTTGCGCCAGTGAAATCAAATCATTGACAAAACTTTCGCTCGTTGCTGCATATAGCGGCCTTGCACCCAACTGAACAAAAACTTTTTGTTTGTTTACAGCACCCAAAGAACCGATCAAAACGTTGATTCTATCTTGCGCCATGTTGACAAGTTTTTCAGCCAGTTGTATTTGTCCCAATTTCTGTCCCAAACGCAAAAACTGCATTGACATCTGCTTAAAATTATAGGGTTGTGCAAAAGAAGCAATATCGATTCCCAATGATTTAAATTTTTTTATTGCACGATGATCTGTGAGATGCGTTGCAACAATCAGGTCGGGATCGAGCCGGATAACAGCTTCAATATTGACATCCACAGCAGATGCCACCCGCTTTTTGTTTTGGGCATCTATCGGTTTGTTACAATAAATCGTGTTACCTACCAGACATGATCCCTTTTCAAGCAGGTAGATGCTTTGGGTTAATGATGGGGCTAATGAGACAATTCGTTTGATTGAACCTGTTTTTGGATTCTTTTGGGGGGTCGTTTGTGAAAAACAAACAGTCAAACTGGATATGATAATCCAGACAATTAATGTGCGCAATGTGATGGTACTCATCATGGTTATTATCATAAGTGATCATTCCGGTTCTTCAATAAAAAGCTTTTTAAAACATTCATAGCAGAACTGACCGGGTTGAAATAAAAAAGAATATGAAGTAATCAGGCAAATACAAAATCCGATAATAATACTCATGAGTAAATTACCGGAAAAAAATGAAATAATATAAACGACAATAGACGTTACAGCAGATAGCATCAATGAGATGCCTACCAAACTCAAAACTGTTTTACCAACATCCATAATGTTATTGGGAATATTTGATGGATTAATTTCAGGGGCATTTTGAGCCCCTTCTATGATCCATTTACCCATTGGAATAATCATAAAAGGGACAACAAAAAAACCCATTGCATATAAGGTTAATGCAACATTGCTATATAGAAAAGAGGGGCCCATATACGTTCCCGGTGTCCATAATTGATTATTGTGCGATGTTGCATCATATAAAAATCGTTGCCATCCAAGACCATCCCATCCATGAAGCAAAACAAAAAACATCAGGAAATACCCCAGAAACCATTGTAAATGCGCCCAATAATATCGCCCTGCTTTGATACATTTATAACAGACCCAAAATCCTAGTATGCCTTGCGTAATATTTGTAATTGCAAAGATTGTAACAAGCCAGGATGGTAGATCGCCATGACAGGTGGCCACTTGCATGGTTTCCCAATGGGGAAACCGCCATAGAAGGTAAATTCCTGATGGTGCAAAAATACAAGATAAATATAAAAGCGTGTAAGTAAAATAATCATTTTGAAAGAACGTATCTTTTTCTTTCAATTGTCTGGAAGCTGAAGCGGCAAATCCAGCTCCCAAAGCATATGACCAAAATATATCGACCTGAACCATTTATTCCTCCTTCTGTAATGTAATGATATAATGTAAAGATTGATAATAATGAAAAGAACAAAAAGATAATGAATGAAAAAAAATACACGATGATATTTATTAATCACGAATATGATCTATCATCATTGTTGCGTCATTACAATTATAAAATTTCGGCATCTTTCATTAATCAGTTAATACTTTTTTGACAACAAGATACCCTTTGTAGAAACGCACGGCTGTGCCCTATAAATATATAACTAATAACGTTTCCAATAAAACAATCGCCCATCAAAAATATTTCTTATCCCCTTGATATCATCAGGCTTAAAACGAACAGGCAGCGGCGCAGAAAACTTTGATGATGAAAAAAACAAAACCATTTCACCACTTCCAGAATATTGTACAAATGGGGGATACAATATCCCACTTATGGGCTGGCAAAATACTGACAAACCCAAATTTTTAAAAATTTCATTGAAATTTTGACCATTACAGGCATTAACCATGTAAGCATTTGAAATACCACCATTCTGACAGGGTAAATTGTCTGGCGTAAACGTATTGGCGATAAAAAATTTTTCGCCGAGGTATGTAAAGGGTAAAAAGACCCGCTCCCCTGGATTCATATCCATAAACCATCCAACATATGATTGTGCAGCGATGGGGTCCCAGTTTATTGATTGAATCGTCTGGGTTGATTGATATAGATTTCGTTTTTGCAAAGTCACATTTGATGGCGTATGATCTGGTTTTCTGATTTCTGAGTGGTTTTGCATCACAGAATTAAATGATCCCAAATAAGTATGACGCACTGTTGATAAAGTTATATTACGTTGATATTGCCAGTAATCGGACCCATCCCAGATACAATAAATACTTTGTGTGGATTGATCTTGAATGTCATGTTGCTCAAGATATTGACCTGTGCCAATCAAAATTAAAGACCCCAAAAATTGACTATCACAATGACGAATCACTTCAGGACGAATGGTGATTGGCTGTACCTGTCCATTTTTTGCACAGGCTTGAAATAATGGTCTTGGACGACTATCGTATTCATCTTCATAAAACACACGCCATTGATTGGGATTTGACGATTGACAATCAAATTTCCAAAGATTGCCATGCAAATCCCCGGCATAAATAAAATCCACTGTCTGATTGGAATCAATATCAATCAACGCAGGTGTTGATAATCCATTGTCTACTCCTGATGATGGCAACGAAATGCCTTTTGAGATATTCTGCCCATCCCATTTTAATGGCTTTCCAGTAAGCGCATCAAATATATACAAATACCCCTGTTTGTTATCACTGTTATATCCATTTCCAAAAATAACAACGGGTGCGTTGTTGCAATTGGAATTCACAATATAAACCTGCTGAATATATCCCAGATCCGGATCATTTGAAGGTGCATATTCCCACATGGGCATATTTTGTGACTGGTCTGCTCCAATATTCAAGCAAAACACCCCTTTTCCGCCGCGTCCCAATGATCCCACCAGTAAATGACGTCCATTCTGTTTGTATACATAGAGATTGCCATCAACATAATAATGATGTTCTCTTGCCTGATTTTTCAGTAAATGCAACCGCGGCCATAAAATTTTGGGGATATAAGCCATTTTTTCACTTCCGGTTTCCATATCAAAAGCGTGAACCATGCCATCATTGGCAGCAATCCATAGTGTGTTTTCATGAATCACTGGTGAGGAATGAACAATATCGCCCAAAGGCAAGTTAAAAATATCTTTGATGGTATTATCAGACACATCTGAAGAATCAATGCGATCTATACCAAAAGGGATACCGGAGCGGCCATCATATGTAATAATTATTCTTTTTGTTTGTTGGGCCAGAACATTCTTTGCAGACCATTTGGGAATATGCTGGTTGTGTGAGTCGATATCGTAAGCTTTCATATCTCCTGTCCAATCTCCTGAAAAATATGATGTTTCAATCAATCTTGATTGGTTCTGAATGCTTTGTCCTGCGAAAGTTGCACTGCTGACAACAGTTTGTCTGTCTTGAATATGGGATGCTATTTTTTCAATAATAGTGTCCAGCATATGGGGATTATCTGCATTATAAAAGAATCCCCTTCCATTAATCGCAGCATGAAACAGATCAATGATGGTTTTTTCGGTTCCAGGTAATGGTTTGGGCCATTGTGGACAATCTGGCGGACAGTTTTCATATGTATCGGGCAAATCAGTTAAAGAAAAATGAATAATCATTGGAATGATATGTTGATGGCTTGCCTCTGCATTCGTTGTATTTGGTATTTCAAGGGCCAAATCCTGTTCATAATATTTCATAACAACATCAGCAAAGGTATTTTCATAAGGATCGGAATAATAAGAACCATCAAAAAGTGTGTCGTTGTTACCACCATCACAATCGCGATTCCCAATATCGGGTGTTGCGCCATTATATTGACCATCTGTCAATATAATCACATATGCCAGACGACAACTGTCATCTGCCATATGCTGCTGAAAAGGGGAATGTATATCTATTATTGAATGTGAATGTGTATCCAGATAGTTTCCAATTTCCTGATAACTTTGTCTCAATGGTGAATCACCATATGATTTATATGTATAAATTTTCGCAAGCAGTGCATTTTTGTTTTGATCAAAATTTGTCTGAGTATTGTCAAGAAGGCAGGCCGGAACGACCAGAGAACGATTAAAAGAATACAGACCGACCCAACCACAAGCAAAACGATCCAGTAATTGCCCCAAATGATACCTGGCACTCAGTTCTTTTCTGCGATGAAATGAGAACCAGTTGGCAAAGTTCTGGCGTTGCTTTGTATAAGTCATGGGCTGTCCGAAAGAATTTAAGGTCATGGTGTCTGGAAGATTCGAAAAAGGAATTGAACGTAAATTGGAGTTTGAAATATCCGCATGAGGTTCAATGACTTCATAAGTATGAATGTTATGATTCGTGAGATCAACAAGCATTAATTGTTCATCAGTATCCAGTCTGTCATTGGTGTTTTTATCCACAAACACGAAATAATGAGAAAAAGAAAGAGTAAAATTATCTTTGCTCAGATAGGAATCATCAAGGTTCAGACATGCAGATTTCATGGGGTGATACAAAGGACAATCTGGATCAGCATTTATGGGAGATGGCATATCCTGCAAGATTGTATGCCAGTGAGGCCAGGGATGATAGATTTTTCGTGGATTATAATACATTCGATTGGTGATACAGCATCTTGCCTGCCAGCTTTGATATGCTTTTGGCGAGATAACAGTTTGCTGCGTTGTCAGGGATGAAAGCGCATGATTATCTGGATCGTTAAATACATAATGATAGTCAGAAAGAACAGTGTTGTCTGATGCCGCCAGTATGCTGTCATTCATGCTGGTAGAATCATCAATTAAAAGCATGATAATGGGTGGCGGAGATTGAATCATTGCAGCCAATGGCGTGTCCGGAATATCTATTGCCAGAGACAATGGCGCAAAACAAAATATGTGCAGACAAATGAAAAGTATCAGGGTCATTGTACGATCCGCTTGCGAAGTCCCAACTCGACAATTGCTGTACTCCCCAAATTTTCAGCCTTTGCCAGAATAGTAAAATAACAGGTTTGAATGTGTCGATCATTTGTCATGATCAAGGATTCAGCTGGCATTTTATCGGTGTGTGTATTGAGTAAAACTGCAATTGCCTGCGCATCAGGTGGAAACTTTTTTGATGTCAACTGTTGCCAGAATGATGGTCTGGCAACAGTTTTCAAGTCGATGCGTTGCTCATTTTTAATCCATGTGAAATGACTGGACAAATCATCAATTGATGAATAATTCTGAATATTTATGGCACGCAACATCTCTACCATTTGGTCGGCCACTGATTGCGCACGATAAAAAGATTGCTTTGAGACCACTTCATTACGAACAATATAGTAATTATTCATGCTCGTCCGAAATAGTGATAATGAAAACAAACTTAATAACGATAGTATTAGCAAAATAAACATGGAAGCCAGTCCATTATCTGAAGCTGCGGATCTCAAAATTTTATCACCTAATTTTTTTCTTCTCCTGATAATTCCTTTTCAAAAGGAAAGGAACTAAATCATGCCAAGTGATTTAAAGAAAACCCCTAATACCCCACAAAGAGAAATAGTTATTGCAAGAGAGAACATACGCAATGTAAAAGATTTATGTTGTTCATCTCTTTTATCAAGCTTACTTCCCAAGTTGTCAATAGATGCAATGACTCTCTCTAAGCGTTTGTCCACTTGCTCAAAGCGTTTATCCACTTGCTCAAAGCGTTTATCCACTTGCTCAAAGCGTTTATCCACTTGCTCAAAACGTTCTTTCATATCGCTTCGAAACTCATCAAAACGTTTATCTACCTGTTCAAAACGTTTATCTACCTGTTCAAAACGTTTATCTACCTGTGTAAAGCGCTCAAGCATATCCTGTCGGGATGCACCGAAATGCTTATCAACATCGGCAAATTTACGATCCATATCCAGTTTAAGATCGCGTGCCTGTTCACGAAAAGATTCCTGATTTCTGCGTAGCTCATCTGACTGAAACTGTAAATGATCAAAACGACTGTCAAAATATTTGGTATTAGGAATATGGCCCGCAATTAACATTTGTATATCAGGTGTAAGAGGCATGTTTTTTTCATTTTCGTTCATTTTTATCTCCTTTTTATAAATAATTCATCACTGGGTTATTGTAGATGCTTCAATTCGTAAAATCAGACCTGACACCAAAAACATATTTGTTTGAATCCTTGCAATGCACTCAACAAAATTTAGGCTGGTTTGATTGATCGAAAAATTTTCTGCATGGACATATCCGGTTACATAATTCCTTTTCAAACTGTATCTGGCTCAGGCAGTGGAGACACGATTCGATCTGCTTTTCTTATTTAAAAGGAAAGGAACTAAATCATGCCAAGTGATTTAAAGAAAACCCCTAATACGCCACAAAGAGAAATAGTTATTGCAAGAGAGAACATACGCAATGTAAAAGATTTATGTTGTTCATCTCTTTTGTCAAGCTTACTTCCCAAGTTGTCAATAGATGCAATGACTCTCTCTAAGCGTTTGTCCACTTGCTCAAAGCGTTTGTCCACTTGCTCAAAGCGTTTATCCACTTGCTCAAAGCGTTCTTTCATATCGCTTCGAAACTCATCAAAACGTTTATCTACCTGTTCAAAACGTTTATCTACCTGTTCAAAACGTTTATCTACCTGTTCAAAACGTTTATCTACCTGTTCAAAACGTTTATCTACCTGTTCAAAACGTTTATCTACCTGTTCAAAACGTTTATCTACCTGTGTAAAGCGCTCAAGCATATCCTGTCGGGATGCACCGAAATGCTTATCAACATCGGCAAATTTACGATCCATATCCAGTTTAAGATCGCGTGCCTGTTCACGAAAAGATTCCTGATTTCTGCGTAGCTCATCTGACTGAAACTGTAAATGATCAAAACGACTGTCAAAATATTTGGTATTAGGAATATGGCCCGCAATTAACATTTGTATATCAGGTGTAAGAGACATGTTTTTTTCATTTTCGTTCATTTTTATCTCCTTTATATAAATATTTCATCTCGTAAAATCAGACCTGACACCAAAAACATATTTGTTTGAATCCTTGCAATGCACTCAACAAAATTTAGGCTGGTTTGATTGATCGAAAAATTTTCTGCATGGACATATCCGGTTACATAATTCCTTTTCAAACTGTATCTGGCTCAGGCAGTGGAGACACGATTCGATCTGTTTTTCTTATTTAAAAGGAAAGGAACTAAATCATGCCAAGTGATTTAAAGAAAACCCCTAATACGCCACAAAGAGAAATAGTTATTGCAAGAGAGAACATACGTAATGTAAAAGATTTATGTTGTTCATCTCTTTTGTCAAGCTTACTTCCCAAGTTGTCAATAGATGCAATGACTCTCTCTAAGCGTTTGTCCACTTGCTCAAAGCGTTTATCCACTTGCTCAAAGCGTTTATCCACTTGCTCAAAGCGTTTATCCACTTGCTCAAAACGTTCTTTCATATCGCTTCGAAACTCATCAAAACGTTTATCTACCTGTTCAAAACGTTTATCTACCTGTTCAAAACGTTTATCTACCTGTGTAAAGCGCTCAAGCATATCCTGTCGGGATGCACCGAAATGCTTATCAACATCGGCAAATTTACGATCCATATCCAGTTTAAGATCGCGTGCCTGTTCACGAAAAGATTCCTGATTTCTGCGTAGCTCATCTGACTGAAACTGTAAATGATCAAAACGACTGTCAAAATATTTGGTATTAGGAATATGGCCCGCAATTAACATTTGTATATCAGGTGTAAGAGGCATGTTTTTTTCATTTTCGTTCATTTTTATCTCCTTTCAATTAGTAACTCTTGCGAAATTATTTTAGTTTATGTCTGAGCCGACTTGTCGTGTCTGCCTGACGCCACTTCTATCAAATATATGTAGCAGCGCAAATTGTCCGAATAAATACTCCTTTACTATAATAGATACATCATTGTCAATACGATTTTCTGGATCATCAATTAGATCAATGGATAACTTAGGAATGCTCTGAAAATAAGTTCCCCATTTTATAAAATGTTCATCGGGGTTTTTGTTCTGTAGAGACGTAGCATGCTACGTCTCTACGTGCCAAACTATTATACGTTCAAGATAAATGGGGATCTTATTTTTCGAGTATTCCTTATACTTGCTCTTGATCACCGGGCGTATGCACAAGTTGGGGGAAAATATTTACATAATTAGTGGGTACCTTTTTTGAATCAGAATTTTCAGAATTAAATGAATTTTTAGAATTAAGAAAAAATTGGAGGTTTTATGTTTATCAATGGCTTTTGTTGAGACGCGTTTCAATTTTAACATCAATCATATGCTGGGCTTCTTTCTCAATACGTTGACAAATATTGAAAAGCTCCTGCCCGGACATATTTACTGTACGAATACTGCCGGCAACTTCATTGATACCTTTGGATGCTTCAACAGCATTTTTGGAAACATCATCAGAAACCAGCGACATTTCAGACATCAAATGCGCAATTTCATCAGATTGAATATTGGCCTGTGAGGCATTATCCGAAATATCATGCAATGCCAAAGTTTGCTGTTCAACTGCTTGAGAAATGGATTCAGACGACTGATTCATGGATTCAATTACTTTTTGCATGTCAAAAATGTCGGTAATGGCTTTTTGTGTTTGTTCCTGTGCCCCAGCAATTCTTTTTGCAATATCTTCTGCTGCCCTTGCGCTCTGTTCTGAAAATTTGGTGATTTCGTTTGCAACCACAGCAAAGCCTTTACCTGCTTCACCGGCAGATGCCGCTTCTATGGCGGCATTGACAGCTAGAATATCTGTTTTCTCTGCGATTTTTTTAATAACTTCTGTAACCGATCCAATTTGATCGGCTGCCACTCCCAGGCTTTTCATGGTCTGGGATGTAATACCAGCCATTGAAACAACCTTTGCCGCAATATTAGAACCATTCTGCGCATGTCCGGATATTTGATTCATGGCAGAAGTCAAATCTTGTATTGAACTGGCAACAGAATTGTTATGACGGGACATTTTCTCTGAAGACTTAGAAATAGACTTGATATTGACACTCAGTTCTTCCATTGAAGATGCAATGGTTTCAATATTGGCAGACATTTCTTCTGATGCGCCGGCCACAGTATCAGATTCCATATTGAGATGGTCAATCTGGCCGGATAAATTTATCGATATTTCATGAAGATCTTTGGCTTTCTGATCAAGCGCTTTCATTGTATTTGCTTGAATCTCAGCATGTTGATTTCGTTCGATTACTGCCTGCATCTGCATTTCTTTCTGTTGTGTTCGCTCCTTTTGAAATTGTTCCAGTAAACTGAATCCAAGCATGAAAACACACAAAAAATACCCAATTTCTACAGATTTTTCTATTAAAAAGTTCGATGGCAACACTCCAATTGTTTTTAAAGAATAGGTGATAACTCCTGTGAAAACAGTCAGCCACGCAATGAGAAAAAAGTTGGATTGCGCAAGGCCCTTTCGAAGAGAGGCAATAATTGTTATTAATATCAGCAGGCTTTGTAAAAAAAGAATCAGCATGTTGAATTTTATTGATATTTCATAAGGCCCCACAAATGCGATAAATAAGCCTGTTACAGAAACAACGATTGCGGCTTGAAATACCTTGTTATATTTAAATAACTGCTCTTTTATCTTTAAAAAATGTTTTGTAAATAAAATGGCTGCCAGAGATGTTAACGATATAAAAACAGGTACAGATATGATAGACCATGTATTCCATTGCGGCCATAACCATGCGGCTGCGACCCCTTTGTAGGCCATATGAAAAAGTACGTACGTCATTATAAAGAATGCATAAATTAAACACGTTCGATACCTGAAAAGCCAGAAAAGAATAATATTAAGCAGTGATATAAAAATAAAAAATACATATAAACTGGCTGTCCCCATAAACATCAGTATTTCAAATGCATAGAAAGCGGATGGTTCCCATAAAGTCATTGGAAACTGTAAGGATGAATTTGATTTCACCTTAATATAAATTGTCATGGTATCATTTTTTGTCATTTGAATGGGTAAAATGAAGTCTGGATGGTGTAAAGGGCGGTTTGAAAAAGGACGGCTTAATCCTGTTTGAATATGATTTATTTTATTGTTTTTCAATATATAGAAGTCAATTTTATTCAGTAATGGATATTGCAGGTGAATATACCAGAATGATGTTTTTTCAATATCCGAGGAATTGAAGGACATTTTTAGCCAGTAGGTAGATTTCGAAAATCCAAAGCTCAGGGTTTTATCAAATGGTGTGTTAAATTCGAATTTGTTATTTGTAACATCTTCAATACAGATCTGATCACTTGTATCTATCAACCAGTATAAATAAGGGGCCAAATCAAGACGTTCCATTTGAGAATTAAGATTGATTACTGATGCCTGATTTGTTTTTGCCAGACAGATTTCTATCAAACAAACACTCACAATAAATGTGATGAAGAATACTTTTCTACACATGATTAATTTTCCCTTTTGTAAAATATTATATATTTTTTTTCTAATTCAATTGATCCGGCAATAAAAATTTTAATCCATATTCCATTGCCAATTGATTATCAATAAATAAATCAACCAGTTGTGAATCAAGAATGTTCTTTTCTTTCATATCTTCTAATATTTCAATCGCTTTTGAAATTGTCATGGGTTTTTTATAGGGGCGATCTCTGGCAGTAAGGGCTTCAAAAATATCTGCAATGCTGATAATGCGTGTTTGAATCGGGATTTGTTTTTCAGATAACCCCCGCGGATAGCCAGTACCATCAAGTGCTTCATGATGTCCACCAGCAAATTCAGCCACACGTGATAAACTGTCTGGAAAAGGTAATTGTTCGAGCAGTTTTAGTGTCAATTCTGCATGATTTTCAATGACTTTTCGTTCAGAGCGACTCAATGTGCCTTTTTGAATGCACAAAAAATGAACTTCATCCTCAAAGAGATATGACTGACTGATTCCATCCAGATTAAATGTTTTTTCTGCAATTTTACGAATACGAATGGCATCCTGCTCAGAAATAAATCGATCTGCTCTGTTGCATGATTTAATAAATTCAATATCTTCTCGACTCTCAGAAATTTGATGTTTCAATTTTTCAGCGTCCGAAGAATCATCAGATTTGACCATTTCAAGTTCGATAATCTTTTCAATTAATTTAAAACGTGTTTCAATCGAATGAATCCGATCATAAATGGTTTCAAGACGTGTTGCTTTATTGATAATATGCTCGGGTGTCGTAATTTTTCCCACATCATGCATCCAGGCAGCCAGCCGGATTTCTTCAAGTTGATCATCAGAAAAAGACATATTTTCAAAGGGTTCATCACGACACTTATTGATCGTATTGGCCAACATCATCGAAATATCCACCACACGTTTCACATGACCACCTGTATAAGGTGATTTTTCGTCGATAGCAGTAACGATACTTTTAATAAAGGCATCGACAAATGCTTTTTGAGAGCGCATCTCGCGCGAAAGCATTTCAGACTTAATTTTTTCAGCATTCTTTGCGGCGGCTTCACGTTCACGTTGTTCGGTTTCAATTTGCGCTCTTCGAAACGCCTCATCACGCTGTAAACGATTAATATATGATTGCGAATGATATCGAATCCGTGCAATCACTTCCAGTTTATCAGGCAGTTTGACCATATAATCATTGGCCCCCAGAGAAAAAGCCTGTGCTTTAATTTTTGCTTCCTCTTTTGCGGATAAAACAATTAATGGCACATGACGTGCGAAAGAATTCATTCGGTACAATCTCACCAGTGTAAGGCCATCAAAATGCGGCATGATCAGGTCCTGAAGAATGACTGTGGGTTGAAATTTGTTTACCATGTGGATGGCATGACGTGACTCCAGACAATGACAAAACTCAATGTCGTTTTCACTTTCAAGCATTTTTCGGACAGATTTGCCAATCAGTTTTTGATCATCGACCAGAAGTACTTTAATTGTATGATCGGTCAACGAAATGTTGGCTTGTGATAAATCTAATTCACTCATAATGGCCTGTTAAACGTCATTCATTTCTTCCCTGGAAATTACCTTGAAACGTGCCACAAGTTCGCGCAATATTTTAGACAATCGTGATAAATCATCAGCAGATCTGTTTAATAATCTGGCACTTTCACAGGTTTCATTGGTATTCATATTTACCTGAACAATATTCTTTTTCAGCTTACCTGTGACGTGCGCTGCTTCAGCCGCATTTTTTGAAACATCTTCCGCACCAATGGCCAGTTCAGCCGTTGATGCTGCGATTTCATCAGCCCGAATATTTGCCTGTGATATATGCTTTGCGATATCATTAGCAGCTTCTGTTTGTTCATCAACCGCCGAGGTAATGACTTCTGATGAAGTATTAATTTCTGAAATCACAGTGGATACATCAGAAATAACAGAAACCGCTTCATTGGTTTTCTCCTGAACCTTTGAAATACGCTCTGCAATATCCTCAGCCGCCCGAGCGCTTTGTTCGGCAAATTTTGTAATTTCACCAGCAACAACAGAAAATCCCTTTCCTGCCTCTCCTGCTGAGGCCGCTTCAATGGCAGCATTGACTGCCAGCAGATCTGTTTTTTCGGCAATGCGCTTGATAACAGCTGTGACATCTCCTATTTCATCAGCGGCTTCACCCAATGATTTCATGGTATTACAAGCGGTTGTCGCCATTTCAACCGATTTTCGTGCAATATCAGCGCCCTGCCTCGCGCTGTTTCCTACATCATTCATCGAAGCGGATAACTCTTCTATAGAGCCTGCAACAGAATCAATATTATGAGACATCTGATCTGCACTTTGTGATAGTTGTCGAATATTGACACTCATTTCCTCAGCAGCAGAAGCCATCATATTGATATTGGCGCTCATTTCTTCCATAGAATCAACCATATGATCTGTCGCTTTTGCCTGACTCGACATGCTGACATCCTGTTGTCTGGACATGGCAGAAAGATCATTTGCCGATTCAGCAACCCTTGTTCCGGCATCCTTTACTCTGGCAACAATGCTGTTCAAATGATCGGCCATCCGAACAATTTCACTGGCCAATTGTCCAATTTCATCCTTTTGGTGAATATCCAATCTTGATGTAAAATCACCACTGGATATGGTCTGAACATATGTCACAAGACGATGAATAGGAAGAATCGTATATCGAGACGTTAACACAACGATCAGACACATAAAGAATAATGCTGAAAATCCCCCCACTTTAATTATGATTTCAACTGCATCTGAATTCTTTGTCGCCTTTTTGATCGTTTCTTGTATGGCCTGATTGGTCAGGTGTGATTCCATTGAAATCAGTTTTTTTAACTGCTTTTTGATCATTGTTCCTTTTGTTTCCAGTTCTGGAAATTTTTCACTGGCTGTATATGAATCTCCTGTTGTACAGATTTCGGAAATTTGTTTAAATAAGGGAACAAAATCTCTCAAACCATTGGTAATGATTTGAATTAATTTTTTTTCTTTCTGACTGTACTTGATTTTGTTGATTGTTTTTAAATCTAACAGACATTTTTCAATTTGATGAAGGTGCATTTCAGACTTTTTCCGAATGCTTGCAGATTTTTCGCCCATCATATTGGCAATAATAAGTTCAGGAATACTTGCACAGGACATGCTGAAATTTGCATCAATATTGACAATCTTTTCCTGATTCTTGAGATTATGGGCATAAAAGCCCTTTAACAAATTTTTCTGATCGTTAAATTCTCTGAACAAATAGGACAGTATGGTAAAAGTGATTAGAATAACAAGAATCAAAGGAAAGAGTATTTTATAACTAATTTTCATAGAAACCTCATGATTGTTTATTATTTAATATACATCCCGCAGCAGACAATAAAACTGTCTTTGCCGACAACAACCCGTTTGCCATATACTTTTTTTTGAAAAATACCAGATGAATTTGGCTTGACATAACTGTAGACAGTCCATCCACTGCCATCGGTCATGGCCTTTTTGACAATTTCATCGCGAAATTTTTTACCGCGAACATCTGGTTTTCCTTTGTATGAACGTCCTACCAATGTCGGTTTGAAAGGGTGGGCCTTTATAACACAGTTTTGATCGTACACAAAAACATACAATGTTTTTGATGGGATATAAAATTTTCCTGATGGATCACCAATTTTTTTTATTGCAGACAGGCCCTCATTCTTGATTAATTGGACCGCCTCATTAACAAGACTGATCACTTCTGTTTCTGTCACTGTTGACGCTTCAACAAATGAACAGAGAAGTAAGCATATTAATTGAAGTAATAAATATTTTTTCATTTTTCCTCCTGCTATCCCTGCTGAATTGATACCAGCAGGTTCTCTGCATTCAGTATTGTTAAAAGTTTTGATTGAAGTTTACAGACGCCTACAGTAATTGCACGTTTCATGCTCATTTCTGAGATGATGGATTGATCATACTGATGATATTCGATACTTGTTTCAGGAACACACACCACCCCATTATGTGCATCCACAAGAATACCAAATAAATCCTGGCTGATTTTTGGCTTGAACAGGATTAATTTGTCCTCAGCCATGTTTTTGATATCTTTTATCTGAAGGATAACCCGCAAATTCAATGCCAGATAAACCTGCCCACGAATATTTGTCAGGCCTTTAATTTCCTTTGGTGCATGATGAACCGTCGTAATGGAAAAATCATCTTTTATTTCACGCACATCGTGAATATCCACACCAAATAAATATTCCCCGACACTGAACGTACAAAATTGATATTTTTTTACTTTCATACAATGTTTCTTTTGTTGTTCAATAATGTTCTGACACTTGAAATCATCCGATCTTTATCAATTTTTACCTCATGCATATCAAATCCCAATTTTTTACTTTTTTCCATTGATTCCAATGAGTTCAATGCGGATAATGCCATTGCCGGAATATGTTTATATTTTGGATGATTTCGGATTGTTTGAATCAGTCGCCATCCATCCATTACAGGCATTTCAATATCAGACACAATTAAATCCACTGGATTAGATTCCAGAAGAGAAAGGGCTTCCATGCCATTTTCAGCAGTAACAACTTCATATCCACTGCTTTCTAAAAAATTTCGTATCAGGCGGCTGAAAAAAGCAGTGTCCTCAACCAGTAATATTTTTTCTTTTGCTGTCGTTAATACATGTTTATCATCAGAAAACCATTTGTTCTCGCCCACGCCAAATAATTCATTGATATCCAAAAGTAATGTCAGACGATCATTGACAATGGTGCATCCAAAAACACAATCCAGGTTGTAGTTTTCTTCCTGTACCATTTCAGGCATTTCAGTAACGCCTAAAAGATTTGTGAAAAGAATACCAAAGGGCGCACCAGATTTTTTAAAAAGGCATAAATAGTATTGCTTCTGAGATTCACAAGTAGAAACGTCCATGACCCGATTCAAGCGAACAATAAATACCGGCTCGCCATTGATAACAACAAACTCGCGGTCATCATTTCTTCCCACTTTTTCAATCTGATGATCCTCAATCTGAGTCAGGCGGCGTACCAGAATCAATGGAATGGCATATTGTTCCTTAGGGCCATACTGAAATGTCAGGATACGTTCAGTATTGGATCCTGCCATTTTTGGGCTGACCAGAACACTGTCATTTTCAACATGCCGATTGAATTCTACGCCCACATGACGTGAAATGCCATCAACATCAAGAACCATAGCCACTTCACCATCTCCCATGATGGTTGTGCCCTGATAAATTTGAAGATTTTTTATTGTGTTGGGAAGCGGATTGACGACAATTTCTTCAGTGCCAGTCATTTTGTCGATAATCAGGCCAAATCGACGTGAACCGGTTTTTACGACTGCAAATAAAACCGATTGTGTTGCGTTTCTTGTGGATGCATGGCTTTCAGTAATTTCTGCCCTGTCTTGATGTGTAAACCTGACAGGGCGTTTCAGTAGCTCATTCAGTCGAACAATGGGGAGTAATTTATTTCTTAAGCGATAAACTTCCTGATCGCCCGATTTTTCGATTGCGTAATCGGTTCCAGGATACAAACGCACCATTTCATCCATATTCACCTGTGGAATGGCAAATCGTTCATTGTTGCTGATAACAATCAGACATGGAATGATTGCCAGTGTCAGCGGAAGGCTCATATTCAACTGAATCCCTTGTCCCGGATCGGAATCAATTTCAATCACACCACCAATTTGAGATATGGCGGTTTTAACAACATCCATCCCGACCCCGCGACCAGAAATATCACTCATTTCTGCTGCTGTGGAAAAACCCGGCGTCATGATCAGCGAAAAGACATCTTTGTCATTCAATTGATCCAGATCGGCTCGGGTGATAATTCCCTTTTCAAGTGCTTTTGCCCGAATCATGGCAGGATCAAGCCCTTTGCCATCATCGGAAATATCAATATGGATCAGACCTGCCTGATGATATGCATCTACCTGAATCAGACCGGTTTTTGACTTACCTGATGCATAACGTTTTTCCGGCATTTCAATGCCATGGTCACATGCATTTCTGATGATATGAACCAGAGGTGCGGACAGGGTTTCCAGAATATTTTTATCCAGTTCAACATCATTGCCAGAAATATGGATATCAATGTTTTTATGGAATCGACGCGCCAGATCTCTGACAATTCTTGGCATTTTATTCAGGACATTTCCCAGCGGCTGCATACGTGTTTGCATGACAGTTTCCTGCATTTCTGATGTAACAACATCAAGCTCCTGAGCAATGTCTGAAATGATCGAATCTGTATTGCCCGATTGCATCAACAATCGATTTCTGACAAGTACCAGTTCGCTGGCCAGAGACATGAGTGTGTCTAAAATATTGACTGATATTCGTATACTGGAAGATTCCTGGGCAGATTTTTGTTCTTTTGATTTCGTAATTTTTTTTTCTGATGACTGGGAGAAATTATTTTCTTGCATCTGTTCCAATGATTCATTGACAGGTGATTTTTTCGATACGTGTGTTGACTGCTCTTGAATTGATTTATTTTTTGTTTCAGGAATAGAGGGGGGGCTATTCTCACTTGTGGGATTAATTATTTTTGACAGGTTTTGCTGAATTTGACTCAATGATGCTTTATTTTCATGATTGGATATGGCGTCTTGAGCAATCATATACATGGTCATAACCATATCTTGTTCCATTGGTGTTTCATACACAAGGCTGAGTCTTAAATCAGCTTCATTTAAGTCCTGATCAACATTTGTTGCAGATGTTTTTAGGTGTGCGTCAATAATGGTGCCCATGCTTTGTAAATCTCGGATTAACTCAACAGGTGAAATATTTTCTTTTTTGTACAGTTCTTTTAAATCAAAATGAATATTGTAACAGTATTTATTTGACAATATATTTGGTGATTGTTGATTGTGGATGTTATCCATCACTTCATTTTTAGAAAACGTGTCCTTATTATCTGTCAATTCATGTAATTTTTCAGATGAATTATCCGCATGGTCTGATGAAAAATCCAGAAGCATTTTCAGAAGTTCTTGAATATCAAATGAATCGCTATTGTGGACATCATCAATCATTTGCTTGAGCAAATCGGTGCTTTTAAGTAATGCATCAATAATGTGACTATCGGGTTCTATTTGTTTCTCGCGCATTTTGTCGAGCAGGGTTTCCATGGTGTGTGTTAATCTGGTGATGGTATTAAAATTTAAAAAAGCAGAACTGCCCTTGATTGTATGAATGCCACGAAAAACCTTGTCAACCAGATCGTCATCTGCCTGATCCTTCTGAGATTCCAGGACTAACAGGCTTTCTTCAATGGATAACAAATAATCTCGAGATTCATCAATAAAATCCTTTATAATTTCTTCGTCTACTTGCATGGTCCAATTTCCTGTAATTAATATTATGGATCATATTTTGCTTAAAGCAATTCATATGCCAATAAATATATTAGAATATTAAGGAGTATGATTATGGTAGATCAAAAAACTATTGACCTTGAACGATTAAGAGATTTTGAAGTCTTTCAAGGCTTAATGACACGTGAAATGCAAATAATTCACGAAGTGAGTACGTTGATATCATTTTCTGGCGGAGATAATATTTTGAATCAATCTGACCTGTCGATGGATTTATTCATCGTGGTAAAAGGGCGTTTGAGTGTCAACATGGTATATTCATCAACAAGGGAAAAACGACTTCAAAAGATTGCAGAACTGAAACCGGGTGACATTTTTGGAGAAATTGGTTTTTTAGAGGGAAAACGCCGGTCTGCGAGTATCACAGCAATGGAAGCCGGACAGGTGCTTAAGATGGACGGATTGAAAGTTCATGAGATATTTGAGATCAACCAACACATGGGCTATATCATGATGCGTAATATTGCACTTGTTCTTGCACGGCGTCTGGTTGACATTAACTATCAATTACGAAATCAATCCTATTGATATATTGAGGTGATTATGAGAATATCCCATAAAGACACATCAACTGTGTTTGAATTGGAGAAAGACCTTGTTGGGGATGAATCCATCATGTTTCAATCTGAAATCATAAAGAGTGTTGCCAATGGGCAGACGCATTTTTGTTTTCATTTGATTGGCCCGCTTAATATGGACCCGAATGCGATTTGTGCCCTGATGGCGTTAAAAAATCAGATGGGGGGTGCGATTGCGTTTAAAGGGGATAGTAACGATATGATTTTTGATTTGATTTTGAGATCATCATGAAATATCAGAAATATAAAAATATCTCTGGAAAAATTTATTAAAATGTGCATAATTGATTCATTTTAACCGACTGAATAATCGAGAACTTTATGAAAAATAAGCAGCCCATTGGAAATAAAATTAAATCCCTGGTATTGATGGAAGTATCCTGGCAAATGTGGAAAACAAAAAAGAACTATCTCCTCAAAAAAACGATTCTTGCGATATTCAAGCAATTATGCGAAGCCAAAGGCATTAAAACCACCAAAAGAGATATGGAACATGTGATCGCAAACAGCAGTTGTTATCGTACAGATGGCAACGATAAAATATATTTTACCAGTTCCTCTTTTATGGCATATTTTTTGGCCAGACGGCTTTACCTGACATTGCGCAAGGGGAAAAAGAAATCGGTATATAAATTATTGAATACCCGCCCCCATGACAATGATACCCTTTACTTTCTATCAATGTTGGATCAAGATACACACGATATCAATAAAACTCTTCAAACAATATTAAAGCATGATTATGTTGAAAATGTTACCGAAAATGCACTTCATATCTATTGCACAACAGCCCAATTTAAAAAAGGTTTTCAAACACAACAAACTGATGGTACATTCTGCATTAATAATGTAAATCTAACTCAAAATCTTGATTTTTCCTTAGAAGTTAAAAATAACACGATTCATCATAATGATACCAATCAGGCAAAATTTTTTTTTGATCAGGGGCTTCACTATTTAAAAGAAAATAAATATTTTGAAGCAATGGCGCCTTTTTTTGCGGCAAAGGCGCTTGATCCAGATTGCCAGAAAGCAGCGAATAATTTAGCCATTGTGTTTAAAAACTTGGGTAGCACCTCCATTGCCAGACAAATGGCTCAAATGGTCTTGTTGGAAGAACCGGATAATTATCGCGCAAAGCAACATCTGAAATATCTTGATTATATTGAAAATCAGCCAAAACAATTAACCGATGGCAAGACGAATTGATGAATAGAGAAAAAATATTTTATGGGTAGATTTTTTTTATAAATTGTCAAAAAAAAACTTGACATGAACTACATTATTTGTTATATTGTCTAAATTAAGTCGGCCGAGGTAGCTCAGTCGGTAGAGCAGGGGACTGAAAATCCCCGTGTCGGCAGTTCGATTCTGTCCCTCGGCAT